>ERZ869907.536-NODE-536-length-9662-cov-4.851462_pt1 | contig 9662 bp, 7 predicted proteins | sample MGYA00579309_ERZ869907 | MGnify/ENA primary metagenome ERZ869907 (study PRJEB32216, sample SAMN09231814) | wastewater metagenome | place: USA: Maryland | collected 2016-07-30 | study: EMG produced TPA metagenomics assembly of the PRJNA472060 data set (Reclaimed water... | reverse complement strand
AATTTTGTTTTCAAGCCGGGAAATCATCCGCGCCAGCTTTCCAAAAAAATCGCCCTGCTTTTCTTTACCGGCCGATGCCCCCGGAACCATCTCAACGTTGATCTCGTTCAGCCTTCCCATCAGGATGTCCAGATCGAAAGGAACCGGGCTATCTATGGTGAAGTGCTTCAGGATTTCCTTCTCCCCACGATCCTCCAAATAATCTCTTTTGGCTTGATTGATCTCACGCGCCATGATCATCGCCTGGTTAGGGGCATTTTGATCGCTGCGGTCAACGAACATTGACACGAGAGCTTCATAAGAAAGAAGCCAGTAGGGTAAATAGAGCACGCCATCATCTATTGTGCGTTTTGCCTCTACATCAGCTGGGCCAGCAATCTTGAAGTGCTGGATGCCATCTTCTACCAAAGGCGAATATTCACCATGGAGGTCAAAAACGATGGCATTCGCAGTAGAAAGGCCCGCCATCTGCTCGATGATTTTTGCAGTTGTCCAGGATTTGCCTGACCCTGTGCTTCCACCGATGAACGCATGTCTTTGAAAGAATTTGTTGCCGTTCAAATATGCGACTGCATGCTCATCTAACGTGTATTTTCCAAGAGTTAAAGAGTTCCCACCAGCTGCGACGTGAGAGAGCGTTCGCATAAAACCAGTAAGATTATCTCCTTCAAGTGAAAAGCAATTGGCGTCAATCTCCGGAACGCTTTCCAACGTGCGGCGAAAAATATTTTCTTTCGCTCCATCACGGTCAAGAAAGGTACCGATTAACGAGATACGACAGAGATTAAGTTCACCGCTCTGATCATTAATTCCATCATTGACAAAGTTTTCAATACTGCGCTTGCGAGTGACTTGCGTAATCAGGCCAATAAGGTGCTGTCCAGGCCGACTGCTTTGCAGCACGGCAAGATGATTCACCTGTAGCCTTTTTAGTTGTTCGACATTTTCTACGTCTATGATGACGTTGGTCGTATCAACCGACGCAACCTTCCCAAGCGCTTCTTCATCCTTAAACTTGAAAATTGCCATTGCTTTTCCTACATGATTAGTGACAAGTAACCTTCAAGACTCCAAACATTTTTATCTACTGTGAATGGAGCTTTTTCAAGCGACGAATAGACCACCGACTGCTCATCGGTGGCACCTCGCTCTATCGCCAAATAATTTTGCGCCTTACCATCCAAAATAAGTTTCTTGGCGGCAGCTGAGAGCTCATATGTAACGATGGTAATTGGAGCATTCTGACGAATACACTTTACTATGAGCTTTGGCTGTATGTGCTCATCGTTAAATCCATACCCAATGCATAAATAAGACTTGGCGGCCGTTATGGCTTGGTCGGCATTATTTATTATGGATCGATAAGGCTCCAGATGTGTTCGTTGGTACTTCTGTGTTCCTGGTGTCACGATCTGCGGTTCGTAGTTATCAGGAATTCCATCAATATTTGACAGTCCTACGATATCGTCCAAGGGGGATTTGAACCAATCTAGGGAGCCGTGAACCTTCCAGATATTCACTTTGCGCGCGGTCGCTATTTCATTGGGCGCTGCAAGTTGACGAAAAAAACCGTGTGTGAAACCCGTATAGTGGTGAGTCCTCTCTTGCTCGCAAGCGTATTCGGCCAGTCTGTCATAGTTTGTTGTAACGATATTTATTGTAGAAAGGCTACTTCTGAGCATGTGCCCAAGTAACCGACCTAACGGAAACATCGCCTTGTTTTGGAGGCCTTCCCGAAAAATCTGGATATCCTCAGAGTTAATCAATGACCAAGTGTATGCGTCCGGCCATCACGCCTTGCGTAACTAAACCGGTTGCCACTTATGCGGCAGCAACTGATCGATTTCACTCGCCCGCTGCGTCGGCAGGCGCGTGAGAACATCCTTCAGATACGCGTACGGATCATGACCATTCAGCCGTGCAGACTGGATCAAACTCATGATCGCCGCCGCCCGTTTTCCGCTGCGTAGCGACCCTGCGAAGAGCCAGTTCTTGCGTCCCAACGCCCAGGGCCGGATCTGGTTCTCGCACCAATTATTGTCAATGGGGACGGCCCCGTCATCCAGGTAGCGTGACAGCGCTGCCCAGCGTTTCAGGCTGTAATCCAGTGCTCTGCTGATGGCTGAGCCTTCAGGCACGAGATCGCGCTGGGCGAGCATCCAGGCATGCAGCGTATCCATCGCCGGGACGGCTTTTTCTTGCCGTATTCGGCGGCGTAAATCCGGCTCCAGGTCGCGCACTTCACTCTCGATTTCGTAAAGCAACTGGATATAGCGCAGGGCCTGCTCGGCGAGCATGCTCTTGTTGGTGGTGTGCAGTTCGAAGAACTTGCGCCGCGCATGGGCCATGCAGCCGATCTCGGTGACGCCGAGTTCGAAGCTGGCCTTGTAACCGCCAAAATCATCACAGACCAGCTTGCCCTTCCAGTCTTGCAGGAAGTTGCGAGCATGCTCACCGGCGCGGCTGGGGCTGAAGTCATAAACGACAGCCGCTGTTTCGCAGAATTGGCTGGTGGCGTAGGCCCAGACATAAGAGCGGTGGGTTTTCTTCGAACCCGGAGCGAGCATCTGCACCGGCGTTTCATCGGCATGAATGACCTGCTGCCCGAGCACTACGTCGCGCAACGCATCGACCAAAGGCTGCAATTGCACGCCAGTCACGCCAACCCATTGAGCCAACGTTGAACGTGGGATTGCCAAGCCTGCTCGACCGAAAATTGATTCCTGGCGGTAAAGCGGCAGATGGTCGGCAAACTTCGCGATCATGACGTGGGCCAGCAAGCCAGCGGTCGGGATGCCTTTGTCGATGACTTGCGCCGGAACCGGCGCCTGGATCAGCGTTTCGCAGTCGTCACAGACCCACTTGCCGCGGATATGGCGTTCGACGCTGAATACGCCGGGCGTGTAGTCCAGCTTCTCGCTGACGTCCTCACCGATGCGTTTGAGTGCACAGCCACATGGGCAGTGAGTGTTGTCCGGCTCGTGATGGATCAAGGTGCGTGGAAATTCTGCCGGCAACGCGGTGCGCTTGGGCTTTTGCTTTTTCTCGGTCGGCGTAGGAGCTGTTTGCAAGGCTTGAAGCTCAGCTTCAATCGCCGCGATATCGGTATCGATCAAGTCATCGAGCAAGCTGGCCTGCTGCGGATTCAACTGCTCGCTGCGCTTGGCAAACTTCAAGCGCTTGAGTTGCGCGATCTCATGGGTCAGTTTCTCGATAACCGTCTGGTCGCGGTTGATCTTCTTGCCCATGGTCTCGACCGCCTTGCCCATCGTCTCGACTTGCTGGTCAAGTGTCTCGACACGCTGTATCAACTGCGCCGCCAAAGCGCGCAGTTGTTCAGGGGTAAGGTGATCGAGATTGGGGAGCGAAGTCATGGTGCCGATTTTGCCAGACCAGGCAATTCGCGGCGATAGACCGATAGGCTAATGGCAGCCGTTAAAGCAGTGTGATCGCACCGCCGGAGCCCGCGCGCTGCCATGGCAGGCCCAACACCAGGGCCTGAAGTTGCTCGGTATCCAGCTCTATTTCAGAGCCATGGCGAATGCCTGGCCAGTGGAACTTACCTTGGTTCAACCGGCGAGCAGCCAGCCAGATGCCGAAGCCGTCATGCACCAGAACTTTCATCCGAGTGGCGCGGCGGTTGGCGAACAGATAAGCACAGTGCGGCTTCGCCGCACCGAACACCGCGATCACTCTGGCCAACGCGGTCTCGGTGCCTGCGCGCATGTCCATCGGCTCGGTGGCGAGCCAGATGGAATCGATGCGGATCATTGGACGAGTCCACGGATGAATCGGGCGCATCCTTCAGGATCGGAAGTTGGCCACGTCACCGTGAGCGTTTGCTGGCCGAGCGGTAACTCAATGATCGCCAACGCTTCGGTCTTTCGCTTTGGTTCGACTTTCAAAGGAATAAAAGCTGGCAGAGCGACTGCCTGCTGATCCCGGTAAAGCGGTATCCACCGGCGAACAACATTGGCGTTGATACCATGCCTCATCGCAATAGCCGCCACGGAAACACCGGGCTGTTCGCACTCTTGGACGACTTGGGTTTTGAAGGATTTCGGGTAGGACTTACGTTGGCGCATGGCGATCCTGACGTTAAGGGTAATTGCGTCCGCTTAAAAATACGCGGACACAATCGCCCTTATCGGCCTGGCTCGGAAGGTGTGTTCGCCGGCCCCTTACGACCAAGTGGCTTTTATGATCCTTCCGGTTAGCTCCTCTGAGACATCTACTTGGTGGAGAGCCGTTTCTAAATCAACACCATCACGCAAAACCTGACAAAACCGTTCCCATGCTGCGACCTCAGGTGCGGATAACGCGGAAGTATCGGTGCGTGCAACTAAGTGTGCCGCAAGCGCCCCCATTCCTGACATGCCATGAGCGGCTGACGCACCGCTTCCCAGAATGATGAGGGGGGCTTTGCTGTGGTAGTCCTGCGCCTGTTTTTGATAATCCGTATTCGACAATGCTACCCCCTCGCATCACACCATTTTTTATACAAAATCGGTTACGAAACCTTAGTGATAGACTCCTATATACGTGCCGTAAGGTGTTTACCGCAAGCTCCTTAATGATATTCAATAGAAAGACAAGAAGGACACCCAGCCGCTAAGGCTCGTGATCGGCGATCATCAATACGAAAAGTGTGACGGCTTAGACTAGCACTGCTTTTCGATACGTTATTGACACTCACTGTGCGGCGATTGGAAGGAGTAAGGGAGTGCGGTTAATCACACGGTCTCAGTCACCCAGTATCTTGCGAATCGCTCGAGCAAAACCCACGTCGAACAACGTCCGTCCGCGTTCATTGACAATTTCGCCGTGGCTGCCTTCCCGCAGTCCGCATTTTTCCAAGTGCTCGGGCGATATAGCCTTCAGCAAGGCTTCGTACTCAGATGGGGTCAGTTGCGCAGCAAGGGCGAGCACTGCAACCTGCGCTCCAGGAGTACCCGCAATAGTTGCCCCAAGTGGACGCCGATCCACCGTCACTTGCGTGTTGGCCTTCAGGACGTTGAGCTGTGCCTTGAGCTTATCTCGCTCGGCAATTATGGCTTGCATGATGGAGCGAATGGCTGGATCTTCAATACGCATCAGATATTCGTGACTGGCGAGAATCTTTGCCGGTTTGGGCACGGGCGGTCCAGCGTAGGCGGCCCAGGCTTCGATAAGCACTCGGTAGTCAGCAGACTGAGCATTGTAGAGCGCTCTACCCTTTATGATGCCATCGGCTTCTGCCAGACGGCCGATGGCTGGCAGCAAGAAGTCTCGAGAGCTGGCCTCATACTGCTTGCGGCAAAGTTCGTGCATCTTAACTAGGTTTGCGCGCCGGTTTGATCGCCCGCCCTTGGCGAGTAAAACCTCCAAGATCGCGTCCGGGTGGATGTCCGTTTTGCCATTCATGTTTCATCTCCCGCGAGGACTTGGTGCACGGCAATAGCCGTCGGGACTCCGTTTCTCGTCGGTAGTAGCGTAGACAGGTCAATGTCGAAGTGGTGACTGAGGCTCACGCCCGCATCGATCAAATGAATCACTTGGCGTTGACCAAGGGCGGGATTTTCAGGGTTCATTTTCTGCGCAAGGTGACGCATGAAAGCATTGCCGGCGAGAAGTTGCTCCTGTTCACTTAAGAGCATGAACAGGGGAGAAAGACCCTCGCGATAAAGGGTCGCGTCGAGCAATTGGCTGCGACGGAACACTGCTTTGCCCGGCTCTAGGTCGGGGTAGACCTCTACGCTTTCGCATACGCCCGCTAGCTGGAGCAACTCCGATTCCGTCTCTTCAAAGACAATATTCGCATCTCCCAACGTGCCAGCGGCAACCAATTGCGTACCTTCGCCAGAAGGAGCATTAAGGGCGTCCCTACATCGTTCGATGAGGCGCCAGCAGGCTACCAAGTCCTCGGCAAGGTCGCTGAAACGCTTCATGCTTTTTTCCCACATTCGTTCTGCCTGCCGGTATGTGTCGATCCGCGCAAACGGTTGGTTTTCTTCCTCGGCGTCAGCTCGTTGTTTTTTCAGATCCTGCAGCGTTTTTTCGTGGGCAATACAAATGTTACGCGCCTCGTCAAAGTGGTAGGCGATTGTATTGAAGTGGGCAGCCAGTGCAGGCAGGTGGTGCGGTTCAGTCACGAACCAGCGGCAACGTATGCAATTTCTGCTCCCGCCTGGCACGGGGCCATGTTTTTTCGAGCAAAGTGAGCCGATTGGAGGGCCACCGTTGTAACAGCCGCCCACCGAGTCATTTTCTTCGATTTCGCTGGTGTTGCCGCCTACCAAGCAAAGCCCGTGGTGCATTAGCATCCAGCCGACTGCGTTCCGCGCGGCCGGGTGCTGGGGGATAGCTGCGGCAATACTGGAAACGCTGTTACAGATGGTTTTTTTTAAGAGTTCGTCATATTCGGTATCCAGAAGAAAGTTTTGAATGCTCGCTTCTTTGTTCGCTTCCAGTCGTTCTACTGCCTTGAGTAACACGTCCTTGATATACGTCGCACCAGGCTTGGTGTAATACAACGTCATCAGTAAGCGGCTGTGGCCTACGAGTTTTTGTAGGATGGGGAACGGCACCAGCCCCTCCAAGGCGAGCGCGGTGATGAGTGAAACTCGCAGGCTATGTAAAGGAAAAAGAGTTTTCTTTGAGGATAACTTTCGCTCTTCCAGGGGAGGGAGAAATCGTATCGGCTGCCCTTTGCAATGGGTTTCTCCACGCTCGATTAGCCGCAGTTCGAGCGCCTCAAGTAAGTTAAACCAAGGTTTCTCTAACGAATCTAAGGTCAATGGAAGATGGCGTTCGCTCGCCCGCGATTCCGCCAGACGGAACAGAAAGCAAGCATCAGAATAACCGGCCAATTGCAGTGCGCTCTTGGCTTTGATGTGACGGCCATCTAGCTGAGTCCAAGAAGTACGCTGCGAGATGGGGTTGTACTTTTCTTGCCAATTGCGCATCTTTTCAAGCCAGTAGTACACATCCTGATGCACTGATCCACCGAATGCCCACGGAAGCAAATAGCCTTTGTCGGGACCGTGCTTGGCTATATCCGCGGTCTTATTCGTGTTGATATACAGTACAACCGGAACTCCTTCGCTATCGGCGAGCTGGCTGGGGTTACGGAACACACCTTGTTGAAGTGGTCTACGTTCACTGCCCTGGGCGAGTCGGCCCTTGTTTGGCTCCCAAGTCTCCCTTGCGTAGCGCCGAGTATCAGCTTCGCCCGAGTCGAGCATCCGGATTTGGAAGGTGCGGAGCGGCAAGATAAGCTTGACCAGCAGTGCTACCCAGCGAACCGGGCTCCACATTTCTAAGCGCCTCCCATTCTTTGTCGAACGCTCACGCCATACGCAATCCGGGTCGCTCCGATCAATTTGGGCCTCGATTACCTCGAACCAGGCAGGCCCACCGGGCCCGCACAGACCAGCTACTTCGCCGAGTCCACCTTGGGCCCAATGCCAGTCACGAAAATGCGGCCCTGCAGCAAGTATTTGCCGCAGTTCCTCGATATAGCCGTAGGGCAACGGTGAATGCACGCTTTCGTCTAGTTTGCGTAGACCAGCGAATGAGAGGCGGGACACAGGATTGTGGAAGCCGGGTAAGACTACCGGTTGATCGTTGTGCCCAAGTTCACTGAAATTCCGCAGCAGAACGAAGTTTAGAAACGCGTGAATATAGTTGTTGTACCTAACACCTCTTTCCGAGTCGGGGCACGTCACCCGGTAAAAGTCAGGCAAAACTGAATCTCTCGCTAGAATTACCGCCGGATCGAGCGGCAGATTCTGTTGGATAAGAAAACGTTCTAGGAAGGCTACCAACGCGCTAAGTTTGGCGCTTACGTCAGTCATCTCACCCTTTAGCCAGTCTACCGCTAAGATGCGCCAAACGGTCAGTTCCGGGTATTCGCGTTCGACCCACCCAAGCACCGTGTCCGTTTCACGTGTAACTCCTACTACCTTTGCGGTCGGATTGGTGGAGGGCTTTGGCATCGTTTTGTTTTTGTCAGCCATGAGAGTTCCTCAGTCGCTGTGTCCCATACCGGGCAACGATAAGTCAGATGTATAGAATGTCCCGGCGTATTTGTTCCGTAGTAGCTGCGCAGCTATTTCCAGTGATGCATGAGCCTCACGCGTGTTTGCCTGCGTGTACACCTCCTGGCTTTCCAGCGAGGCGTGATGCATGAAGCGGCGGATGAGCGCTTTGTCGATGCCAGCTTTGCTCAGCCGGCGGCCATAGGCGTGACGGTGGCCGTGCGGCGTCGTTCCCAGAGCCTTGCCGACTGTGAGACCAATACGCTCGCAGGCAGCGGCGTGTGCCTTGTTGTACTGGGTGAGCGTGTACATCGCCCCAACTGGCTCGCGGCTAAGGTTAATGAAGGCGAAGGGATGGTCGCGCTCGACGTGCGCCACCTGTGCCAGGTATCGGTACCAAAGGTTCAGGAACCACTCGCCAAACTCAGGCAAGAACCAATATGCCTGCTTATAGTAGGGGCCATCGTGTGTGCCACCTTTCCAGCCGGCGTGACGGCTGTTCATTAGCTCAGTACGGGGTGTGAGGCCGAACTGATGGGCAAGGTATTCCGCTCGATTTCCGTTACGTGATCGTCCTCGCTCATCGCGCCAATCCCCAGGTGCTGCACCGTAACTCGGATGGTGAATGAGGACCTTCGCCTTGCTCTTGTTTGCGGGCTCAGGGATCACGTCAGGAATATAGAGATGAAGAGGCTCCGACTCGCGAAAGCCCGCGCCGTGCAGCAACAAGGTGATAAGCATCCCGCGATAGTCGTATCGTCCACCAACGCAGAATCCCTTATATAGCAGCTCCTCAAAACGCTCCTCCGGGAAAGCCGGTGGTTCGGGCTTCTCTACCTTGGGCAGGCGCCGGCCTCGCACACGGTGTCCGGTCTCGACGTGGGAGGTGTTTGCCGCCCAGGTGTGGCCAAGGAAAGCCTTACTACGTCGGTACTGGTAAGCTGCTTCTTCAGCCTGTCGGTCGAAGGCGCCAATCGTATAGCGTGGGTTCACCTTTGCAGCCTCGGGGCGCATCTCGCCGAGCCAGTCGAAGAAGTCAGTCAGGTGGGTGATAATGTGCGAAGCGTCTTGAGGAGTTCTCTGAGCCCAGCATAGTTCGCTCGGGTCGAGGCCTGTCTCGCGGTTGAATGTCCCAGTGTAGAGGCGTTGAGCGAAATTCTGAAAGAGTCGAAAGGTATCGCGTTCTTCGGGATTTATTTGCAAATACTCAAGGAACATCCGAACTGAGCGAGCCACTTTCGTCATCCACGTCAGGCTGCGGTCGTGGCTGCGATAAAGGTAATAGTCGAGCAACGGTTCCAACACTCCAGCGGGCGTCAGCAGCACTGGAAGTTCTGTGTAGACACCTGTGGCATCTGTATAGACGCGCGCCTTGACTGTCACAAACATGAGATCTGCCCTATCTGCGCAATATACTTGTCAAATCCCCCATTCTTGACCCTCTCCAATGACCTGGTGCGTCTCGCTGACCACAACTAGTGACTTGCCGCGATGAACCAAGCAGAAGCTAGATACGAGATCGGTGTCGACACCAACTGCGGACATTGTGTCGCCAAGCGAGCCAATCCAGACATAGCGGTAGGTTTCTAGGCACGCCAGGTAGTATAGATCGGAAGAGCGGTTCAGCAGGAATGCCGAGACCGG
>ERZ869907.535-NODE-535-length-9667-cov-8.212131_pt1 | contig 9667 bp, 7 predicted proteins | sample MGYA00579309_ERZ869907 | MGnify/ENA primary metagenome ERZ869907 (study PRJEB32216, sample SAMN09231814) | wastewater metagenome | place: USA: Maryland | collected 2016-07-30 | study: EMG produced TPA metagenomics assembly of the PRJNA472060 data set (Reclaimed water... | reverse complement strand
ACATTGGAGGAGTTGAAGGAGAAATTCTTTGAACTTTTAGATCTTACGGTAAAGAAAACTTATCATGATGAGATCTGGCAGTTCATCGTCGACAACTTCGTTCCTAAAGAAATGTATAGAGATTTGTCTGAGGATTGGCAAGATTGGTTCAATCGATTAGAAGATTTTATCAACCTCAGAGAAGTAGAGGATTAAGAATTATTTACCAATTAATTAATATGAAGCAAAGAATAACAATCGAACAAATAAGTGAGCTAGACGATAAAGCTAAGGAAAAGCTGAGGAAGTGGTGGTCAATGGAGGAATATGATTTTTGTACGGATGGTAAGAGATTAGTACACATAGACTTAGATTTAGATCTTTTTGATTATGACAGTAAAAAGAAAATCGAGATATATCATGATTGGAATTATAAAGAAGATAAGCCAGAAGATAGAATCAGTGAACTTTATCCCCTACTTTCAATCGGGCAGATGATTGAGTTTATATCAGAAAACGATCTTGACCTCCTTTTGAGTAGTTGGAATAATTTGGATTGGAATATTGAAGAACTATGTGATGCACTCTGGGAAGCTGTTAAAGATATTTTAATAAATAGTTAATATGAAAAAAACAAAATTCAAATATAAAATAGAAAAACGTCCAACCTTATGGGTAATTAAAATGTCTAAAGGAGAATATTCAGATAGGAGAGAAGAATTCAAATTAATTGCGGCTAATAACCCAGAAGAATGCTGGTACTTTTTAAAACAATATATGATTTGTGAAGAATATGATGATCCTGAATTTATGTTTTTATACGATGATGATTATGATATAGTGGAAAGATTCAAAATACCAACAAATAGAGATGAATTTTATAATAGTGACGTAGATATTGAAGATAAAGATCCAGGTTATGGGGTTTGGAGAGTAATAATCAAAATGTCGGAAGTTATTACACCTTTAAAACTAGAATGACGCCCCAGGGAGTCGAACCCCATCCTAATGTTCTTCAGGCATTAGTGCCACCACTTACACCAAAGCGTCTTTATTATTGAGGCGTTAACAGAGCTGTTCATGTACTCAACATGATTAGTTATTTCTTATCCAGTTGTTAATTATGATGTACTTTTTAGCCATAGGATAGAACCCTACGCCAGTTAATCGGCCTAACCTCCTCAACGTTACAGCCTAGCAAGCCTTAAAATAACTTTATCTTGCACTTTTTATTTGATACTTCAAGGAGTCGAACCTTGTCTTAACATTATTAAGTGCTACCCTACACCAAAGCATCGGAAATAGACTAATATTGTGGGTTACGAGGTCTCCAGTTATTCAGTGGTTAGGGAGACTCCACGGGACTTTTTAAGTTTCATTACATTTCAGTAAATCATCAGCCGTTTTTTATACCACTCCAGATGTTAGCTGCGTAACCCTTTTGCTAACCCACGGTATTAATCTATTTTACCTTCGATCTAAGGCATGGAAGCCCTAGATTCGAAAGCACGCTTCGTACATCAACAAATTAAGTATATCTTCAAACTTCCTATAAGTAAATATACTTTTAAATCTTCTTATTGTAAATAAAAAACCACAAAAGACTTTTCTTTCTTTTGTGGTTAGGTTGATTACAGTTTTAGATACTGATGAGGTATTAAAACTAAAGGTTGATGAGACCTTGAAGAAAATTATATATGTTTTTAATTGTATTTGCAATATATTTGTGGACAAATTTTAAATTCTTCTTGCAAATTTTAAATTCTTACTCTACTATATTAAAAGTATCCACATTCAATACTAAAACAATTACATCGATACACATACATATTTTATACGGATGTTAAGTTGAATTGATACTAAAATGATATTATATATACCTACCAATAAATAAGGCTAATGAAAGTATCTAAGAAAAAGGGAAAGAATAAAGGCGGTAGACCAACGATAATGACGGCAAAGACACTCGAAAAACTTGAAGAGAGTTTTAAGAAAGGTTATAGCGATGCTGAAGCAGCATTAGCCGCAGATATCTCAGAGGCAACTATATATAATTATCAGAACGATCATCCTGAGTTTTTAGAGCGAAAAGTCCTACTTAAAAACAATCCCACATTAAAAGCAAAAGAAACAATCTTTGATAACTTAGGTGACCCTAAGATTGCTATGTGGCTATTGGAAAGAAAGTTGAAAGATGAATATAGCGCAAGAACTGAACACACAGGTAAGGATGGTGAAGAATTAAATACAACAACAATAAATATCTTAACAAAAGATGAACAAGCAATTATTGAATCTGCTACAAACGAAACCACAAGCAAGGGTGGAGATGGCGCGGAATAATATTGCCTGGTTTGCAAGATATTATTTGAATGATCATATTAAGAGTGAGTTAGGTGCTTTGCATAAAGAGTGGTGTAACTTAATGGTTAATGAAAACAAATTAGCCATAGCCGCACCGAGAGGTCATGCAAAATCAACGTGGTTTACATTAGTTTATCCGTTGTGGTGCATACTATTAAAAAAAAAGAATTTCATTGTAATCATTTCAGATTCAATAGAGCAGGCTAGTCCGTTATTGGGCATGATTATTGAGCAACTAGAAACGAATGAAAGAATAATCAGAGACTTTGGCAAGATAGCTGGATACATTCCACCTAAAGCTGAAGAGAAGAAGAAGTGGACAACTAAGGAGATAGTTACTACTACAAATATTAAGGTGATGGCTAGAAGTTTGAAATCAAGAATCAGAGGTTCTAGGTTTGGTCACTTTAGACCCGATCTAATAATCCTTGATGATGTTGAGAATGATGAGAATGTACAGAATGAAGATCAGAGATTAAAGACTAGAAATACCTTTGGTAATTCTATTATGAATCTAGGCGATCGTTCTACGCAAATAATAGTCATTGGAACAATATTGCACTTTGACTCTTTATTGATGAACTTGATTAATGATGAAACTGGAACGTGGTGTAAAAAGCTGTATCGAGCCATTGAAAACAATCGGCCGATCTGGCCTGAGTGGTGGACTATGGAAATGTTTGAGGAGAAGAAACGTGATCCACTAATTGGTCCAATAAGGTTTGAGCAAGAGTACATGAATAATCCCTTAGATCCAACCACTCAGATATTTAATCCACAAGAGTTCTACGACTATCCATTGGACATGGCAGTTGTAGATTGTTTTGCATATATAGACTTGGCTATCTCAGAGAAACAAACAGCCGACTATACGGCAATTGTAACAGTAGGAAGACATAGACAGACAGGAAAAATATATTTACTAGATGCAGTTCGTTTTAGAGGAGATATAGATAAACAACTTGATGTAGTTTTTGGTTTACAAAAGAGATTCAATTACAAGTTATTTGGAGTTGAATCCGTTGCATATCAAAAAGTATTTCAACAAATCTTAATGAAGGAACAGCCTAAAAGGCAAATATATATTCCTTCAATTGAAATTGAAATAGATAAAGACAAGATTAGAAGAGCAACAAGAGTACAACCATATGTGCTTAATGGGACGGTGATCTTTAGTAGATCCTTTCCAGAGTTTTTGGCTGAATTAATTCAGTTTCCAAAGGCTGCACATGATGACTTTGTAGATGCGTTTACAGGAGCTGTAGAATTGGCAACAACTTATTTATCAGGTGATGGTGTCAGGGTGGGGAAACCTAGAGCTTATCCTAAGAACATTTAATTTATGAACGAAAAGCCTATTAAACCTTCAGAAAAAACACTGAATGTAGGTACATATCAAACAGCACAAATCACCCAAGAACAGATCAATCAGAAAGCAGACGCTGTTGCTGCTAAATCAAGAGCCAGAGAAACTGGTACCCCAGGAGAGATGTTGGTCTCCACATATTTCAATCAAGAGACAAGGGTAGATACACTCACACTTACAGACTATCGTCGAATGAAAGACAATGATGGTGAGGTACAGATGATTTTCAATGCTATATACAACTCAATCATTTCAGCTGGATTTAAGATAATGGACGATAATGAATATCTTAAGTCCCAAGAGAATTCAGAAGACCCAGAAGACTCAGAGGAAAAGAAATTCATTGAAGGCAATTTGACTAATCCTAGATGGAAGCTTGGTATGTCTAAAAGTATGGAGATTACCAATAGAACAAGCCTAAGAGCAATTGAGGAAGGACATATAACCTATGAAGTTATTTATCGTTTGGATGATGATGGAAAGGTCAGATTAGATAAACTTGCACCTAGAATTGCCAAAACTAATGATTTTGACTTAAAAATTATTACAGACAATCACGGAGAATTCTTTGGCTTTCATCAAAATTCATACTTTAAAAGCAATGATGTTGATGTAATTGTTATTAACGAATCAGAACTAAATAAAGCAATTAACATTGTCTATGGTGCAGAATATGGAAGTAACTACGGAAGGCCAGCAACTAAACCTGTATTTTACCACTACGATAAACTCCATAAAGCCCTATATACAATGCATGTAGGGCTAGAGCTTGGTACAGTCAAGCTTAGAAGTGTAAAGAAACTTGGAGGTGGTGCTTCAAGCCCAGATGATGATGCTTTAATGAATATTTTAGAGAAAGTAGGACTCTCTTCAGTGATCATGTATGACGGAATTAAATATGAGGTTGTATTTGAAGATGTGACTGATGCAGGTGTAATGGCTCAAGGAATGGAAATAGTTAGATATCATACTGCCCAAATGGCTAAAGCTTTACTAGCTCAATTTATTGAAATGGGAACTAATGGTAATGCTGGTAATAGATCATTGGGAGATACAGGCAAAACGTTCTTTAAAGACGGCTTACAAGCAATGGCAAGACTACTTATTGATGAACCTTGGAATAAAGTTATTGCTGATCTAATTAAAATTAACTTTAATAAAAACATTTATCCAACTTTAGTTACTAACCCTATCTCAGATGATAGTATTGAAATTCTTTATCAAGCTTTCCAAGGATTAGTTACTAAGGGTACTATTCCTGAATCTGTACAAGCAGGCATTATGGAGAAAGCTGGGGAGAAGCTAGGTCTTGAAGTAGATGAAGAAGAAATAATGGCAGAAATGCAAGAGCAAAAGAAATTAGACCAAGAGAATAAGATGCAAGAGTTTGAGATGCAAAACAAAATGATGCAACAGAATAAAGCAGCTTCTGGTCAACCTAAATCATCTAAATTTCCAATTAAAAAGAAAACTAATCTTGCAGATTATCCAGATGAATACAGTGTTGAAACAACGGTAGATGCTACTTCCCAAAGACCTCTATATCCAGATGAATATAAAGTTCGAATGGTAGATATTAAGAGAAAATTAGACACAACTAGAGCAGTAGCAGAACAGGTATTAACAATGAAATTGCAAATGCAAAAGAATAAAGTTGTTAATCAATATATTACTGCAATTAAATCTGGATCTAAGATATTACCTGAAATTGAGATTGAATTAGCTGATGAACAACAGCAGAACAAATATTCGGATGAATTAGTAACTATTGGCTATGACTTATTGGAGTTTGGCAAAACAACAGCAGCTAATGAACTAAATAAACCAGTGCCAAATACAACTAAAATCGACCGACAAAGATTACTAAATAAAGTACGAAGAACTTTGAAGAAACAGGAGACAGATCTTGAATTCAGATTACAAAATGTAGCTCAACGAGCTTTGGATACTAATATCCCAGAGAATGATGCACGACTACAATTAGATAATGAATACACAAACTTTGTTAATGTAACAGTTTCTCCTACATTACTAGCTTATTTGCCAGAAAGCTTAAACGATGGTCGACAAATATCCTTTGATAAATATTCAGATGACATTTATGCATATCGATATGCGGCTGTATTAGATACTAGAACAACAGATTATTGTAGAGAGTTAGATGGGAGAGTATTTCAATCTAATGATCCTAACTATGCGATGGTAACACCACCTAATCATTATGGATGTAGATCTATTTGGGTACCAGTTACAAAAAAAGAAGCAGCTGACTATGATATTTCAGTTGATGGTAAACCAAATGGATTACCAACTTATTCAAGCATTAATACATTTAGAGATACTGAATTAGGAGAAGGTGACTATATAGGCAAGAAGCAAAAGATTGAAGAAGTACTAAAAGAAATGAAAGAGATTAAGGAATTGAAAAAGATTGAGATAAATAAAACACTCGATGCGGAGTTAGAAAATTTAATTTTACAAGTTAAGGAGGACTAAAAAATATGGACACAAAAGGCCTAAATATAGCACAAAAGATGAAGTTGAAGGAGAAGCTACAGAATCTTTTACAAATAAAAAAAGTTAATAATTTATCAGTAAAAGAAATGGACGACAAAATCAAGGAGTTAAGTGATGCAATTAAAAAAGAGCTAAAAGCTTTAGAACTAAAACTAGCTGAAAAGAAATCAGTTAAAGATAGTGATAAAGAATCGGCTAAGAATATTAAGCTTGCAGAAAAAAATATTGAAGAGGTTAAAAAGCTTAAGGAATTAGTTAAGTCTCTAAAGACTTTGACATCAAATTCTATAAAGCTCTCAGACAATGCACAAGATAGTGTTACTTTATTTGAAACACAATTAGAACTTATTAGAGCAAGACTTCAAACTATTGAAGAAGAGCCTGAATTAGTAATTGAATCAAAAAATATTAAAGTTGAAGAGAAAGTAAAGAGCGGAAAGAGAATAATTACTCTTACTGCTCAAGATTCACCAACTAATGTAACATTGATCAATTCACCAGGTGGTGCACCACAATCTGGATCGGTTTCTTTACAATTTGATGATACTGATAGTGTCATATTCACTGTAAATGGGAATGTAGTTACAGCTGAAGTTGATTGGAGACAACCAGGATTTATTGGACAAGTTACTCCTAATGAAGCAGCATTTACAAATATTACAGGACATGGATTGATCAAATTCCTTTCTGATTCAAACATTTTAGTTAATACAACTAGTCAATCAATTGATGGTGGAAATAAACTAGAAATTAAGGGAACAAGTGCAGCTGGAGGTAATTCATATTTTGTTGCAACTTCAGCCTCAGGTGCAAGACAAATGTATTTTGGAGTAACAGAGTCAAATGCATTCTTAGGTGCATTCTTAAATCATTCATTTGAGTTAAGAGTAAACAATTCACAAGTGGCCACATATTCTTCAACATTGGCTACATATGTAACTCAAGCATACTTCCAAGGAAATGTTGGAATTAAAACATCTTCACCAAGAGGTGTTGTTGATGTTGTAGGAACTGATGGAGCGGATGTCCATGATGTTCAACCAGATAATGGACAGTCTTCATGGTTCAGTATGGGTAAGGGAGGCTCTGACTTAGATGGTAACTTTAACGGGGGTAATGGAGGAGACATTGTCTTTGATCCAGGTACTCCAGGAAGTGGAAATGAAATTGGAGCATATGGAGCAGTTCGTGTTATCGATAGATTAACTGCTGATCCATTAAGTCCTACAGGATATAAGGAAGTGTTTGCTGTCTCAGCAAATGGTGGAGCTGGAGTTGTTAATTTCTATGATAGTGCAATTTTGTTAACAAGTTTTCAAGCCACATATGCATCATTTGGACCAACAGGAGCAGCTCCACAGGTAGCTATTGTAGCAAGTGGTATTGATACAACTCACCCAGTAGCAACATTCACAAGCTTTAACGATGCTACAGCAAATATCGTTGAATTCAAAAAGAAAGTAAGTAATGTAGTAACAACAGTTGTCTATATTGATGACGAAGGAGTTCTATTCCCAGTTCAAGCAGTAACAGCATCTGCACCAACTTACACAAAGGGTGGAATTTACTTTGATACTACATTGAACAAATTAAGAGTTGGAGGAGCTAGTGGTTGGGAAACAATTACATCAGTTTAATATATTTTTTATTGGAGAATAAATATGAAGCAGGTAGATTTAAGTACATTGAGTAGAGTAGAGTTGCAGTCTTTAGCTTATGAGCAATTAGTTGAGTTAGAGCGAATTCAAAAGAATTTGAATGCAATCAATGCTCAATTGGCTGCTTTGAAACAAGAAGAGACTAAGGTTGTTGTAGAGAATAAATCAAAAGAAAAGAAAAAATAAACTTAGAAATTATGGAGAAAAGATCAAAAGTTGCTTTAGCTATTATTGCTAAAGATAAAGAGGAGTTGATAGAGAGATTGTTACAGTCTACTCAAGGTGTATTCGATGTGTATTGTTTACAAGATACTGGATCATCAGATCAAACAGTAGAAGTGTTTAGTAATTGGTGTCAGAAGAATAAGAAGGAATTTTATGTTGGTAAAGGTAGATTAGCTACTGATAAAGATAAGGTTCTAGAAAAAGTCTCTGACACCATAATTGATGATGGTGTCTATTTCGATAAAGAAGGAGAGGTGCAAGCTGGAAAGCCAAAATATTTCAAGGGACATTATAATAAATATGGACCTGGAATTTATGCATCAGTCCTAGTTGATGGCAAGTCTACCTTAGGTGACTTTGCCTCAGCTAGAAATGATAGCTTTGCTCTTATTCCTCAAGGTGTTAAGTACGGATTCTGGTTAGATACAGATGATACTCTACAGTTTCCAGAACAATTACCAATATTAGTTGATCTATGTGATAAAAATAATATCGATCAGGTAATTGCTGTATATGACTATGCAACAATGCCTGATGGATTAAAGCCAGTCACTCAACAAAGAGAAAGACTAATTAATCTTCAAAAGAGAGGTAAATGGGTTCATAGGGTTCATGAAAACTATATGATTGAAGAACAACCAGTCAGAGTTGCATTTGTAAGTGACTTTGGGCTAAATCTTCACGTTAAGCATGAACGAACAGCTAATGAAGCATTGGCAACTAATAGAAGAAATCATTTAATAATGAAACAAGAGTTAGACGAAGGTGGATTAGAAAACTTCTCTGATGAAATGCTTAATCATTATGCTTATGATATGTGGGAACATAGAGAGTTTGAAGACTCTATTAAGTACTACAAAATTCTTTTAAAAAGACTTAAAGGGAAAAATGTTAATCCTGAACTACTATTTCAGATTAACAATAAAGTTGCCCGAGCTTATCAGATACTTCAACAAAGTGATAATGCATTCAAGTTTGCTTTCAAGACTATTAAGAATATGCCTAATATTGCAGATGGATATCTCCTACTTGGAGAACTATTCGCAGAGGCAGGTAATTGGCCAGAAGTTGAATATTATGCAACCAAGGTGCTTAAAATGGGTAAGCCAAAGACAACGGGTCCAATTAATGAATTTGATTACTTTGTAACTCCAAGAAGAATGCTGATGCAAGTGCATATTATGCGAAATGAGTTGGACAAAGCATTAGTTCTTTCTAAAGAGTTAACTCAAATACTTAATGGCAACCCAGCAATTAAACAGGAATACCATGCAATTTATGATGAGCAAAGAAAGAATAGAGCAATCCAAGCAATTGGAGAACAAGCCCTATATCTTCAAGAGCATAATAAATATGGTGAAGAAATAAATGCATTGATAGACGCAATTCCACTTGAATTAAAAGACAACGATCTAATTAGATCAAAGATTAAAGAACTAATAGCTGATCGAGATAGAAAAACTATTAGGACTGTGTTTAAAGAAGGATATCAGAAAAGTATTGTTATCTTTGCAGGTCAAGGATATGAGCAATGGGATGGAGAAAGTGATATTAAAAA
>ERZ869907.531-NODE-531-length-9717-cov-5.136825_pt1 | contig 9717 bp, 7 predicted proteins | sample MGYA00579309_ERZ869907 | MGnify/ENA primary metagenome ERZ869907 (study PRJEB32216, sample SAMN09231814) | wastewater metagenome | place: USA: Maryland | collected 2016-07-30 | study: EMG produced TPA metagenomics assembly of the PRJNA472060 data set (Reclaimed water... | reverse complement strand
TCGCGCGTCTCGATCTGCACGTGCAGCGTGGGCGCGGTGCCGCTCGCGGCGGTGATCGCGAGCAAGAGCCTCAGGGTGCCCTTGTCGCCCACCTCGTAGACGTCCGAGGTGGTGCTCGAAGTGCGGGCGGCGGAGGCGAGGAGCTCGACCTCGTCCTCTTCGTAGAGCTGCCCCGCGCGAGGACCGTAGGCGAAGGTGTACACGGTGAAGCCCTCGAGGAAGCGGATCAGGGTGTGCGCGGCGGTGAAGCCGAGGCCGTAGGCGCGGAGCTCGTCTTCGCTCGCCCCTTGGACCTCTTCGACGGCGAGGACGCCCGCGGCGAGCAAGACCGCCCGCGAGGGGAAGCTCGCTGGGAGCGTGGTGCCGCTCTGTTCGAGGCGCAGGGCCCTGGCGACCGCCGACGGTCCGTCAGCCCCCTCGCTCGCCCGACGCTGCTGGGTGAGCCAGTACCAGCGCCGGGCCGAGGCGACGTAGGGTGTGTAGTCGGCGGGGAGCACGGCGGGCGGTCGTCAGGGACGCCGCTGCGCCGGGGGCGTGGGGCGCGTCTGGGTGGCTGCGGGCTTTGGCGCGGGCGCCACGACCAGGGGCCCGGCCGGAGCCGAGGCCTCGGGCGCCGACGCGCGCGGCGTGGACTTCGCCGCGGCGGCGCGCCGATGGTGGTGCAGCATCAGGCTCACGGTCAGCGGCTCTTGAAGCCCGAGACGCCCGGCTTGGTGCCGTTGGGCATCGTGCCGTAGGCGTGCACCACGGCGTAGGCGTTCACGATCAGCACGTCGGTGTCCGCGAGCGCATCGCGCTCGATCTCCACGGAGACGTTCTCGTTGAACCAGCACGCGACCGCGCCGCGCTTGCACGCGAGCGAGTAGTACTGCTGGGGCGAGGTGCTCGCCACGAGGAGGTTGCTCTTGTTCGACATCCGCACCGGGGCGCCGGAGATCGTCGCGAGGCGCTGGCCCTGGGCGGGCACGAAGAGCGCGCGGCCCGTCGAGTCCGCGAGGCTCGCCGCGTCCCAGTAGGGCTTGGAGTTCATGATCCAGAGCGCGAGCTCCTCGTTGTCGAGCTCGTCGCCGAAGCCCTTGAGGGCCTCGATGATGTCCGTGACGCTCGCGGTGGCGGCCGAGCCGTCGTAGACCAGCGAGGCCGCGACGGCGCGCGCCACCAGGCGGTCGATCGCGAGGGAGTCCACCTTGCGGCGGACCATCTCCAGCACCGCCATGGAGGCGATCTGGTAGGGGTCCGCGCCCGTGGCCTTCGCGCGCTTGGCGAGACCGCCGATGGAGACGGCCTTGCCGAAGCGGACCACCGTGGCGGTCTCGCTCGACTGCGTCATCTTCACCGGCGTCAGGGCGCCGTTCTCGGTGACCTCTTCGGCCTCTCCGATCGAATCGAAGAAGGGCACCGTGACGGTGTTCCCGACCTCGCCGGAGCCGGCCTGCAGGCCGGGGTTCATCGTGACGACGCCGGAGCCGTCGAGGGCGTTCATGCCGGTGAAGCCCTTGGAGACCTCCTCGGCGAGGATGTCCGGGAGGATCAGGTCGGAGCGTGCGGTCGTGGGCATGGTCGTGTCCTTGTCGACGCGGACCCGCCGCGTCACGTCTCAGGGTGCGGTTGTGTTGCGGGTGCGGTTGTGGTGGGTCAGCCCTGCTTGCGCAGCCGGGCGGCGAGGGTCTTGTCGTGGGCGGCGATCGCGTGCCGCTCGCCGGGGGCGAGCGAGGCCCAGCCCTTCTGGGTGGCGCGAGCGACGAGCTCTGCGACCGTCGGAGGCATCGCCCGATCGGCGCCGCTCTCGGCCAGCGGGGGAGCCTTGACCTCGCCCTCGGGCACGACCGCGGGGGCCGTGGAGCGCCAGGCGCGCAGCTGCTCGACGGAGAGGGTGCCGAGGAACCCGTCGAGGGCCGGGGTCCACTGCCGCGCGGCCTTGGCGGCCTCGATCTCCGCGGCGCGCTCGACGGTGGCGGCGCGGGCCTCGGCGACGGCGGCGCGGTCGTTGGCCGCGGAGAGCTCGGTGGAGAGCTTGGCGACGGCGCCCTGCGCCTCGTCGGCGCGGGTCTTGAGGGCGGAGACGGCGGCGGCGAGCTTCGTCTCGTCGCTCTCGCCGGTGGCGGCCGAGAGGGCCGCGAGGATGGCTTCGTCCATGGTGGTGCTCTTCTGGCCCCGGGGGCCGGTGGTGTTCGTGCGGGCGGCGCGCGCCTTGAGGCCGTCGAGCACCTCGGGGCGCATCGAGACGCGGTCCGCGAGGCCCGCGGCGATCGCGGCGCGACCGTAGCGAACGCCGCCGTCTAGGGCCGTGAGCGCGTCGGCGGTGAGGTTGGAGCGCCCGGCGCCTACCTCCGCGAAGAGCATCGCGGCGAGCTCTTCGACACGAGCGCGAGCGCGAGACTCGGCGGCCTTGGAGATCGGCACCGCGGGATGCCCGTCGGTCTTCTCTTCGCCCGAGGACACCACGCGCACGTCGACGCCGTTCTTCTTGAGCATCTCGGCGTAGGAGGCCAGGGACGTGATGACCCCGACCGAGCCGACGCCCGCGGTATCGCTCACCACGATCTCGTCGCAGGTGGAGGCGATCCCGTAGCAGGCCGAGTAGGCGCCCGAGCCGACCCAGGCCACGCAGCGCTTGCCGCTCCTGGCCTTCGTCGCGCGCAAGGCGCGCAGGCAGTCGAAGAGGCCTGCGACCATGCCGCCGGGCGAGTCGAGGTCGAAGAGGATCGAGCGCACCGCGGGGTCCGCGTGGGCCCGCTCGACGCGCGCTTGCAGGGCGTCGTAGCCGTCCCACCACCAGCACGCGCGGTCCATGAGAGCACCTTCGACGCGGACGACGGCGACGCCGTCCTCGACCTCGTAGCCAGGGCCATCGTCCTCGTCGTCCTCTTCGTCGTCCATCCACCCGGCCAGGAGCACGGGGCCCTGGGCGAGCTGGCGCGCGGACTCCTGGCGCAAGGCGAGCGAGTCTGCGGCGAGCCACCGGGCGTGCGCGTCGGCGCGGCGCAGAGGGAGGAGGTCGGCGTCGGTCATGGTGCGGGGGGCTCCTGGGGAGCGGGAGGTACGGGGGCGGGAGCGACGGGCGCCGGGAGGTCTTCCAGCGGGATTCCGTGCGCTTCGAACACCGCTCGGCGGTCGACGCGCTTCCCTTCGGGGGCCACGCGGTCCAAGGCCTCGATGCCAGCGCCGAGCGAGGACATCGCCTCGCCGCGGGCCTTCGCGTTCGCCGGCGGGTCGGTCTTCCACCGGGGCCACGGGGCCAATTCGGCGTCGCCGAAGTTGAGCGCGGCGTAGTCCACGAGGCACCGCTCGCGCAGGCACGTAGACAAGGTCTGCGCGTCCGCGTCGATCAGGTCTTGCCTCACCTGGCCGTGCAGCGTCGCGCCGGTGTCCTGGCCCTGGGTAATCTCTGTGGAGCTCGACTGCCCGGTGATCGAGATCACGAGCTCTTGCGAGGCGGCCTGGATCGCGCCTGGGAACATCTCCCAGGTCTTCGCCGCGGCCTCCAAGAGCCGGAGCTTGTAGCCCGGAGGCGGCACCACCGCGGCGTCGGCCGAGAGGTCCCCGAGGGTGTCGGCGAGGTCTTCGCGGACGGCCTTCGACGGGGCCGCGAGATTCGACCCCGAGGGCGGGTCCCAGTCGGCGGTACGCACCCCGGAGCCGTGCAGCTCGCTGTGGTGCATCCAGTCGCCCCAGCTCAAGAGCTTGCCCAGCCAGGGCCGCGCGATCGCGCGCCAGGCGCCGTACATCCACGGACGCTCGTCACCGTCGGGCTCGCCGGAGCAGCTCGGGGCGTAGAGCACCCACCGCCGGTCCCCGGGGCGGATCTCCACCTCGGAGCCGCCGTCGGTGCGCACCATCCACGCGCGCTTCACGGTGTCCCACCGGAGGCATCGCGCGTCGTAGGGCTTCAACGCCCCGATCCACCGGCCGTTGCGCAGGGTCCAGACCCGTTGCGCAACCCCGACGCCCAGGAGGATCGCCCACATCGAGAGCGAAACCAGGGCGGCCTCGGAGTGCGCGGCGTAGAAGTCCCCGCCCTCAAGGGCTCGGATCACACGGCCCGAGGAGCGACCGTCGCCGGAGCCCTCCCAGGCCAGCGGGAGCTTGATCAAGCCCTTGGTGCGCGTCTCCAGGGCAGCGCGCACGCGACCATCCCCGAGCGCGGCCCAGCACAGGTCCGCGGCGCGCGAGAGGTTGCCGTTGGCGGTGATCGCCTCGGCCACCTCGATGTCGGACGTCGTCCACCGCGTGAGCGTGCGCGAGACCGCGGGGGCGCGGACTGCGGTGCGTTCGGCGGAGGAGGGGGCGGGCATCGGGAGAATGGGTCAGGTGTCAGCGTCGGCGGCCGGCGCGGGTCGCGCGCTCGTCAGGGTCCGTGGCGGTGATCGCCGCGTTCCAGGCGTGGGCCGTGGCGTCTACGTCGTCGTCGTGGCGGTCGTTGACGCCGGTGAAGCGTTCGAACACGCTGAGGTACTCAGGGAGCCATGAGGCCGTCATGGGCACCCGCACGCGGCCATCGTTCCAGGCCGTCGCCAAGGGCTGCGACCGGACGAACTTGTCGCCGCGGGGCGCGAGCTCGTGAAGCACCAGCTCCGGGGCGATGTCGCGCAGGCTCTTGCCGATGGCCTTGCCGTCGCGCGAGGCCTCGATGCGCAGGGCCCCGCCGCCGTGCCGTCGCTGAAAGGCCAGGAGGCGCCGCGCGGCCTCGCCGGTCTCCGCGCGGAAGCGTTCGGCGTCGAACACGTCGGCGCGCATCTCGGCGCCGTGCCCCGTGACCGCGAGGGCCACGGCCACGGTCCAGTCCGCGCGCGTGCTTTCGCTACCCGCGGGGTCGACGGCGAGCACGATGCGCGCGCCGTCGAGTTGCGGCTCCTGGTACCGGGCCGGGGTGCGGAACACCGCGCCGCCCCGAGGTCGAGGGGCGCCCTGGAACAGGCTCGCCCAGTCGTATTCGTTCGCCGCTCGCTTGTGGGCGAGCTCTTCGATGGGCCAGCGCTCAGGCCACAGGGCGCGCTCGGTGCCGTCCGCGTCGAGGGAGATCGCGGGGAGGTTGACCACCTCCCAGGCGACGCCGGGCATGTCGCCGCGGGCGAGGCGCCCGATCAGGTCGTCCTCGTGCCACCGCGTGTGCAGCACGATGCAGCTGCCGCCGGGCTCAATCCGCGTCCACAGGGTGGAGGTGAACCAGTCCCAGGTGCGCTGGCGGATCAGGGCGCTCTCGGCCTCTTCCCGGTTCTTCACCGGGTCGTCGACGAAGGCGACCTTGCAGCCCTGGCCCGTGAGCGGACCGCCGATGCCCGTCGCGAGGCACCCGCCGCGCTGCGTGGTGCGCCACTCCGCGAGGCTGTCACGCTCCCGGGAGAGCGACACCCCCGCGGAGCGCGTGTAGCTCCGCGCCAGGAGGCTCTTGCTCTCGGCCTGCGTCGCCGCGTAGGAGACGTAGGCCAGGGTGTCGGTGGGCGCCCGGCGCAGCCACCAGGCGATGGCGTGCAGCACGGTCTCGGTCTTGCCGTGCCGCGGCGGGACCGAGACGCAGGCGTTGACGCGCTCGCCGCGGGCCGCGCGCTCGATCAGGCGGGTGAAGGGCGCGAGGTGCGCCGGAGGTGCCCACGCGGGGGTGATCCGCGGAATGAAGTCCAGGAGCGGTTCCGCGCGGGCTTCGAGGCGCCGGAGCTTCTCGAGCTTGAGCGCGCGGAGGTCAGCCGGGCTCGCCCTCGAGCTCCCGGATCCGCGCGTCGAGGTCAGCATCGCTCAGGCTCGTGACGGCCAGTTCGTGGCGCTCGGCCGCGTGCTCGCCGGTGAGCTTCGCGTGCGCCACGCGCATCTGGTTCAGCGTGCGCGCGGCGTCATTGATCGCGTAGGCCGCGTTCACCCGGTCGGCGGGCTTCTTCGCGTGGCGGGCGTCGCGCCGAAGCTCGCGCATCGTGTGCTGGGTCGCGTCGACCGCCGCCCCGAAGGCGTCTTCGAGCGCGCGCGTGAGGAGCGTGGCCCGTTGTGGCTCGGCCGCCCGTCGCAGCGCCTTGCGGGTGGCGCTCCGGTCCCGCCCGATCGCCCGGGCCGCCTCGGCGTAGCTGCCGGTGCTCCGGTAGACCTCCACCGCGCGGGCGATCTCGTCCGGGGTGATGGGTGGGTGGTCGGCCATGGTGGCGGTCATCCGCGGGGCATCAGGCGCCCGAAGGCAGCCCCCAGCTCTCGGCCAGGGCCCCGCGATCCACCCGCAGCGCCTCCGCGAGACGCCCGAGGTCCGCCTCGGTCACCACGCGGCGCGAGCGCTCCTCGCCGGGGCCGAGCACCCGGGCGAGCCATCGCTGGACGGAGCGAGGGTGCTCGTCGGTCCGGCGGGCGATCTCTGCGACGGTGAGGCGCATGGGGTTCGAGACCGGGTAGCGCCTCGTCGGACGGACGGGTGGCGCGGTACCAGGGTCGTAGGTGTCGCAGATGGGAGCACGGGTCCGGGTGGGTGTCAAGGACTACGGCGCCTCCCGCCAGGCCCGCTCCGCCGCCAGCACCAGGGCTCTGCCGTGCGACGCGGCCCCCAGGCGCCTCGCGGTCAGGTCCACCCACGCGGTGCGCTGGTCCTCGCTCGCGAACGCGAGGCCGACGTCGACGTACAGCCCCCGGAGGCCCTGGGCGAAGGTCGCGCTCGTCCGGAGCCACCGGCACACCGCGGCGGCGTCCGGGGGGAGCGAGGCGATCGCGGCGAGCACATGCTCCCGGCGGTCGGTCCCGGGGTCGGCCGCGGCCAGCGGTCCGCTCCCCAGGCCCCGCGGGAGCCGGTCCCAGGGCGGCGCTCCGTCCCCGGTGCGCAGGTACGGCGCCGGGGTCTCGGTGCGCTCCACGGGCGGCGGCTGCATCGGGTCCGGGGCGTCGGGCCGGAGGGCGAAGACCAGGGCCCGCACCCTGACCAGCTCGGGGTCTTCGGCCGCGGGGCGAGCAGCCTCCCGGGCGGCGCGGTCGAGGCCGGTCGCCGGGGCCTGCGGGTCGAGCTCCCCGGGGCAGACGACGAGGCGGGGGCCCCGGGACGCGCCAGGGGGCCAGGAAGGGCGCCGGAGGCCCGGGAGAGGCGCCGGGGGCGGCTCGGGATGCCAGGGGCCCTGGAAGGCATCTTTGGGCCCGAGGAACTTCTCCGCGTGGGAGAGCACCAGGTCCGGCGCCGGGGCGGGCGCAAGCTCGTCCCCGCACCCGGGACAGGCCCAGGCGCGGCCGGTGACCCGGACAAGCTCCGCGGTGCTCGTGCACTGGGTGCAGCCTGTGGCCCCGAGGGCCGTCGCGTGCTCCATTCTTTCGCCTCCGTGGCCCTCGGAGCGCGGCGGGGCCGGTCACAGTTGACGGAAACTGGTCCCGAAACCCCCTGTATAGGTATTACATACAGGGGGTTTCGGGACCACTTGCGGCAAGTGCGCGCACGGCACTTGCGAAAACCGCTGGAATAGCGCGTTCCCCGGACTCGTACCGGATCACGGTCTGGTGCCCCGCCGACAAAGCACGCGCCAGCTCCCGGACGCCCATCCCAAGCCCCCCGCGCAGGCGCACGAGCTCGTCGGCGTCCATGGCCGCCAGCGTCGCCGGGCGCCCCTCGGGCAGCCCCCGGACGGCCACGGTGCGGCACCGCCACCCCGCGGGCACGATCGCGCCCACGTGCAGGCCCCTCGCGCGCCGGGTGCGGTGCACCGTGCGCAGGCGCCCGTGCGCCTGGTCGAGCTCCGCGGCGGCCAGGGCATCCACGCGCCCGTCGGCCTCCTCGCCCACCCACTGCGCGCGGGCGGTCTCGACGCCCAAATTGCGCCGCGGGTCCCCGAGGGTGACCAGCGCATCGGCATCGCGCAGGTGGTCCAGGCCCCGCAGGGCCTCGTAGTGCCCGGTGGCGACCTTGCCCCGCCAGGGCCCAAGCAACGGCCCGAGAGCGGCCACAGCTGCGGCGCGTTGGCGGCCCACGAGGCGCGCCTCACGCGCGAGCACTTCGCCCCGGGGGTCCTCGAGGGCGAGCAGCACGCCAGCCTCGACGACCTTCCACGAGACAATCACCAGCCGATGCGTCTCCGGGTCCTCGGCGGCCCAGGCGAGCGCGGGGCGCAGGAGCGCGGCGATCCGCGCCCAGTCCGCGACCCCTCGGGGCACAAGGGCGCTCCGGGTGGAGCCGAGGGTCGCGAGCACCACGCGCTCCACAGCGCACCCGTCGGGCACCGCGAAGTCCAGGTAGGGCGGCTCGTACCCGGCCACCCGGCCGATCGCCGCGCGGTGCGCGAGGATCCCGGCGTCCAGGAGCACGGTGCCCGCGTCGCGGCGCAGGGCCACGACCATGCGTTCGTTGGCCAGCGCGAGCAACACGCGGCGCTCGTCGCCTTCGCCCTCGGCGGTGACCGACGCCTCGGGCACGTCGTCGAGCACCTGGCCCGCGCGCGAGACCGCGAGCAGCACCGCTGTGGCCGCGCCGACCTCCTGGGCCCGCGCGGCGTTGCGGCGGCACATGGCGCGCGCCATCGCCGTGAGCGGCGCCGCGAGGCCCCGCCGCTCGCCCTGCTCGCCCTCGGGCGCCTCGCGCAGCGCGGCGAGCACGTCGTCGGCCGAGGGGTCCAGCGGGTCCGTCACTGGCGCGAGCACGCTCTCTGCGGTGTGCGGCAGCCCGCGCGCAAGGGCCTCGACGAAGGTCACCCGCTCGCCGGCTTCCGCGTGCCGCGCCCAGTGCCCCAGGGACTCAAGGGCCGGCGCGATCTTGCGCGCGTAGCCCGGGAGCGTCGCGTCGAGGTGCCTTCGGGCACCCGCGAGGTCGTCCAGCGAGAGCGCCACCACGTCCACCGTCGAGGGGGGCTCGTCGATCGCGAGCGTACCGGCCTTGCCGACCTCGCGGGCCACGCGCGACAGAAGCTCGTGCGGGGCGATCAAGAGGTTCGCCTCGTCGGCCCCCTCGCGTCCTTTGCGGGCCTCGCAGGTGTTGGCGCGCTCGCAGGGCTCGTCGCCCTCGGGCTCGCAGAAGAGCCTCGTGACCGAGTGCCCACCGCGGGCCAGGGCCTCCGCCCGGTCGTGGTAGATGCACGTCGGCGTCCCGTCGGGCTGCGTGTGCGCGAGCGGGCCGTACAGGCGCGCGGCGGCGACGTCCCGCCCCTGGGCCCGCGCGTAGAGCTGCGCCGCCAGGTCGTGCGTCGGCACCGTCACGCCGATGCGCTGCCCGGGGCGCGCGCGGCGGACGATCTTCTGCAGCTGCCCCGCGAGCCAAAGCACCGCCTCGCTCTTGCCCAGGCCCGGGGGCCCCGAGACCAGCACCACCCCGTAGGCGTCGCGGATCGTGGCCCGGAGGCGCTCCGTGGCGACCTCGACGGGCACCTCTTCGCGCGCCTCGCCCAGCTGCGCCCGCACCCGAGCGACGACCGGCGACACCGGCCCGCCGGCCTCGGGGGCCATGCGCGCGCAGGCTTCGGCGAGCACCGCGGCGATCGCGGGCCACCCGCGCCGCAGGGCCGCCGTGGCGGCGACTGGGGCGCCCGAGGCGATGCGCCTCGCGGTGTCGCGCGCGATCTCCACGCGGTTCTGCCCGAAAGCCTCCCACCCTTCGTACTGCCGGCGCACCAGGGCGACCACGGGCCCGAGGGCCTCGAGGGGGCAGCCGTGCTCGTGCAGCGCCCCCGAGAGCGCAAGGTAGCAGTCGCGGTACCCGCCGGCCACCTGGGCGCCGATCGTGCGACCGAGGGCTTCAGCGACGGGCACCCACGCGCGCGGGCAGGCGTCGAGCTCGGGGCC
>ERZ869907.528-NODE-528-length-9770-cov-14.519094_pt1 | contig 9770 bp, 9 predicted proteins | sample MGYA00579309_ERZ869907 | MGnify/ENA primary metagenome ERZ869907 (study PRJEB32216, sample SAMN09231814) | wastewater metagenome | place: USA: Maryland | collected 2016-07-30 | study: EMG produced TPA metagenomics assembly of the PRJNA472060 data set (Reclaimed water... | reverse complement strand
TCATCGGCGGGCGCGCTCCCGTGCTGGCATCGGCGGCGTTCGCCTCCGGCGCTCCGGCCTACATTTCGGCCACGGCCGGCAAGGTCTTCACGACTGCCACGACTGGCCGTCAGCTTGTCTCCATGCGTTCGGTAGCGGCGGCAACTGCAACGGTTGCCAAGGCCAACACCACCACGGTGAACGGGTCGGCAGTGCTCAAGGTGTCGAACACCAACGGCTGGTTTGTTGGCGTGGCGCTGTCCGGCACTGGCATCCCGACCGCAACCATTATCGCCATCGACCCGGATGACCGGACGGTGACGATGAGCGCCAACGCGACCGCAAGCGGTTCGGTCACGGTGACGGGTACGTACAACGACGCAACGTTGTTCTGGCCGACTTGCATCATGAGCCGTCCGTCGGCAGGCAACAACCCGTAACAGAACCCGCGCCCTTCCTTCGGGGAGGGCGCTTCCCTAAGCACTTGGACAGCCCGAGTGTTTAGGTAAGCGAGGACTGCATGAGCTTCGGTGGAATCAACGTAGGTACCAGTTTCATGGCCGAGAAGCGCCCGCCCCTGGTGCGCTTCGAGGTCCGTCCGTATGGCGTGGACGAAGAGGCATCGGAACGCGAGGGGCGGCATATCCCGCGCTTCGTGAACTTCGCGTGCATCACGCCATTCGGCAGCAAGGACGAATTTGAAAAGGTGGCCGAGGACTGGTTGCGCGAAAAGCGCGACAGTGTCCGCATGGGCCTGTGGCCGAAGGAATGGCAACAGCACTTTGAAATGCAGTACGAGGAGTGGAAGAACGGCAACGAACTGCCGCGCTCCGGAACGCCGATCAAGACGTGGGGGCTGCTGACGCCGCAACAGGCGCACCGCTTGATCGAGTCACGTGTTACGACGGTTGAAGATCTTGCAGCCGTGCCCGACACCGGCCTGCAAATGATCGGACTCGACGGTCGAAACCTACGCGAGATGGCGCAAGCGTGGATCGCAGAGCATCGCGAGCACGGCGCGGCCGCGAAAGAGATCGGCGACCTGAAGGAACTGGTGCGCCAGCAGAGCGAGCGCATCGCGCAGATGGAAAAGGCGCTGGCCGAGATGCCGGACAAGCGTGGGCCGGGTCGTCCGCGCAACTCTGACCGGGCGGCCGCCTAATGTCTCTGCTCACCATCTGCCAGCAAGCGTTCGTTCGCATGGGTCTGCCATCGCCTACGGCGGTGACGACAGCAACCGATGCGCAGACGCTGCGCGTATTGTCCTTCGCCAACGAGGAAGGGCAGGAACTGGCGGCGCGGTGGGCTTGGCAAGGGCTGCAGCGGGAAGCGAGCTTCACCACGGTCGCCACGGAGCAGCAAGGCACGCTTGCGACGATCTGCGGCGCGGATTACGGGTGGATCGTCAATGAAACGATCTGGAACCGCACGCAGCGGCGACCGATCTTTGGGCCGAAGTCAGAGGCGGAATGGCAGGCGCTGAAAGCCGCTTTTGTGAACGGCCCGTGGTACCAATTCCGCATTCGTCAAAACGCAATCCTGTTCACGCCGGTCCCGGCGGCGGGTGACTCCTGCTACTTCGAATGGATCTCGAAGAACTGGGTCATCAAGGCCAGCGACGGCACCGGCTCGACTATCTGGACGGCGGACGCAGACACCAGCTACATGGACGAGCGGTTGATGACGCTCGGCATCATCTGGCGCTGGAAGCAGGCTCGCGGGTTCGACTACGCGGAAGACTTCGCCAAGTACGAGCGTGCGGTGGACGACGCGATTGCCCGCGATGGCGGCAAGCCGCGTCTTAGTCTCAACGCAGGCGCCAACGACCTGTACCCGGGCGTCATCGTCCCGGCAGGGAACTGGGGCATCTGATGTTCGCGCCGCTCACCACCAAACGACCGATGCGCCAGCAGATTGCCCGGTCGGACACGCTCACATCCCCTGTGGGCGGGTGGAACGCGCGGGATTCCATCGCGCTGATGAAGCCGTCCGATGCGACGATGCTAGACAACTGGTTTTGCATGCCATCCGAACTGCGTGTGCGGCTTGGCTCTGCCTACCACGTGACCGCGATCGGGGCGCAGGTAGAGTCCTTGATGCAATGGCAGTCCGGCAGCAGCACGAAGATGTTTGCAGCGGCCGGAACGAGCTTCTACGACGTGTCCTCCGCTGGCGCTGTCGGCGCTGCGGTGCAGTCCGGGCTCACCAATGCGCGCTGGCAGTCGGTCAACTATCAGTTGGCCGGGACAAACTGGTTGATCTGCGTCAACGGCGCGGACAAGCCGCGCTATACGAGCGACGGCACGACATGGGTTGCGGTGGATGGTGTGAGCGTGCCCGCCATCACGGGTGTGACGACGACCAATCTATCGAACGTCTGCATCCACCAGAAGCGGCTTTGGTTCGTCGAGAAGGCAAGCCTGCGCTGCTGGTATCTCGACGCTGAGGCTGTCGGGGGTCTCGCAAAAGTCTATGACTTCGGCCCCCTGTTCAACCTGGGCGGCTACATCACGGCAATCTCGACGATCACGATCGATGCGGGCAGCGGCTCGGATGACCACCTCGTCGTACTGACGTCCGAAGGACAGGTGGCGTGGTACGCGGGTACGGACCCGGCATCGTCGAGCACGTGGCGACTCGTTGGCGTCTACACGATCGGTCAACCGCTCGGGCCTGCCGGTACGGCGCTCGGGGCACGCGCGCTGACGCAGTACGCGGGCGATTTGTTGATCATCACGAAAGACGGGCTCATCCCGGCATCGAAGGGCCTGCAATCGAACCGCGTCAGCACTCAGATTGCATTTACCTACAAGATCCAGTCCGCGATCAGTCAGGCAACGACGGACTACGGAACGAGCTTCGGCTGGCAGTGCGTGATCTTCCCGTCCGAGAACATGTTGATCCTGAATGTTCCCGTTGGCACGGACGCGCAGGAGCAGTACGTCATGAACACGATCAGCGGCGCTTGGTCCCGCTTCACGGGATGGGGCGCGAACTGCTGGATCGTCTGGAATGATGAGTTGTACTACGGCGGTAACGGCATCGTTTACAAGGCGTGGACGTCGCACAAAGACCAAGCGACCGCGAGCACGTACAACAACATCGAAGCCGAAGCGCAGCAAGCGTTTTCCGACTTCGGCTCGACTGGCGTGCAAAAGCAGTTTCGCATGGTGCGCCCGACATTGCGCATCGATAACTCGGTGGCCGTCTCGGTCGCGCTGAATACCGACTACAGCGGCGATGCGGTGTCCTCGTTGCTGTCCGTGTCGAGCACTGCGGCCTCCGTCTTCGATACCGCCGTGTTCGATACAGCGGTGTTCGCCTCCGACGAGCTTTACATCGCGCGCCCCTATCAAGACGTCAGCGGCGTGTCTGACGTCGGCGGAACGCGCCTCAAGGTGGCAACGAATCTCTCTGACGTGCGGTGGGTTTCCACCACCGTGACCTATGAAACCGGCAACCGTGCGCCGTAAGGGGTAGCAATGGGAATGTTCAGTTTTGTGAATTCAGTGTTCCCGGGCGTCGGCAGCGTCCTGAACAGTGCGGGCGATCTATTCAAGAAGCCGCAAGCGCCCGCAACGCCCGACTACACCGCAGCGGCCAACGCGCAGGGGCAGCAGAACCGCGACACCGCGCGCTACAACGCGCAACTGTCAAACCCGTGGTTTTCGAATCCATACGGAACGCAGACGGTCGATTGGAGCGGAGCCAAGACCGGCAGCACGGACACGCCGTATGTGTCGACGCAACTGAACGAACTGGGTCAGAAGACATTCGACCAGCAGCAGCAGTTGTCGAGCGACTTCGCGGACATGACGCAAGGCAGTCTGCAGAACGTGCGCAATGCCTACTCGCAGCCGTTCAGTTTTGGCAACGGCGACGAACTCCAAGCGGCGGCAGAGGACGCGATCATGTCCCGCGTCAACCCGCAGCTACAGCGGACCGAGGACACGCTGCGCACCCGGCTTGCGACGTCCGGCATCACGCCCGGGTCGGAGGCGTGGAACTACGACATGGACCAACAAGGAAGGAACGCCAACGATGCGCGCACGCAAGCGATTCTGTCCGCCATTCAGATCCGCCCGCAGATTCTCGGCGAGGAAACGGCGCTGCGGAACCAGCCGCTCAACGAACTGAACGCGCTGCGCACGGGCGCACAGGTGAACGTGCCGCAGTTCCAGGGGTTCAGCGGCGCGCAGGCTGCGGCCGCACCGATCTATCAGGCCACGCAGCAGCAGGGGCAAGACGCGCTGTCGCAATACAACGCGGATACGGCGTGGAAGAGCGGGATGCTTGGCGGCCTGTTCAGCTTGGGCGGGAAGGCTGCTGCGGCTGGATTCGGTGGGGCGAAGCCTGTTTAGGGCGCATTCATGATCGCATTGATCCTGTTCGCATGTTGCTGCCAAAGATGAAGAACGCACTGCTTGTACTCGGGCGTTTCAGGTTCAAAGCCTATTTCCTTACACGCCGGGCCGTAAGTGGCAACTGCGCTGCGTCCACTTCTCGGCGCTCCGCACGCACTCAGAACGCATGCAGCAACAACGACGATCAACAGATTCCGCATAGGGCCTCCTGATGGCTTCCTTTATCCAGAACGTCCCCGCGCAATTGCCCGTCGATCCGCAACAGACCGACATGGGCGAAGTGTTGCGGCAGCGCAGGCTTGCCGAACAACTGGCGGCCTCGTCGCAGCAGGCACTTCCGCCCGGGCAGATGGTCGGCAATCGCTTTGTCCCGACTGCGTGGACGCAGTCGCTTGCCAATGCCGTGGGCGAGGGCTTGTCAGGATACCTCAACCGAAAAGCCGATACGCGCGAGAAAGAATTGGTGGCCGAGCGCAACGCCAAGCGGCTGGCGGCGTTCAAGGCGTCTGCTGGTCTGCCGGACGAGTCGGTCCTCGAGGAGGGCGGGGCGGCTCAATCGCCGTATGCAGGCGCGTTCAATGGCTCTGCCAAGTACGACGCAGCGAACCCGGCCGACTACTCCACGGCATCGCTCAACCCGCTGCGCAATGCGTCAACGGTAGGGGTCGCGGGGCGATCCATTCCGGAACTCACCGACCGTCAGAAACTTATCAAGCGCATTGCTGATACGGCTGCGGCGACCGACCAAGACCCGTACGCGCTGATGCAGATGGACCCGCTCATTCAGTCGGATTTGCGTATCGCGGAGTTGATGCGCACGCCTCAGAAGTTTGCGGCCGGAGAAATTTTTGCTGTGCCTGGGCAAAAGCCAATCGTGACGAACCCGAAGGAGACGGCGCCCCGCGCACTCAAGACCGAAAAGGTGCTGAAGCGCGACGCGAACGGAGCCATTGTCTACGACAAGAACGGCGATGCGATCATGGAGGTTCGAACTTTCGACCCGGCAACCGGCGCGCTCGGTGACAAGCCGCTCGGCGAAGACATCGCCAACACGGGGACGAAGGTCACGCAGAGCGTTGGGTTCCCGAAGCCGACGTTCGACCAGGAAGAGAAGCTGCGCGAGAAGCACACCGCAGCAAGTCAAACCTTCGTCAAGTTGCGCGACGCCTACAACACGATCAAGGCAACGCTTGCCGGGCCGATCACTGCGCCCGCGACGCTCGCCGCTGCAACCAAGTTCATGAAGATGCTGGACCCGGAATCGGTTGTTCGCGAGTCCGAGTTGCAAATGGCGCTCAAGTCTCAGGGGCTGCTCGACCGGTTCATGAACCTCGCCAACGTGGTGCAGAAGGGCCAAGTCCTGACTTCCACGCAGGCGGCTGAAATCCAGCGAATTGCAGACGTTCTGTACACGACTTCCGAGAAACAGCAAACGCTGCTGGACGATCAATACAAGGGGCTGGCGAAGGAGTACGGACTGGACGGCAACCGGGTGGTGCTGCGACAGCGAGCGGTGACGGCTGATGACGGTGAATTCAAGGTGAAGCGATGAAGCCTCTAAAGCGGTTTCTAGTCACGACGCCCGAAGGCGAGGACATGCCGGTCCTACTGCCCGAGGACGCGACAGACCAGCAGATCATCGACGAGGCGAAGCGCATTCGCGCGAAGAACACGCCGGTAATCAACCGCAAGAACGGCCCAATCGATACGCGGAGCCCGCTACAGCGACAGATGGACGCAGACCCCACGACCGGCATGAGCGGCGGTCAATTGGCGCTTGCTGGTGCGGGCAAGGCCGTCGCTGATGTCGGGCAGGGGCTGTCGCAATTGTTCGGCGGCGCATCGCAAAAGGACGTGCAGGCCACGCGCGAACGCGATCGGCCGTTGATGGATCGCCCGACAGCGATGCAAGGCAATCTCGCCGCAGGCCTAGGGCTGGCAATGCTGCCTGGGGGAGTCATGCGCGCTGCGGTGCCGTCTATCCGCACGCTTGGCGGCTCTGCTGCCGCGCGTCTTGCGCAAGCCGGGTCTAACGAACTGCTTTCCCCCACCACCATCAGCGGCGGCGCAATCCAAGGAGGCGTTTACGGCGGAATGCAACCAGTCGGTTCCGACGACGAGCGCGGGCGAAATATCATCTTAGGCGCTGGTGCTGGTGGCGCGTTCCCCGCACTCACGCGTGGCGCGAAAATGGGCAACGCTGCCATTGAACCGTTCAGCGATAAGGGCCAAGCCAACATCATTTCCCGGCTCTTGGCGCGTGTCTCCGGCGACGAAGCGCCCCAGGTGCGCCAGCGCATCAAGGACGCATCTGCGCCCGCCGTAGGGCCGTTCCTGCCCGGGGAAGAAAAGGAAATGATGGGGCAGCGCGTGCCCGGATCATTCCCGTCCGTGGCCGAGATCGCGCAGAACCCGGGGATCGCCAGTCTCCAGCGTACGGCGACCGCGATCGACCCGGCTGTACAGAACCGCATGTTTGCGCAACGTGGTGCGAACGACGAAGCGCGCGTATCTCAACTCCAGAAGATCGCAGGCGCAGACGGTCAGATCGACTTCTACAAGGCTGACCGCGATCAAGTGGCGAACATGCTGTACGAGGAGGCGCGGCGGAAGGGCTACGACCCGGCCGATGTCCCGGAGGAACTGATCGCCGAGATGCAGCAACTGATGCAGCGGCCATCGATCAAGATCGGGATGGCGCGAGCTAAGCGGAAGGCGGCCGAGCAAAACATCAAGCTCGACGCGGACTCCAGCGTGATGGGGCTCGACTACGTGCGCCGCTCTCTGTCGGACCAAATCGAAGCGGCCAAGCGTGCGGGCAACAAGGACGACGCGCGTCTGTTCACGCAGACGATGGAGAAGTTAGACGGCGTCCTCCAGCAATTGAGTCCCGAGTATGCGCAGGCGGTGGGTACCTATGCCTCCATGTCGAAGCCCATCAACACGATGGAAGCGGCAGATGCGTTGCTGAAGGCGTCACAAAACCCGATGACCGGGTCTCTCTACCCGCTCAAGTATCACAAGAACCTGTCTGACGAGTTTGTGCAGGGCGCGCTCGGGCGGCGTGGCGCGACGCTGGAAGGCACGTTCCCGATGCGCGATCGAGCAATGCTCGACAGCATCGGCGAAGACCTCAAGAACCAGTCATTTGCCGACACAGCAGGGCGCGGCGTCGGGTCAGACACCGTGCAGAAGCTGGCCTTCGCAAACTTGGTGGACTCGGCCGGAATGCCGACGTTCTTGCGGTCCCTGCCCGTGCTCGGGCGAGCGGGGCGTGGCGTCGGTCAGGTAGCAGAGAAGGGCGCACAAGCGCTCTATGGGCGAGCCAATCGGGAAATGTCCGAGACGCTGGCTAATGCCATGGCAGACCCGCGCCAGCTCGATGCGTTGCTGAATTCGGCAACTCCGCAGGAATTGCCCTTCATCTTGCAGGCACTCCCGCGCGTAGGCGCGAGCGGAATGCTTGCTCTGCCGGCGGTGCTAAATGGGCAGAAGTAGCCAACGCTTGAGCCGGCATTCCGGCATCCATCGGATGACCGCGAACCGGATAGGCAGCAGCACGCACGCCAGCAACACGAACAGGGCGACGGGGCGCAGCAATAGGGCGAGCGCGAACGACATGCCGAACAGTCTACCAGAGGTGAAATATGCCGCGTAACGGCTCCGGAACCATGTCCCTTGCGACGCCTCAACAGGCGCCCGGGAATCCGATCACGGCAGTCTCGTTGTGGAACACGTGTCAAAACGACATCGCCAACGAACTGACGAACAGTCTTCCGCGCGACGGGCAGGCGCCTCCCACGGCAAACTTGCCGATGGGCGGCTTTAAGCTGACCGGCATGGGCAGCGGCTCTGCGGCAACCGATAGCGCCACGCTTGCGCAGGTTCAGTCCGGCGCGGTCACGCTGCTAGGCGGTGTCGGCGGCACCGTGGACGTCATCACGGCATCTGCATCGCCTGCAATTGCTGCCTATGCAGCCGGGCAGACGTTCCGGTTCATCTCGACGGGCGCGAACACGACGGCCGTAACGCTGAACCTAAACGGGTTGGGTGCAAAAGCCGTGACGAAGCAGGGCACGACGGCGCTCGCTGCTGGCGACATCCCCTCCGGCGCGGTGGTGCAGGTGGTCTACGACGGCACTCAGTTTCAACTTACAAACGTCGGCAGCCTGACGCCGATCCTGACCTCGGTGACGCTTGGTAGCGGCGCAAATCAGACCGCACTGACCGCCACGACCGACACCCGCACCAGCAGCACCACCGCGCGGCCTTTGCTCTCCTACGAAAACACGACCAACGATGCCGATGCGGTCACGATGATGGCGTTCAAGTCGCGCGCAGGGCTGACGACCAGCAACAATGACCCATTCTTTCATCTGTACGGCTACGGCCGCGATACAGGAAACCTTTCCCGGCTGGCGTGCGAATTCCGCATGCGCCAATCGGCAGCGGCAGGGGCCACGTTTGTGCAAGGTGCATTTGCCTTCTACGCGACTAACTCGGCCGGGTCATTTGCCGAGCGCGTGGTGATCGACGAAAGCGGGCTCAACGTCTCCAGCGGCACGTTGAAGGAAAACAACACGCGGGCCTTCTCGCGCAATTCGATGGCGGAATCGGGAGAACTTGGGCTTGCCAACAACACCACGTATTCCTATGCGCACGGCTTCGGCGCGGTGCCGAAACTGTATATGGCCGTACTGCGTTGCAAGACCGCAGAGCTTGGCTATGCAATCGGCGACGAGCTTCCGCTGTGCGCATGGGTCAACACGGGTAGCAACGTCAGTTCGGCCGTATGGTCTGACGCGACGAACATCTATGCCCGCATCAACAGCAGCGCGGCAAACAACTATTCGCTTGCCCGCATATCAAGCAACGATTCGGCGGGCATCACCTACGCGAATTGGAAGATCGTTCTTCGTGCTTGGTACTAACCCATGCCCGCCGAAGCCATCGAACGGCTTGCTGTTATCGAGTCTCAGCAAGGCCATTATGCAGACGACGTGCAAGAACTGAAGCGGGAAATGTCGCTGCTCCGGCAACAGTTGGATGCCTTTGTGCGCGACGCAACGCCAGTGTTGAACGCGTTTAAGCAGCAACAAGAAGCCAAGGCGCGCGTGCTCAACGCCGTTGCTATCAAGCTGGCGGAATGGTCGATCGTGGGTCTTCTGGTGTACCTCGCGAATGGGGCACTGGACCGCATGACCGCAGACGTAGCGCACCACGTAGAGACGCAAGTCGATAAGCGATGAGCGAAGCCCTCGCCTTCCTCCTCGCCCTCGGCTGCACCCCGCACGCGTCGATCGTCTACGACGCCACGCTAGACCGCCCTGGCAGGCAGCAAGGGGCATTGGTGCGCGTGCGTACGGCCGATGCTGGCGTCGAAGTGCATGAACTCTGGCACGTGTGCCAAGAGCAAGCGCACGGGCC
>ERZ869907.527-NODE-527-length-9772-cov-7.940825_pt1 | contig 9772 bp, 11 predicted proteins | sample MGYA00579309_ERZ869907 | MGnify/ENA primary metagenome ERZ869907 (study PRJEB32216, sample SAMN09231814) | wastewater metagenome | place: USA: Maryland | collected 2016-07-30 | study: EMG produced TPA metagenomics assembly of the PRJNA472060 data set (Reclaimed water... | reverse complement strand
GTTCTAGGGTCTAAGCCGCCAGAGAATGGACGCGCCCCCCCCCCCCGAGGATCGGCTCGGGGATGCTTTCACCGCGTTCGGCGTCGCGGCGGACGGTGCGTTCGGATTGCCCCGTCTTTTCGGATGCGTCCGTCGTAAAAGCAGCACCTTCCGTGTGGCCAAATTGGCCAGACGGGAGTTTTTTATTCCCGTGCTTCGTCTCCGGGTGCGGGCTTCCCATCTTGAAGGCTTTTCAAGATAGGCGCGGTTCATACTGGGGATTCCCCCAGTATCAGTGACGGGCGCGGCTGGGGATCATGCTGTCGTTCAGCGACAGTATGGGGAGCCGGTTCATACTGCGGAAGTCCCGCAGTATCAGTGACGGGCGCGGGCTGGGGTTCATTCTGTAAGTTCTTACAGTATGGGGGGCGGGGCGCGCCTATCTGTCGGTTAACGACAGATACCGGCTCTACCGTTGGGGAGAGGTCCGCTTCTGCTATGGCTTCCGACTTCAAAGTCCCACTGCTGGGAAGTTGAACTCCCGAGTGGGTCGGTTTCGTCTGCGTCCCACCGCTGGGAAGTGCAAAGCCATACGATGGTGGGAGAACGGAAGAACTTCACGCCGGCGTGAAGTTTCAAACCGTCTTATCGGCAATCGCCTTCGCAACCAGCCGCCTGATCGCTTCCGATCGGTTAAGCCCCCGCGACACCGCCCAAGCGTCGATGGCCTGGATCATGTCGGGCGGCAGCCTGACACCTATCAGGGGATCACGCCCGGTCGCGGGTCGTCCTGGCCGTTTCGGTTCAACCTTTATTGACTTACTCATGATATCGGTATAACCAAAACGCGGCCGGTGGGGAAGATGGAAGCTCCCCGCACCGGCCTGACCTCAAGCAAGGAGTTGGGTCCATGCCCGAAGCTACGAACACGCCTACCACAACCGATGTCCTATGTGATCGACTGGTGACGGCGCTCATGACGATGGAAGACAGAATCATTATGCTGCGGAACGTCGATGGCGCCCTTTGCCATTTCATGGGGTCGGCGTCGGTCATCGAGGGGGATCACCTTTATCCCGTGGTGGAAGTGCTGGCGACTTCCTACAAGGCGTTAGAGCAAGCGCACGAGACGGCCCTGGCGGCGATCCGTGAAATCCGGGGCGCACACACGGCCGAGATTGCGCGACTGCGGGAGGAATTGACGCCCATGAGCGGCCGCGACGTGCAAGGTATGCGCCGCTTCCTGCGGGTGGCGGCGGAGACGACCATCAAGACACTGGACGATCTTGACGCGGCGATCGGCAAGCGGCCCGCTTAACTCGCACCGCACCCGGTAGGCAGGTCGCCCCGCGCTGGGTGTATCTTGCGGAAACCGCAAGATAAAAGGGGGCGGGCACATGCTGCCCGCCCCCCCCCTTTGTGCCCCGCCGTGCCCATGGAGAACGCGGTGAATCGCGTTCAAGGGTGGCGGTCATACGGGCACCTTTGAATTATTCAAAATCAGACAAGGCAAAAAAAATCGCCCAATGAACAGCCAAGGGTCCTAGCCCCTGACGCTCCCAGATATCCGAAGGCGCCCCCCGGAGGGGGATCACGGAACGCGGTCCGCTTCCAGCGCGACTATGCGGGCTTCCAGGTCCTGGATGCGGGCTTCCATCGCTGTCAGCAGCCCCATAACTGCGCCCTCGGCCTCGCGCATCGTGCGGGCGTGCTCCCCCAGGACTGCGCCGACTTCCTCGGCCAGAAGGTCCAAGGGGGACTTGGCGCGCCCGCTCAATTCAGGACCCTCGGGTTCGGCGCGGGCGTCTCGATCTCGGCCAGATCGGCGCGCGTATCCTGTTGTTCAATCTGCCGTTCCAGCGCCCTGACATAGTGCTTCAAGGTCGCGTTCAGTTCTTTTTGCGTGGCATACGCCCGCCACAAGGCAGCGAACATAGCGAGGTCGGGGGCCGGCAGCAGATCACACATACCCGGCGCAGCGCCGGCCCCTTCCCCAGCAAGCCCAGGGAGGCGCGGGAAACCAACCGCACCGCCCTGGGTATCCGTCGCGGCCGGGGGGAGGACCCGCGACGAACCTCGGTTACCAGCCATAGAGATCGTCCATAAATGCAACGGCGTTCGCCCGGCGCTTCACAAAACCAAGGTCCAGCAACATGCGGAAAGCGATCCGGTCGGCCTGGAACATGCTGGAAACCGGGTCAGCAGTCGCACCCGATACGATCGGCAGCGGCGTATCGGACATGTGAACCGTTGCCTCGCCAGACGCTTGAAGGTCCGGCTCCACCCCAAAGCCATGGATCACGGCCATGGGGTCAATCGCAATCAGCCGATCATCGGGGACAACCACGGACGGCAGCACCGTTGCAGTGATATCGGCCCGCAGCGCCAGGGCGGCGGCGCGGCCGGGGCTGGTGATGAACGCCACCTTGCCGGACCCGCCCGCGTTCACAGCCATGGCAAGGTCTTGAAAATCATCCAGAAGGTTGCCGGTCGTGGCGCGGGGGGTGACGTTGTAGAGAAGGCCGGCGGAGCTGGTGGCGGTCGCGGCGTCGTCTCCAAGATAGGCAGCGTCGAGGCTCGCGGCGGCGTCTTCCGTCAGGATCGTGCGGAACATCCGTTCGCCGCTCGCCTGCCTCGTCAGTTCACGGGACCCGACTACGATAACACCCAGCTTGCCGACAACGAGCGTGAGAGCTTCCAGGGTCGCGGCCGAGACCGGAATGGGATCGTTCTCGGCCACCCAAGCCCGCGCGGTCGGACCGGCCGGACGTTGCGGGAAATACAACGGAATTTCGGCGGCGCCACCAGGGATCGTGACCGGCCGATTACCCATGGCGATCAGGGCGGATACCGCCGACACGCCCGCCAAATCGGCCATGAAGGCGGCGGTAGAGGTCCGAACGATATGGCTTGCCCAGCCGCTTGTCCCGGTTGCGCCAGGCGCTACGGTCGCCCGGGTCACCAGCGCAAGCGCGCCTTCATCGTCGCCATAGCGAGCGGCAACTTCATCACCAGCGAACGTCCGGCGCGCGGCGGCGGCAAAGGTTGCCCATGCGGCGCGGATCAGGCTTTCGCCGCCAGATTGCGGCGGGGCGGGGCGGAGCGGAACGGGGGGCTTTGTCATGAAGGCAGTATAGCCGCCGTGCGTGGCAACGGGTGTCGACGCGTAACGAAAATGTGCGGTCATACTCGGGATTTCCCAAGTATCCGGCGGCCAGGGCGCGCCCGTTCTATGTCCGATCAGTTCGGGTGTCTGTGATAGGCTTACGGGTGCAACCTCGCGGCGCCGCGTTGTTCCGTTACGTAACGCGCCCCGTATCCGCAGGCTATACAGGCAGGGGCGGTGCGGGCGGTATGTTTGTCCGTTTCTTTCCTCGCCCGCGCCCCCTGGCGGCTTCCCGTGCCTTAACTGCGATGACGTATTCCAGACCACCTAGAGCGTCGATGATAACCGCTTCATTCTGGTCAAGATCATCGTCCGCGCGAAGAACATAGACGGACAGCAGGGACAGGATACGCGAAACCGACTCCGCAACCGCAGCCGGAACATCAAGGTCAGGTTGATCGAAGTCAGGATCGGCGCGCATAGCCTCATACCGAGCGGCGATCGCCCGCACAAAAGCCCCCCGGCCGGCGTCGCCGCCCATAGCGGCCTTGGCTGTTCCCGCGTTGCCCCGGGCCGCCGCTTTCAATTTCTCGCGATAGCGTTTCTGCCGTTCCGCGTTGCTCAGTCCCATCTAACCCTCCGTTACGTAACAAGGCTTGTTATAGTCCGTTACGTAACAGGCGACAACCGTTATCGGCAGGGACCCTTTGCGCTGGAACAGTAGGGCAATCGACTATCCGCCCCGCCATAGCGCGCGGCTTCGGCCAGGACGCGGCGGACAGCATCCGCAACGGCGCCGCGATCCTCTGACAGTTCCGCCGGCAACCATCCCAGGTCGGTCAGCAAGTTCAAGATCGGGTGACTGATCGGAACGGACACGACAACCTCGCCCCTCCGCAGTCGTCGGCGGTAGTCGCGTTGGCGATCGGATGCGGTCCGGTGCGGTTCCGGTGGGGTCGATGATGGTTCAACCCTTAGTGGCATCGGTTCGCCCCCCCGGCCGAATGTTCAAAGTGTCAAAATTAGCCAGGGCGGATGCCGGAACGGATTGCGAAGATGAACCCGGCTGAAAGTTCCCCGCCCCCCAGGCCCGTGAAGCAGCAACCAAACCGATCGGTTTGGGTTGGGTGGGGGCGATAGTGCTGGTCAGGGTGGACGGGGTAACGGCGTGGCTCCAACAGCTACCCTGGCCAGAAAGTTCCCTGTATTTATCTACAATGTCCAGGGTGGTCAGGGTGGTCAGGGTATATTTAGAAAAAGTATTCAAAACCCGGAACGGCGGCGGGGAAATCCTAAAAACTTTTTGCGCGAAAATACCCTGTCCACCCTGTCCACCCTGACCAGTGTAGATAAACACTACATCTTTCCTGGTCAGGGTAGCTCGAAATTCGGGCAAAAACCCTGACCGGTCAGGGTAGCGGCGGTCAGGGGCCAGCATCGCTGCCATCCGCTTCCCAGGTCGGAGTCAGGCCGGTTGCCCCGCTGAACGCGGCCCGCGCCCCGGCCAGAGTGCCCAGGGAGTAGCCGGTTGCGCGATCCTTCCTGACCAGGGCGGCCTTACGCGTTGTCCCGCCGTAGGCGTTTTCAACATCCGTGATAGCCTCGCCAGTGACGGCATTGCGCGGGCGGATGGACTTGGCGCCCATCATGGACATGAACCGACCGAACGCTTCGCGCGCCATCGGGTGTCGTTCGTGACGATCCCGCGCAAACGCTTCATAGCTCGCGAACAGAACCTCGGTGGATACTTCCTCTTGCCATTCGGAAAAGAAGGACTCCAACCCCATCCGGGACTTGAAGACGTAGCCACGATGGAGGCAATCCAGCCACCACGCGTCCGACGTGCCCAGGGACAACTTGCGTTGTTCCTGCAACCCCTCGGTGACCGGGACCCGGCGCGCGTTGTAGCCGGTCAAATCACGGGCCAGCAGATCGTGAAGCATCGCCCCGTAACCGCCGACTTCCATCTCGGCCATGATCCCGCCGAAATACTGATGATCGTTCGCACGATCGGGCAGGACGTTCAGAACAAAGAACCGCCGCGCTTCCAGCGAAGCGGGAACAACCCAATCCTCATTGCTGGCCATCATCAGATGCAGGTAGTTCGGTGTCTGGACGGCGTTTTGATACTTCGCCTCGACTGTCAAAAAAGGCTCGGTTATCAGGCTCTTGAGGACGCCAACGTGACCGCGATCACCAGCAAAAAACGCCTCGTCCGCGAACAGAAAGACCGCATCACGGAGGTGCGAGTTGAAGTTGGAAGTCAGATGCTTGGAATTACTGATAGCTAGACCATGCTGGCCGAGTATCCGCAACAGCGTCTTCGCCACAATGCCCTTGCCGGCGCCCTCGATCCCCTTCAGCACGACGGCAACTTCGCCCTGCTCGGCCGGACATTGAATCATCCGCGCCATCCATCCCATCAGGAAGTCGAAATGCTCGCGGTTGCCGGCGCACACGATGCGGAAGATATGCGCGCGTAGCTGGGTCCAGGTCCCCGGTTTCGGATCGACCGCATAACCCTGCCACAAGTTCAGCAGGTCCGGCCGGGTATGCTTCCCGCTCGGGTCGAACGTCACGCCCCCGATGAATTGCCGGCGGTCAGGGTGCTTCAGCCAAAAATCCGCCGCCGGTTTCCAGATCGGCGAGCCGTCTTTGTCCGTTCCGACCTTAACCCTGCGGTTCAGGTAGATTTTCTTGAAATCCTCGAAACTGAAGCGGGTATGGAGCCGGCGCTTTAGTATGGGATCAAAGGCCGGTTCATAGACCATCGCCTTTCCGTTTTCATTGAGCACGAAATATCGTTCGTTGAACTCGGTCATGAGTGCGGCGATCGGTTCCAGCGACGACTGCAAATCGCCCTTTGCGTCTTTTGGGTCTGGCGTCCATGCCGGATCATCCGGCGGGGTCCTGTCCCATCCGGGGTTGCGTGCCTGCCAGTCGGCAGAGGGTCCTTCAATACCGAAGCGGTCGGAACCGTCCATTACACGCCTCCCACGGGCAGAGGGGCGGCGGCACCGCGTGCTAGTCCGTATTGGATCGTAGCGGTCGCGTTCCGCTGATCCACCGCCGCACCGCCGGCCCGAATGACCGCATCGAGCAGCAGCTCGGCCGCGCGATCACGGGACAGGTCAGCCGCATCCAGCAGCCCCCCAACCGTCCGCGCGGCGGCCCGCAAGGTATGGTGGCGGTGCCCCTCGGCCGCGCCTGCAACCCGTTCCAGGGCGCGCGACACCATCGCTTGCGGGCGGGCGCCATTGCCGGTGTAGCGGCGTCCAGGCGCCGGCAGGGGCGGCGGTGCGGGCGGGCGCAAGAGGGTGGTCAGCAGCCAAGATGGCCACGGCACGGGTGGGGTGGGGTCGAGGCATTCAAACCCGGCGGCGAACCAATAGATGATGTACCCGCCGGTTCCGCGCGTATCGACTCCGCGCGCCAACTTCGACTGTGTGTTCACAACACCCTCGGTGTGGCGGAAGTAGAGATGAACGCCGCCGGAAAGGGTGCGGTAGGTCCGGGTCGGGGGGATCGTTGTTTCAGCCATCGCCAGCCATGCGCGGGCGGCGTCGTGCTTCACATCCACATCCAACACGTCCAGACCCGACGCCGCGCCGGTCGGGATACCGATCAGCGCAGCATTCGGGCGGTTGAACATGCGGGCGATAGCCGCCGGATCGCGGGTCGCATCCTTGAACCCGTTATAGGTCGCGGGCTTCTTGTCAGCCTTCACCGCAAAAACCGGCAGGTTGCAGTTCCGCGCGAGGTTCCGGGCGGTCTGGATCAGGTCGTCATGATCGGCCGCGTCTGTACCTGGAACAGTATTCACGGGGGCATCTCCCCGCCGAACCGCTGGCAATCCGTCCGCCGATCACGTATAAAGCGGGTCTCTCCCCCGCCTACGCGATCGCCGCCGGTTCCTGCCAAGGGCCGGCGGTTTTCTATTTCGTGGCGATGATGACGGCGGCGGCCAGCGCGAGGAAGAACAGCGCGGGCGCGCCGGGCGGGCGGGCGGTCACGCGGCGGCCTTGGTGCGGCCGGTCGTGATCGTGGCGCGGGGCAGCGAAGCCTTGAAGGCGTTAATGCTCGCCTCGGTAACGAGAGTCCGGCGCCCCAGCTTGACCGCTTGCAACTTGCCGGTGCCAAGCAGCCCATAGAGCGTGGTGGGCTTAACCCCAAGCTCGCCGCAGGCAGCAGGAACCGGGTAGAGCCGGCCGGTGGTCGTTTCGGTGGTGTCCAACATGATGAACCGTCCTGAGAAGTGACGGCCAACTACATATGCCCACGAAAATCGGGATGGAAACACATTCTGTGGTTATCAAGGGGCGGAAAATCGTCCCTTCGTAACCACGTTACGGCATCAGGACGGATGGCGGTTCTTTTTCTGCCAGCCCCGAATAATCGTCTCCGCGCCTTCGGGTGCAAGGCCGATCACGCCCAGCACGTCTTGCAGAATGTCGCGGGCGCGCGAGTTCTTCCCCCGATCGACCGCAATGCCCGCCCCGGCCAGAGCGTCAAGAACCGCCTTCCCGATCCTGGCGTCGATCGCATGGGGGTTGCCGCGTCCCCGGTGTCCTAGACCTTGTTGGGCATACTTGGCGGTCACTGTGAGCGTGACGATATCGGCCTTCATCCGTCGGAAAAGGTCCCGGCCCAGGCTGAAGTCTTGAACCCATTTCGCTTCCCATGGTTCACGCGCGCGGGCTAGGTCTGCACGTTCGGCCTCGGTCAGTTCCGGGGCTTCAAGCCTCCGGTCGATGTCCTGCAACGTCCGTAGTGATGGAGTTTGCGCGGCAAGGTCTATCGCGTCCCGTGCGTCATCGCCCAGCGCGTCTATGGCGCGGCCTAGCTCGCTTGCCAGTCGTGACACCTCGGCCAAGGCCGCGATGGTCTGGGCGGCGGACGGCGGCGGCGTGAACGATGCCTCGGTCATCGCGGCCACCAGCACGGCCCTTGCGATGGGTTCGGCAAGCGCGTGTCGGGCCGCTAGCGCGTCTATCTGTTCATCAGTCGGTTCGGTAATCCAGGCTCCCGATTGCCAGCGGGCGGGCGGCGGCTTGGCGCGTGGCATCAACCGGCCCCCCGGATCGGCACAACCGCGCCAGCCATTGCCGGACGGGCGCAGTACCCGGCCCAATCCTCCATCAGCCGGCGCCGCTTCTCCATCAGGTCCCCGCGCGCATAGGCGGCTTCGACCTTATCCTTGATCGTGTGTGCCAGCGCGGCCTCCGCCACCTCGCGCGGATGATTGGTCGACTCCCCGCACCAGTCCCGAAAGGTCGACCGAAAGCCATGGGCGGTCAGGTCGGCACGCTCCATCCGGCGGAGCAGCATCAGCAGCGCCATGTTTGACAACGGCTTGCCGGCCTTCCCGCCGGGGAACACGGGTGCACCGTCAGACCGATCGGTTCGCAGTCTCGCCATCTCCGCCAGCACGTCCAAGGCGCCGGCGCTTAACGGAACCCGATGTTCGCGGGCGGCCTTCATTCTCGCGGCGGGAACCGTCCATACCTTCTCCGTCAGGTCGATTTCCCCCCAGGTCGCCCCAACCGCTTCCCCGGTGCGCGCGGCGGTCAGGATGGCGAACCGCAGCGCCAGCGGGGCAACCCCTTCCTGTTTTCCCAGGTCGACCATGAACCCCGCCATCTGGCGCCAGGGCAGGGCGGCATGGTGTTGGACCTTGGCCACCTTCATTCGCGCCGGCAAAAGGTTGTCGAGATGGCCACGCCAGCGGGCGGGGTTGTCACCCGTGCGCCACCCGCGCGCCGTGGCGAAGTCCAGAACGGCCTCTATCCGGCCCCGCACACGAGACGCGGTTTCGGTCTTCTCCCGCCATATCGGCTCTAGGATGGCCGTCACGTGGCCAGTGTCTATGGACGCCACGGGTAATGCCCCGATGGATGGCAAGACGTAGGTTGTGAGCGTGTTGCGCCACTGCTGGCGATGCTTTGGGTTCCGCCAGCCGGCCTCATGGGCGGCTATGTAGGCGTCGGCAACCTGCCCGAATGCCTTGCCCAGCCCCGCCTCAGCCTTAGCGGCGTCGCGTTCGGCCAGGGGATCTATGCCCGTCTTCACCTTCCGCATCAATTCGGCGGCCCGTTGTCGGGTATCGGCCAAGGGGAACAGGTCGGCGCTGCCCAGCCCCATCTCCCGGAGCCTTCCTCCCAGGCGATAGCGGAAAACCCAGAACCGGGTGCCGTTCGGGCGCACCAGCAGGAACAGCCCGTTGCCGTCGCCATAGCGGCCCGGCTTCGCGTTCTTCACCTTCATGGCCGTTAGCGGTACCGCCAGCCGTGGCATGGTATACTCCCCTTCACTGTCCCCCTTTCATAAGCCCGAAAAAGGGCGAACGCAAGCGAACGATGGCGACGGGTTGGGAGCGGGTTTTCTGGGAAATGCCGTTATATCAGCAGCGTTTTTCGGAAAGGCGCGAAAGGTGGCGAACGTCAGTTAGGCGGACATCCCCTCCGCCAGTCATCCCCCTTAATTCATTGTTTTCGCTGCTAATTCCGGTCAGTCCGGCGGTTCGTCCCCTCTATGGTCCCCTTTATGTCAACGCGAAGGGGTGCGGGCGGGGGCGGAAAATGGCGAAGGATGGTAGCGATCCGGGGCGAAGGGGGCGGTCCCTATTTTCGTCTTGCTGCGAACGAAGGAGATCGGAAGAGCGGTTCAGCAGGAATGCCGAGACCGGCT
>ERZ869907.523-NODE-523-length-9912-cov-3.391397_pt1 | contig 9912 bp, 17 predicted proteins | sample MGYA00579309_ERZ869907 | MGnify/ENA primary metagenome ERZ869907 (study PRJEB32216, sample SAMN09231814) | wastewater metagenome | place: USA: Maryland | collected 2016-07-30 | study: EMG produced TPA metagenomics assembly of the PRJNA472060 data set (Reclaimed water... | reverse complement strand
CTTAACGGCTTCTTGCTTTATCTGAATTGGCGCGGCTTCAACCAGCGCGGCTATCTTTTTCTCAACCTTGCCATACAGTCTACGGTCTGCGGCGGCTGCTATCTTTTTCAGTCTTTTTCTATAATGACGGAAATCAGCAACGCCGCCACGAGTGACAGGAGCAGAAGAAAGCCCCCAGCTATTCGCCCACGAATTTAGCCAACTTAAGCCCCAACTGTTCATAGCGGATTCCATGGGTCTGAATCAGTTCCAGTACCTTGGACTTCCACATCATTTACGTATTTGATGTTAGAATCCACAATACCCGATATGGTAAACGTAAAGCTATCGGTTTTGCTCTTCACTTGTTGTAATGCCCACCCGAATGTATCTGGCGTGTTATTATCTGCGAGTAGAGATGCCCATGGGTTTCCAGCACTTCCAGCATCGTTGAGTTTCTCGCCCATCGTGCCTGCGGTGTTGTTAGCACTTGCGAGGGCAGACCATACAGCCTGACCTACGTTTGAAGTCGTTAACCCTGTACCAGTCACAACAAGGTCAGCAGCCATTGCGCCCGTACCTGTAGCTATGGAATCTTCTAATGTACCATTACCAGTCAGCGCCGCGAGAATCGCGCCAAAACCCTCTAAATCTGCATCAGATATTTCACCCGACCCACCGATTGATGCGACAGCTTGCAAGAACGCTTTAATATCTGCGTCCGATACTTCACCAGAGCCAGTGATATCCGCAAGAAGCTGAACCACCAATCCACCGATTGCTTCTAGCGAGCCTAAACCAGTCAAATCCGCCTGAGCTAGTTTTACTGCTAGGATGGATGCCGCCAATATACCAGAACCAGTCACCTCTTGATACGTGCTCATGCCGCCAGCTTTTTGAGGCATCGACCATGATTGAGGATGTAAATGCCCGTAAGGATAACCAGCTTGTTGATTAGTCACACCTTCGCCAGCGCATAAGTTTCTGGTAGCGCCCGTTCTGTGAAAGTTAGCCTCTTGAATAGATGGATAAGTACCATTGGATACACCCGCGCCATAAAACTTATAGACACCTAGCGTATCTCTGAAGTTGTTAGCGAGTAATCCCATTAACCACCATACGCCCAATCATAATCAACGAACACCGTACCGCCAGTAGTAGTTGCACCAGTTTGGAACATGATGAAACGAATGTTTGCGCCATCTGGAATCTTAGGGAATGACGGCAAAGCGTTAACAAAATCAACTTTGTTATAAAGACCCGTTGCAGGAACGGGGATAGTCCATAAAGGTTTAACTAAGTGCAGGATAACCGTTCCCGAAGCATGAGCAGTACCAGACCAGACCACACTTACGATGTCAGATACCCCCGTATCACCAGCCGCCAATGGTAAGAATGGGTTGTATTTATTCGCAGCCGCGCCCGTGTTAATAAGTGAGCCGCTTGTTGCTGATGCCGTTGAAGTGAATGTCGTGGTAGCACCTGCGTTGCCAGCCGTATCGAGATAGTTCACGATACACGTTGGAGCGTTCGCACCCAATGCACCAAGCGCAGACATATACATTCTCAGACCTTCGCCATTTGGATAACGCGCACCTGCGCCCAATGCGGTCATGGTTACGGTTTTAGTTCCCGTAGTGCTTACGTTTGTTCCCGATAATTTTACATACCCAACATCATCCACGGCCATGATAAACCAAGGCGCACCAGCAGCAGCTACGCACGAAGCGCCAGCAGAAAGGAAATGCTTAGTTGCGGGGTCTACGTTACCACCGTTATATAAAGCACCTTCAGACCATGTATCATCGGTTGATGTGAAAGTTAAATCAGCCGCGCCGTATGTCGCAGCAACAGGAATCCCCGCCGCGTTGCCTAGGTCTGTCCATGCACCAGCCGTACCAGCAGCAGGTAGGGTTTTCTGGCAGATAGTCGTGCCATACTTTCCATTGTTGGTTATTTGTGCAATTAGGTCATCTTGCGAGGTAAAGCCCATGATTAACTCCAAACAGTCGTTAGTGTTCCAATAAGCGTTGAGGACGCCAGACTGCCGCCATTCCCCTTCGCAATAATCCCAAGCCTTGCGCCTTGTTTAATCTCAGGCGCACCAGCTGTATGAATAACCGAATCAACCGAAGCAGCAGAGCCGTAGCTTTCTAGGTTGCCCGATGTAGTTCTACGACATTCCTGCGCGACATGAAACGTCTTTAATGGGTGTACTATAACCAGCGCCATAAGTCCACCGCCTGCAACCGTGAAGTTAACCCGTTCAATAGATTTTACCGAGCTATCACCCACCGCTAACGGCAGGTAAGGATGGAACCCACCACCTGATATCTCTGCGTTGGCAGACTGCCCACCGCCCGCGACTATCTGTGTGAATATCACAGGAGATACTTTACCAGACACGCCGTCTTGATTGGTGTAGGTGAATGTGAATTGCCCTATTGCAGAGGATGCAGACTGCGCAATGCAGATAACTTGCCCTGAGTTATAACGGGGTAATGTAATTGTGTTTGATGTGTCTTGGTCTTCACCCACCGCGTCACTATCGAAGAATGGGTAATACATTAGGTAATCTACCAGCGTCAAGTCTTGACGCTGGTTGGTGGTGGAAGTCGCAGAAGCGGCGTTGGTCATCACCATGATATTCTGCAAATATTGAGTATCAACTTGCGGAACGTATATGCCACGCGCTAAGTCAATCTCGGCAGATTCCAATGGTGTGGATGCGTAGAAGTTAGCAGGGGGTGAGCCTGCGAAATAGCTGTAATCAATGTAGCTAGAAGTAATTGTAGCAGCCGAACCAACGGCTTTACGAAATTGCGTAGTCCACGTCTTGCCATCCGTTGTGGCGTCGGTGTATTGTTTTATGTTGCGGAAGCCACTCACACGCACCGCCCTGTTAAGGCGGCAGCAACTTGCCAATACGACAGCTTGACTTTATCCTTAAAGTTCATACCGCCTTCACCCACTGCAATCGCTTTACGCGGTGCGATAATCTCATACCCACAATCTTCACCGCACGTTCTTTTAATGACAGGCTCACCACCTGTAGGAGTAACGCTTACACCGCGCAAGCATGACGAGCAGTAATATAGGGGCTTGCCTATTACCGCATCCAAGCGCTTTTCTAGCTGTGAGCGCTTATCCATTAAGCCTCGGTAACGGTTAAGGCTCCAGCAGCAAACTGTGGCGTAATCCCCGATGATACGGCAAGCGAGCTATTCAATGCTCCGTAATGCCAGACAGCCGTTGCGCCCGATGCACCTACACCCGTGGAAACGTGGGTCAATGTCGAGCCTGTCACGCCGCACTGTGGAAATGAGATAGTAGCGGCATTGGCGGTAGCACCACCAGAAGCAGCATCCCAACCCGTCGAGCGTGCGACGGCCTGACGTGCATAGTCAGTATACGCCGTTTCGTTTTGCGCCTGCGAGTTCGTACCAGCAGTTAAGTCTGCTGTATGTAAAGCTACATACGTGTTTGTTAATGGCGATGAGGCAGCATTATCTGCCACGTTTGCCCATGCAGTAGCACGATACATGAGGTTGATGATTGAGTTACAAGTTGCGGTTGATTTTGGCATGCTATCTCCTATTGAATTCCTAATACTTTGCCTTGTTTGTCTCTTACCACTGTTTTAGGCTTTTGCAAAGCATCGACAATAGCCTGAGTGGTTTGCCCCTGTATCTCCGTCATTTGCTCAAACGCTTGAGAGATAACTTGCGATATGTCTGGTGATTCGGGGGCTTCTTGCTTGCTAATAACAGCTTTCACAATCTCGGCCTGAATCTTATCACGCTCTAGTTGGATTTGCTCGGCGTTCTTTTGTTGCTCCAAGCCAAGCTGTGCTTCTTTCAGCGCAATCTCCCTGTCTTTCAACATAAGCTCTTGCTGTTTCAACTGCACCTCAGCGCCAGCGCGCTCTTGCTCCATCTGCATCTTCTGGCCTTCAAGCTGCATTTTGCCTTGCATTTCTGCTTGTTTGGCCTGCATGTCCGCTTGTGCTTGTGCAATAGCTGGGTCAGGCTGTTGTTCTTGTGGTTGTTCGGCCTTCTGTTTAATCCCATCCAAGGCAACCTTAAACTCCGTTTCCATCTCGCGACCAGCCTTAAAGCCTGAAATACCGAACTTAAGCATTTCCATGAGCAACGGTTGGAGCTCAGGCGCTTGAATCTGCGCAGCTTGTTGGATAAACCCGCCAGCAGCAGTGAGGAACTCAACACGCGCTTGCTTCTCGGCCTCTTGGTCTGCTTTAATCGTGCTATCGGTTTGGATGTCAATGCGGAAACATCTAGCGCCATCTTCTCTTAGGATAGCTTCGACCTGTTCCCATGTGGGTTTCTTTAATAGTTTGATGGTTTCTTCAGGAATAGGCGGAACCTGTTGGCCTTGTTGCTGAGCCTGCATCATCATCTGGATTTGCATTTTTTCTTGCTCGGTTAATAGCTTAACGCCCGAAATCTGCTTAATGGTATCAATGCTAAAGTGCTCAGCGATAACCTCAGTCATCATCCTCACGGCATCGCGGCTAAATCTATTCACATCCTTTTGCATTGCATCTAAGCGAAGCGTCGCAAACTGCCCTTTAATCTGCTGGGCGGTTGCGGTTTCGTTGGCGTTGGTCGAACCCCTCACGATATCCGAAATGCCCGTGATTTCATAAATGCTTTGCTTTGCTCTCTCTCTGGCATCGTAAAGGCTCATCAACACAGCGCCGACTTCTTGGATTGGCATGAAGTTCACCACGCCATTCAAGCCGCCTTTTTCAGCAAACATAGCCCATTGCTCAACAGGAATGAGCATGTTGTCCACGTTTTCACTGAGCATTCTTTGGACGCCCTCAGCAGATGAATCGTAAACACCAACAACCTTCAACGCTCTGGTAAGTGATTCAATTCTTGCGGTCAGCGTATCAAGCTCAATCGCTTGCGTCTGGTATAAAACAAAATCGGGCGTGGGGATGAGAGAATCATTCGCAACTGTAGAATAAACAGGTTTTCGACATGGGAAGAATCCTTTTAATCTTAGCGGGTCTTCAACCTCGTCTAAGAAATCTTCCATCTCTTTGTGGAACCAATAAGCTGTCTTAGTGACTTTATCCCACAGCTCATAAATACAAGCTCGGTTCCCCTCGTCGCTTCTATCTTCATCGGCTTTGCCCATAGGCTTAGCATCCAAAGGAATATCATCACGCCCGAAGCGTTCTTTGCACTCTTTCTTGCTGAGGTAAACCCTACGCCATACTGCTCGGTTTTCTTGCCATGTTCTCGAAACACAATGCCCAAAGTCCTGCCAGTGAACATAATCCAAAACCACATCTTCGCTGTATAACTCTTGCGCTACGTCATCGCCAATCATTACATCGTCAGTGACCTGTGAACCTTCAGCTTTTACTTCCTCTAGCCCCTGAACCTCAACATCTTTGAAATTAGGAACATACCGAACCCATACCGTTCCACGTCCTGAGAGTAGGCGGTCAAGAACTGCTTGATTCATGCAATCGTCAAAGTCATTAGTTTTAACGAATGATGTAACGCCACGCTCTAATATCTGGGCAACTGTAGTATTGATTTCACCATCATCATCGTAGCGACGGTCAACGTTGGGGGTGGGTGTGCCACTATATAAAGCAGGATGTAAGGTCTGGACGTTAGACCATAAAATGTTAAACCGTGAGACATTCTTCTCATTGTCGGGTCTGGTGTCGCGGTAGCGCTTGACAATCTTTTTGCTACGCGCTTCCCAGTTCTTTGCTTCTTTTTCGTAAGCATTGACCTGTTGAACCCAAAAATCTAGCTTCGGCGTGCGCGATATTTCTTCCATCAAATCCACTCAGGTTTGGAAATTTTAGAGCTTTCGGTAGAAAAAAGCTCATTAAACGTCATTTCTTCCAAAAAACGAGTCTTTGGTGGAGACTTTTCTTTTACATCTTTTCGCAATACTTGTCCAATGATTTCGCACGCATCGGCAAAGTGTGATGCCCAGTCATGTTTAGGCTTGCTGCGGAATGTCTTGCGGTCTTGGTCGAACTCATATTGATATTGCTTCAACGCGGCTAGCCCAGCTTCACATTTTACTGGGTCAATCCACATATTCCTCATGACCATACGCAGGGCTTCGATTTGATTCTGCTGTGTGGTGGCTGCAACTATCTTAGTCTTAACGCCCATGTTATGTAATTGTTGAACAATGGATTTACCACCAGCCGCCAAGAGTTTGTTGGCTGCGTCATGGGGAACATAGTGGTTGCCATACTCATAAGGTTTAGACTCAAGCACCGCAACGTAATGGGGTAAATCCTCAATGCTGGCCTCGTAGCAATCAATCAACCTCACTTCAGTTCCAGCCTGTTGCCAGAACCATATTGCCGTTGAGTCATCAAAGCCCAAATCCCATGCGGTATTGACTTTAAGCTCAGGGTCGAATAGGTCGGGCTTAATCCTGCCTGCGGTTTCCATCTCGGCTATTTGTTTACCGTAAACAGCACCAGTGATAGCTGCTTCAAAATCGCATTCATATTCCTGTTGAAACTCGTTTTCACTCATGAGCTTGCGCTGGATGTCCAATTCAGACTGCGGAAGGATGCCCGTTTCACTTGCTCGCAGTATCTGCAAAAACCATTCGTCTGGATTGTTGCGGGCTATCTTAACCACCTCGCCCAACAAGTTCTCCCACCCCTTCGGCGTTCCTGATAGGTCTAACCAGCCTTGACGGTCTGCTAAGCATGGCATGATAATCGTTCGCAATGTGGCCGCGCTAATCCCTTGCGCTTCGTCAGGCGCGATGCCGTCGAAGTATAAGCCGCGCATACGCTCTGCGTTCTCTGCCCCATACAATCTGATGGTGGCGTTGTTATGCCCGAAGGTTATGGATAGGTCTGCTTCGTGGTACTTAACGCCCAAAGGAGCAAGGGGAGCCGTGTAGTGTTTGAGGTACTGCCACGCGATTTCTTTTGCCTGAACGTAATATGGACAAAGGTATCCGAAGCGTGGGTTGAGTTTCTTACATTCTACCGCCGCTCTAATCAATCGGTTTAGGCGTGCGACAGTCTTGCCACATCTGCGATGCGCAACAGTTACGGAAAATCTCTTGTTGCTGGCGTGATACGGACGGAAAACGTCACGCGGAGCATAAGGTATTACCAACTCAGGCAAAGTTGTACTCTTTACGAGATTTGGGCGTTAATCCCTTGCCAATTCTAATTTGTCTTATCTTCTGAAAACAAATTATTTTCGCGTTTCTAATTTCTTCAGATTGCTTGGGGATTCTGTGCTGGCCTTTTACGTGCATCCCTTCCTTAGTCTTTTCAATAAGCTGATAGAAATCCAAAGCCACATCAGCTTCATCCGCTTTTACCAAAAGAAAGGGACGGATAGCTTTCAAGAATACATTTGCCTGTGCACCAGTAATTACATAGTGATGTATAGCACCGCCCCTACGCTCTGCAACTGAACCACCATATAGAGTTTGAATCTTATCAAGCGGTTTACGGCAAACCTGAGATATTGCGCAACGCAACTCAAATCTATCATAACGCCCACCCGTGGTAGTGCGATAACGTATATCTATGTTGCCTTCACCGTCAAAAAATCCAGCTATGTATTCATTGCTCAACATATATACAGCCTACTGCAATTATTTAGATTAATCAATAAATTCCTATTAGCATGATAGGGCTTGAACGCATCCCTTGGGGAATATGGGATGATTAGGTCAGGCATGATTTTACATCATTCTTCTTCGCTCGAATCATAAAGAAGCGTTTCGCATTTACCGTACTCACCACACAACTGCGGCAATATGACGCGCTCAATGTATAGGCGCTCAAAGCCAATAGGCTCAGGCGCTATGTAGTTGTCAGCGTATATCTCACTCGCTACATGTTCCATAAACCAAATCCCTATGCTTCACAACATAATAACTCTGCAACCGAATGATTCTACCACAAACGCACGCAATCATTCCTAAAAATCCTAAATTACTTCTTTGGATTACTTGCCAGTCTTTTTTCCAATTAACTGAGTAGAATGGTTTAGCGTCTTTTTTATATCTAATGGTCATCACCCCTCCCACTTCACGGTATGCGCGATAGGCTTCTCTGCGTCGCCAGAAAGCGTAACGCTTGACAAGTCTGGCACGGTCTTTTTTAGAATAACCTCAGCAGCCCTAATCTCAGTAGCAGACATAGGCTTTTCTAGCTCACCAATAGCGTGTTTATGCAATCGGTTCATTAGCGCCCCGATTCTTTGTTTATCTCTCCAAGCAGGTGTTTGTATATCAGGCATAATTCAGGATTACTCGTTGCGAATAATTATCAATTGCACTTACTCATTCCCCACATCTATTCTTTGCAACAAAAACAGCGTTAGAACTTAGATAAGGCTCACCCTTACCCCATAGTTCGCCATCTGGTTTTTGTATGCCGTATAGTTTCATTGCCACCTCTATAACGTGTAGCGACCACTCACAACATGGGGATGGTCACAATTGGATGCGACATAGGATAAATGCAGCCGCTACACTCATAAAGTATAGCCTATCAAATAGTTAATGCAAGCTAGAATTGTCGATATAACAAAAAGCGCGATAGACAGCGCTGCGCTCGCCGCAAAAAATGTTAGGATGTCTTTAGTTATTTCCATCACTCCCCCAACACGCTGTTGATTGAGGTGAGGGCTTCGTCAATGTTTTGCCCTATCTGCGGATGCTTAAAGCTGCCGCCGCGTTTAGCTGACTGTAGCGCCTCTCTCGCCTTAATGAGTGCTGCTGTAAGCACATCGTTACGCCGCTCCAAATTGTAGGCGACTACCGTATCAAGGCTGTTCATGTTACTTTCCATCGCTGGCCTCCGTAGGTGGGGCAACCGTCTCTTCGCTCCACGTGCTCATGACGATTCTCCACGGGCTGATTTAGCACTAAATGATTTCATCCACTTGGTCAGAATCTCAGCGGCTTCTTGTTTGCCCAATCCAAATTCGTTAATTAAGTAAGGCCGCGCACCAAACATATTGACTTGGCCCGATTCCCTTAGTTGGTTCAAATATTCAAAATACTCTTCCATCTTCTCCCCCTGTTAATCGTTATGCTGTGCCATCATTTGCGCTATTTTACGCAAGCTGTCTGCAATGCTGGTTAATGCGTCTGTCCTTTTTTCTAGAAGCTTATTTTCTCTTACTTTTGAGTCTACTGATAACTTCCTCGCAGCCGTAACTTTCTTTTCTTGAAGCATTTTCCTTTTTTGCTTGGCTTTATTGTAAGCGGTATTTGCTGAATAAAACCATTTTTCATCTACAGCTTGTTGGCCATTATTGGATTGAATTTTAGCCGTTTCAATTTGGCTCCATATAGATTGCACCACCTCGTCTAAGCCAAAAATAGCATCTTCGATTTCATCTGGGGTGTTGCACTGCTGAATATCTAAGTACAGCCACCAGTCCTTGTCTGTTTTATCAATCATCCCATCCCCCTACGCTATAGTGTTGTTAAATGTGGTTATGATTTAGCGCTCCCTAGCCGTTACGCATAAAATTTTGCCGCGTTTATTGCGCCTAACTTTTCTTGGCTTCGACAGCGCCCAAACCTCTTCAAGCCGCGCTTCGATTGCCATTAGGCGCATCTTCTCTTCATGAATAAGTTTTTGAATACGCTTTTGTGGGTGAACAAATTCTAAAATTTGCGCCATCACGCCCTCCCATCATTATTCCACAACGTACTATGCTCGCTTCTTGCGGTGTAATCCACGCTGGCCTTGTCGTTCTCGAACCACACAGCAAGGTCTTTATTGGCGCTGCGGATAATCTCAGCGCTTAACTCAATCTCAAACTCGCCGTCGCTATCCGTAACACTTACCAGTTCTACAGGGTCACGCAATGTATCAGTGCGTTCGCCCTGCCAGTCGCCTATCTTCGTTACAAGGTCGTCCCAAGTATC
>ERZ869907.520-NODE-520-length-9923-cov-8.485914_pt1 | contig 9923 bp, 17 predicted proteins | sample MGYA00579309_ERZ869907 | MGnify/ENA primary metagenome ERZ869907 (study PRJEB32216, sample SAMN09231814) | wastewater metagenome | place: USA: Maryland | collected 2016-07-30 | study: EMG produced TPA metagenomics assembly of the PRJNA472060 data set (Reclaimed water... | reverse complement strand
GCGGGTGGGCGGCGCGCCCGGCGCGGGCAAGGAGGAATCCCGCGCCGGGGCGCTCGCCCGATCACCGCGGGAGCGAAGCCCCAACCACCAACAGGCCATCGGTGAGGGGTCCCGGGGTGAGGACTCGGGCATCAGGCGGCAGGAGTCATACGGAGGCCACCGAGAGCGACGCGGACACGTTGATGAACACGGTGTCGTCGGTGGCGACCTGGTCGACGGTGACGAAGCCGGCTGAGGTCACGTCGAGCAGGCGGGCCGAATCGGTACCTCCTGAGCTTCTTCGCACGATTCCCAACTGTTGGGACGCGACCGGGCGATAGCCCTCCGGCAACTGCACAACGTCACTGAATGGTGAGGTCCCGGGCCAGACGATCTCTCCGACGATGTCGACGAAGTCGGGGGCGCGCAGTCTGAAAGCAACGGTCCCGGTGAAGTCGCTCAACAGGACCGTCCCGAGGCCGGTGGTGGCGTCCCCGACGTAGTGCCAGGGCTCGCCCGCGGCAAGCCCTGCGTATCCGGCGGTAGTCGGGCCGGTCATGCGGCGGCCTCGTCGTCGCGGCCCATGACGTGCACGGCGGGCTCATCGGGCGGAGCGGTGGCGGTGACGATGGCCCCGCGGATGACGGCCAGGAGGTCCCCGGCGTGGGTCTTCTCGCCGGAGCGGCCCCGGCTGACGATCAGGTCCTCGCCCCACGTCTTGGGTCGGCCCCGCCAGTTGTCGGGGAAGCGATCGGCCCACTCGGCGACCTTCAGTTCGCGACCGAGCTCGAAGCATCGGGCGGCCACGGCGTCGAGGTCGGCCAGCACCTCGGCGGTCAGCTTCTCGGCCCGGTCCCGGTGGGCGTCGATGATGGCCTGCTGGTGCTCGCGGTGGGCCTGCTGTAGATCCTTCTCGCGGCGGGCGATGACGACGGCCAAGGCCTCGAGCTTGCGCTGGTGGTCGGCCCACTCGGCCCGGTACTTGTCGACGTTGGGTGTGCCGGGGGCGTCCTTGCCCTTCTCGAGCGCATCGGCCCGGGCGGTGAGGTCAGCCTGCTCGGCCTCGTACTCGCCCATGGTGAGAGCGGGGTTGCTGCGGCAGGTCTCGTACTCGCTGATGGCGGCCTGGTACTTCTCCATGGCGGCGTTCACGGCGGGCACGGCCACCTCGGGCGGCAGGAAGTGCTGGCGGTAGCCCTCGCGGACCAGCCGCCCCCACTCTTGAAGGTTCATGCCGGCGGGCGGGGCCTTGGTGGTAAGTGCGGTCATCGGTTCTGCTCCTTGGGTAGTGCGTCAGGGTTGAGGGAACGGTTCAACTTGCTTTGGAGGTCGGCGCGGTCCAGCTCGGTGGGCTGGGCGTCGAGGAAGGCCGACCACGGGACCGACTGGCCGTCGGGCACGTCCGCGACCATGAGGGTTTGCCGGACGGCGATGGCGGCGTCGAGGGCGTCGGCCACCTCTATGGCGTGCTCGCGCAGGCGGTCCACCACGGTGCCGAAGTAGGCCAACCACTCATCGGCCAACATGACGGGCTCGCCCTCAGGGCCGAGGCGGCGGCGGGGGTCGAGGGGCACGTCAGATGTCCTTCTGGAGGTACTGCGGGGCCGGCATCGGCACGCCGTAACGCACCTGGTCGGCCATGGCCCGAATCACCTTGTCGACGTCCGGCGCACCCATGCCGAGGGACGAGGCGGCCCCGCCACCGGGAAGCGGGCCGGGCTTGGGTGCCTCGGCCTGGGCCACGGGTGCGCTGCCGTCGTCAGGGTCCGGCAGGGCGTCCAGCCGGCCGCGGGCGTGGGCACGGCGCAGCATGGCATCGAGTTCGGCGGGGTTGTTGGTTCTGTTGGTCATCGGTGCTCCTTGTTGTCGGGGGTGCTGCGGTACTCGGTCCAGGCGGCCATCCGTTCGCCGGGGGTCATGGCCTCCCACGCGTCGAGGTCGGTCCAGTTCGGCGGGGGTGTCGACGTGGCGACGGCCCACCACGGGGTGGGTTCGGGGCTCATGGCTTCTCCTGCCAGTAGTGGGCGTTCTCGTCGTCGTAGCGACGTTGCAGGCGGGCCACGCTCGGGCACTCCTGCGGGCAGAACGCGACGGCCTGATCTGCGTGGTGGCGGCACGGTGCACACTCGGGGCCCGGGCGTTCGTCGTCCGCGCCCCACCACTTACGACGGTCGTCGTCGGTGAGGTCGGCCCACCGGCCACGGGCACGCTCAAGGTGGGGTTCCACCGGGCCGGCGTTGTAGGTGATGCGCCACGACTGCGACCGGTTCTCGGGCAGCGGTGGGCGGTGCTCCATGCCCCACCGGTGGATGAACACCTGACGGGCCAGCCAGTTCGGCGGCGGGGTGTCGAGGGCGAGGTCGGCGTCGACTGTCGGTGGACGTAGGCGGGCCACTAGACGGTCCTCTTTCGGACAGTTGCGGGCCTTCCACCGCCACCGCGGGCCTTCTCGACGGCCTCGGGGGGCAGTTCGATACGCAACTGGCGCAGCAACTTGGCGCACGTCTGAGCGCACCGATCGGCCACCGCAACGGCGGGGTTGGCCTTCGTCCCTTGCGGGCTGGCGACCACCACGCCTTCGGTGTCGAGGATGGCCTGCGCCTCTTGGTGGCGCTGCCAGGCGAAACACGCAGCTTCCAGTAGGGCGGGCTCGCCGGGGCCGAGGTCGTAGGACCCGACCACCACCCGCCACAACGCCTTGCCTGCGGGGCCGAGATTGCGGGGCGCTGCCGGTCTACGGGCGGTCATGGGGCCTCCTGGGGTCGATAGGGCCGATGCGTTCGGAAGGGACGCAGGGCGAGACGCTGACCTCTGCGGTCACCTTGAGTGGTTGACCTCCGCGGTGCCTAGGCCGGGGGGTGGGGCTCATCGCTTCACCTCTCGGCCGAAGCTGCCGTCGTGGTGGGCGGTGCGGATCGAGTGACACCGCCTGCATCTCGGCTGCAAGAACTGGGGCTGGTCGGGGTCGGTCACGCCGTCGGCGAGCAGCACACGGCGTGATCGTGGGGCGTGGTCTGCCTCTGTGGCTGCTGCCCCGCAGTCGATACAGACGGGGTTGTCTCGCAGGAACGATGAGCGCACCCGCCGCCACCGTGACCCGTAGCCGCGCTGGCCTGCATTGGGTCGGGCGGTGTCCTGCTGGCGTTGGCGCTGAAGGCGGTGCTGTTCGCAGCGTGCTTGGCCTGGGGGTGCGGGGTTGGTGCACCCGGGCGACGTGCACACCGATGGCGCCCGAGGGCTCATTGCCTGACCCCGGTGTGAGTGTCCTCGTCTGTCCCCCTATGGAGGGGGGGACAGACGGACAGATAGACGCATGTGTCCGGGGACAGTCCGGGACAGGTGCGGACAGACGGACAGACAGGGTTCACGCTGCCTCCTCCTGGGCGTGGGCAGCGAGGTCATCGCCGTCGTGGTAGCGGTCGAGGTGTGCGTGGTACTTGCCCCTGCCTTGCACCCGACGGGTCATGTACCCGTGCTCCACCAGGGTTTCGATGGCGACGTCGACCCACTCGGCCCGGCCCTTCACACCACCCCTGACGTCGGTCAGCGTGTGCTCTCCTGGGTGGGCCTCCATCCACTCGCTGACACGGTCCATGAGGTACGTGGGCGCCCACGTTTCGCCGTCGTCGGAGGTGCCGGCGGCGGCCGGGCGGACGTCGATGGTGAGACTGCCGTCTTCGTGGCTGGTGACGTGGCACTCGGCGACCACCTCGCCCTTGCGCCAGTGACCCCGCTTGGCCTTGCGGCAGATCACTTTGAACATGCCGTCGTGACCCCGCGAGTACGGGGTGACCACCTTCACCTCGTAGCTGCCGCCCGTCATGCCTGCCCGCTTGTGCTGGGCTCCGATGGCGTAGCCCTTGCCGTTGTTCTTCGTGACGTGGTCGACGGTTAGGACCGCGGCGCCGACCTTGGCTGCGGGGGACAACGCGACCTTGCGCCATGTGGCGTAGTCGTCGTTCTCTGAGGGGCTGAGGCTGTGCAGGTTCATGCCGTCGGTGACTCCGTCGAGCACGACGAGGGACGGGCGCCAGTGCTCGAGCGCGGTCAGGTACTCCAGCCCGCCAGCGGTGAACGCCAGCTGCTTCGTGATGAGGGGTTCTTCGGGGGCGATGTAGTGCCAGAACTCGCGGAACTGGGCGTAGTCGAAGCCGAGGTCGACAAGGTCGGACGTCACCTGCTGGTACGCGTCCTCGTGGTCGACGTAGAGAACGTGTCGGCCCCCTGCCATCTCGCGTCCCGCGGCCAGCTTGGCGAGCCATGACTTGCCCTCGCCCGATTCCCCATGCAGTCCGTTGATGGCGCCCGGGTACAACAACGCCTTGCCGTCGTCGCGGGTAAGGATGGACGGCGGTGGAAGCGGGGTGATGTCGTCGAACGACGCAGGGTTCTCCACCGGCGTCCATGAGTTCGGCCCGTCGCCGTCGCCGACGGCGTGTTCAGCCTCGTGCACCTCGAGCTCGACCTGCACCAGCTCCTCGATGGCGTGGCCTGCGGCCAGGTGGTCCGTCAGGTCTTTGCCCTCGAAGGGCTCGCAGACGCGCACGGCGGCGACGTCGGCCAGGGCCTCCGCCACTTTGGCGGCGTGGTCCGTCCCGACGTCGTCGCGGTCCCGCACGATGATGACGTCAGCGCCCACCAGTGCGTCGGTGTGCTCCTGTCGCCACTTGCCGGCGCCACCGGGACAGGTGGTAGCCACCTCCCCCTGGGGTAGGCGGGCCTGGAGGTTGAGGGCGTCCTTCTCACCCTCAACGACCCACACGGCGCGACCGGCCTCGACGGCCTCGATCACCTCGGGCAGCTTCCAGAGGGGCAGGCGGGCGCCCTTCCATTCCCATTTCCCATCAGGACCAGGACGACGCTGGCGGAAGCCCTTGGGCGTGTACCGCACGACCTCGCCGACCAGTGCGCCGGTGGCGTCGTGATACGGGTAGGTGCACTGGATGCGCCTTGCGGGTGGCCGCTCGGGCTTGGGTGGGTACAGGTCAGCGGCGTCCACACCGAGGGCGGACAGCACTGCCTCCTGGGTGCAGCCGGCGTGACAGTGGACGAGGATGCGCCCGTCGTCGCCGAGGTCACCGGTCAGGCTTGGGGTGTGGTCCTCATGGGCAGGACAGCACCCGGTGAGGTAGTCGCCCTGCACCTTGCCCTTGGCCAGCTTGGCGGCGAGATCGTCAAGTGTGAGCATCACCCCACCTCCCGCCAGGGCAGAACGTCGCGCACGTCGATGCGGACGATCACGTCATGAAAAGCGCCGTCGGGCTCGCCTGGGTCGCGATGGACGGTGCGCTCGAGGCGGTCGCGGAACCCCTCGGCTGCCGCCCTCGTGTCGAACATGCGGCTGCGCGCCTCGTCGGGATCACTCGGCCAATGCCAGGACACAAGCCACTGGTGGGCGGTGTTCTGGGGTGCTGGCGGAAAGCCCTTGATGGGTGCGGGCTCGGGGCCGGTGAACGGCGGAACCACTGCCAATCTCGGGCGTCGGGGTGTAGAGTTAGGGGCGGAACTTGCTTGGCGGCTAGATCCGGTTGAAGGGGCCTGCGGGCCCCTTCTTCGCGCATGGGGTGAGGTCACGCCGCCTCCTTGCGCTGCCGGCGGGCCTGCGCCGACTTGAACGCCAACCGGGCGAAGTGGGCCTTGCGAGCCGACTCAGCACGACGGGCACGTTCGGCGGGCGGGAGGATGCCCTCGGGGTCAACCTCGCGCTCGAACTTCGACAGCAGTGCGGCCGTACCGTTGGCGGTGCGGGCTCTGCGATCGTCGGTGTTCGCCCACGACGTGTGCGCTGCGATCTGCGCACGGAGCTTGCGTTCACTCGGGCTGAGTGTGGACACGGTATGAGGCCCCTTTCGGGTGCCTCCGTACCGTCAACGGATGCTCAGTTTCGGCCGACCAGCCCGGTCCTTATGTGGTTAGCGACATACTACCAGCAGCACGCCGCTACTGTGTCAGGGGATTCAGGATCACCGCCCGCTTCTTTGGGTCCTTATACGTGTCGACGGTCGTCGGGCTGAGTGGCCTCATGTCCAGCACCGCTGCACACTTCGGGCAGTTCGGCGTGATGATCCAGCTCTCCGGTGCGGCAACCTCTGCGATTTGGTCGAGTCCCAACGGAACGGGCGTTATCTCTGGCTCGAGGCGGCGGTGCTTCACGTGGCCTCCGGCGACCATCGCCCGCACGGGGTCCTCGCCATCACCCAGGTTCAGCATCGCCTCTCTTTGGTACAGCACCAGTTCGTAGCCATCCCCGCCGGGGCGGAACTCAGCCACCTTCCCGTAGCACCCTGCCCGCCCGCAACGGAACTCAAGGGGTCGTCGTCTGGCAGTCACAGTCGATCACCGGGGGAGAGGCGGCGGTGTGCCTCCTGTGCCCGTTCGGCGGCCGCAGAAGCGCCGTACCGACGCAGCATGGCATCGGACTTCCAGCCGGCCAGGTGCATGAGGTCGCCCTCCTGGCCGCCCTCGGAAAGCCACTGGTGGGCGAACGTGTGGCGGAAGCGGTGGGGGTGCATGTGCTCGACGCCGGCCTGCGCTGAGCGGCGCTTCAACATCTGAGTCAGTCCCGAGTCAGTCATGCCGCCCTTACGACCCAACCAGAGCGCGGGGGTGCTGGCCTGCGGGTGGGCACGCCGCGCTCGCAGGTATCGGCCGATCGCCTCGGCGGTCTTGGACCCCACGGGCACCGCCCGGCCACGGTCACCCTTGCCGTGGACGTACACGACATTCAGCCGGTCAAGGTCGACCGCGTCCGTGGTGAGCCCAGCCATCTCGCCCAGCCGAATCCCGGTGTCGATCCAAAGTCGGATGATGGCGGTGTCGCGGCGCTCGTCAAACCCCTTTCCGCCGCAGGCTGCGAGCAGAGCAGACAGGTCGGTGTCGGTCACCACGGGCACGGGCACCTCGGTCACCGATGGCTGGCGCATCTTGGCGAACGGGTTGGACTCGATCTCGTCCTCGTTCTCCAGCCACGACCAGAGGGCACGGAGGCTGCGGTACTGCATGGCGACGGTGCTGGCGCCCAGCTCGTCGGCGAGGTCGACGAGGTACGCCTCGAGGGTGCGGCGGTCGATGGCGCCGACGTTGGTGGGCCTGCCGTTGTCCTCGAGCCACTTCACCAGCCGGTCGGCGGCGACGCCGTACAGGTAGATGGTGCGGTCGCTGCGGCGCTTGGCTCGCAGGTGCCGGTAGAAGTCGGGGAGCAGGTCGCCCAGCTTCAGCGAACTAGCCTCTGTCTCTGTCATCGGGGTTCCTCCGATGGCCACGCCCGGGGGTGTTTGCAGCACCGCCCGGGCACCTGATGTGTCAGAAGGTAGCTTACTGTAAGAGCGGCGTGCTAGCTCGTCCTTTCACAGAAAATAGCTTCTGACTAGGGAAAACGTGGGGCCCGTAGCTCAATGGTCAGAGCAGGCGACTCATAATCGGGCCGGGCTCAGCGGCGTGCACGCCCTCCACAACCCGTGTGGGGCGGGAGTTCTCACGGACCATCCCCTCCGAGGTCGCTTGCTGTTAGTACCTTGATGCCCGTGACGGGCCAGGTCTTCACTCTCCTCGACGTCATCAGGGCGTCCCTCGAGTTGCTGCTCGTCGCCTTGGCGTCGGTCGCGGTTGCCAGCGATGCCAGAAAAAAAACGCCTCTTGGCCTGTGGATTTCGCGGGGATTTCTCCAAAGGGGTTGTTGACGGTTCATCGAACGATGACCACCTGAACGCCGGGTTCGGCGTCGGGTGGCGGGATCGTCGCGGCGCACACCTCGCACATGAGGTAGTCATGTCCCTGGCTCCAGACGTGCGATGTGCGGGAGCACGGCGGCATCGGGATGGGCGGGCCGTACTGCTGGGCATCGGCCATCACCTGGCTGAGTTCGGCGTTGAGGGCGATGGCACGGGCTCGGACGTCGTCGGTCATGCGCCAGTTTCCCCGCGTGGTCTGACAGGACGGGGTACGGTCTGCCCAACTACATAAGTGGCCCCGGCGCAGCGCTAACTGCCCGGGGCCTGCCCATCACCTAATAAGGAGGCGATGAGATGGCGAAGGCTACTTCTCCCGTTACGTCGCAGCGCGCGTTGCCGTGGACGGTCAAGAGGCTGGTACTCAAGTACTGCGCCGAGATGGAGGATTCGGGTTACTGGACGGCCTCCTCGAGGTCGGCCAACTCCTCGAAGCTGTGGAGTTTCGCCAAGGTGGTGTGTGACGATCCGGCCAAGGTGAATCGGGCGCACGTAGCGAAGTGGCTGGCTACCCCAAACCTGTCAGCGGCCTACCGGCGCTCGAGGGTGTCCACGCTGCGGGGGTTCACGAAGTGGTGCGTTCTGAACGGATACATGAAGGTGGACCCCGCTATCGCTGCGAAGGCCCCACCAGTGCCGGCGGCGCTGCCGCGAGCTCTGACGCCAGGGCAAGTGGCGAAGGTGCTGTCGGCGTGTCCAGACACTCGGGCGCGGGTGGTGGTGCTGCTCATGGCGCAGGAAGGGCTGCGGCGCAAAGAGGTCGCGGAGATGCAGGTGGCCGACGTGGACCTTGCCAACAGCTCGGTATTGGTGAGGGGCAAAGGTGGTGCCGGTCAGGTCACCCGCATGTTGCCGTTGTCCGACGAGACACGCCAGGCGCTGGACGACTACCTCACCGAGTGTCCGGCCTCGTTCGGTCCGTTGGTCCGGTCGAAGGTGCACCCTGACCGCGGGATCACCGCTCACTCGTTGGGCGAGATGGTCAGCGAGGTCATGCAGTCGGCGGGGGTGCACGTCGTGGGTGATGGGAAGTCCGGCCACGCACTGCGCCACTCAATGGCCCATCACATGATCGACAACGGCGCGACGGTGCTCGAGGTCAAGGCGGCGTTGGGCCACGCGACGGTCAAGACCACCGAGGTCTACCTGCGGGGCAGGGTCGAGGACCTACGTACCGCCATGGGCGGTCGCAAGTACCGGGGCGCAGCGGATGCGGAGGCGGTGCGATGAGCGGGCGCATGGTCGACGTTGACGGAGCCTCACCCGACGCCGTGCTGTTCGCTGCGGCCACTCAGCCGGCCTACGGGGATGATCCGTGGCAGCGGATGGTGCTCATTTCGAGTTGGGTGGCGCGCGGCCACTGCACGGGCGACGAGGTCGAGCACGCGCTCGATGCCGCCCGATTCCAGTTCTTCGATGACGCGGACGACGAGGAGGCAGCGCAGGCGGTCGTGGTGCTGTCCCGCGTGGTGCGGTCGCTGTACCAGGATGGTGGGTCGTGAGGCTGTACCACTTCACCAGTCCTGAGCGGCTGACCATGATCCGCATAACGGGCGAGATTCGCGTTACCGAATCCAACATCGGCTCGAACCGGCCAGACATACGCCCGTACGGCGAGCATGTCGGGCCGGACGTCGTGTGGCTGACCGATGTCGGGGTGGTCAGCGCTCGCGGCGCCGGCCTCGATCGGACGCCAGATGGGACCGACAAGACGGCAGTGAGGATCACGGTCGACGTGCCGGACCACGAAGTCATCTGGTGGCCGGACTTTGCAGTGGAGCATGGGATGCACAAGGCGTGGCGTCGCGCCCTTGAGCGCGGACGCGATCCTCGGTCTTGGTTTGTGCTGACCCGTCCGATTCCACGGGCCGAGTGGGTCGACGTCGAGGGCGGGCCTCGGACCGACCTGCGGCTGCCTGGCCTCTAAGCGGCCTTCCGCATGGCGCGGCGATCGGCCTCGTCGGTGCCGCCCCACACGCCTTGCTCCCGGTTGTCGAGGGCGTAGGTCAGACACTCGGCTTGCACCAGACACCGGGCGCAGATGGCCCGAGCCTCGTCGGCCTGGCGGGCGTCAAACCAGTCCACATCGGGGTGCTCGAGGCAGAGCCCGTCACGCATCCACGGCGGGCGGGTGAAGCCGAGGGCGGCGAGTAAGTCCATCAGCGGGTGGGCGGCGCGCCCGGCGCGGGCAAGGAGGAATCCCGCGCCGGGGCGCTC
>ERZ869907.518-NODE-518-length-9980-cov-225.277985_pt1 | contig 9980 bp, 11 predicted proteins | sample MGYA00579309_ERZ869907 | MGnify/ENA primary metagenome ERZ869907 (study PRJEB32216, sample SAMN09231814) | wastewater metagenome | place: USA: Maryland | collected 2016-07-30 | study: EMG produced TPA metagenomics assembly of the PRJNA472060 data set (Reclaimed... | reverse complement strand
TTACATACAACCAGAAAAGATATATCAACGTAGATAGTTTTGATAAGGAGAATGCCGAGCGGACCTTATTTGATGTTGTGGTAGAGATGCAGACCAATCCAAGGTATAAAGCTGATTTTGGCGAAATGTACAACTCTAAGCGTAACGCTGATGAAGTAACGCAGAAAAGAGTAAACAACTTTGTAACTAATAATGGCGTTCGTGTAGAGGCTCATAGTACAGGTGAAAGTGTTAGAGGCCGCATCCACGGCCACCAAAGACCAGATTTTTTACTACTAGACGATTTTGAAACTAATAAGACAAAAGATAGTAAGGCATATACAGAACAGGTTATAAGCCATATCAACGAATTTAAAACAGGTTTGGACGGACAAGCAAAGATTATCTACCTTGGGAACTACATTACCGAATTTGGCAGTATCCAGAGCTTAATTGATAGAGCTAAAACAGATACAAAGTTAAAAGTTAGAATGGTACCGGTTGAAGAGAATGGCAAACCAACCTGGGAAGCTAAGTATTGTATGACTGATGCCGAAGTAGCTCAGACAGGAAAAATCAGCTTAGAAGATAAGAAAAAGCAGTTTGGCTCAACAGTATATTCTGCCGAAATGTTAAACCAGCCGATTGATGAACTAACCCAAGAATTTCACCGAAAGAATTTTAAGTATAAGACAAGAGCAGAGGTAAACGAGATGAAGACACGGAAGTTTGCCACGATTGATTCCGCTTTAACAAAACACGCAGATTCTGATTATACAGGCATTACTAAAAATTATGTTAATGAAAAAAATGATTGGCACTTAGACGCTAGACGCTACAAAATCAACTCAAAGGAGTTAATCAACATAATATTCCAATTACATGATGATGGTTTTGAAAAGATAGGGATTGAGGAAGGAGCATTTACCAATGCGGTAGAGCCATTTTTTGAAGATGAGTGTCGGGTTCGAAATAAATTTCCTTACATAGTCAAACTAAAACACGGTGGCGTGATGAAAGAGACAAGAATACGAGGCTTAATCCCTCGTTATGAGGCAGGGGCAATTTATCACATAGAAGGCACTTGTGGAGATTTAGAAGAGGAGTTACTCAAATTCCCAAAGAGTGTTAATGATGATGTTTCGGATGCAACACAATACCAAAATATGATCGCAGAACCACCGTACAAAGAAGATTTAAGACCAGCAATTACCCCAGAAGATGACCCGTGGGGTACTCCACAGCAAACTCAACCAGAAGATGACCCATATCAATAATTTATGGCAAAAATAGAAAAAGAAGAAGAAAAAAACGAGCAACTAGACTTAAAGATTGTAGGAATGTCAAAAAATGACATTCTTGCTCAAGTTTCTCAAGAAGTTAAAATCTCTACTGATTATGTCTCTTCTCGCAGGCAACAGTTTAGGGATCGTTTAGCTTTATACAATAATCAAAGAAAACAAAAAGATAAGATTGGCATTTTAACTCTATATACAACAATCAATACATTATTAGCTGTTAGCTACACAGATGAGATGACTGTTGAATTTACTGCTCGTAAGTTTGCCAATGCTCAATTCGCTCAAAATGCGAATAGTGTAGCTGAATTTGACCATGAAGAGATGAATCTTGCAGAGATTAGCTATTACACCCAATGGGATAAATATTTTTATGGTGTTGGTTTAAGAGATGTTTCTACCTTCAACACAACCACAAATACTCCAATCGTAAAAACTCTTTCACCTCTATGCTGGCTACCTGACCCAGCGACAGGCTCAAACTTTAAGCAAGGTTATACAGGACGTTTCTATGGCTTTGAGGTTGAACGCTCAAAGGAAGAGATGGAAGAAGAGAACGGCTTTTTTAATGTTGAGAATATTTCAATCTCTAAGCCTAATTCAGAGCAGCAATCTACTAAGAGTGCAGAACAAGAAGCACACGGCGTTAATCCTTCTGATGATAGCTCTCTTAAAAATAACACAATTTACCAGATTGACTGGTTTACCCATCTTAAAAATGAAAATGGCGGCACATCTAAGTATCTTTTAACTGTTTCCGCAGATTGTAAGGAGTTATTTAGAATTGAAAAAATAGAGCCAGTTACAGCAGAAGAAAAGAAAGATGAGAGTTTAGTGCCTTGGCCACTAGTAACCAATTACTACTCGCCTCAACGCAATAATCCGTTTGGTGTTTCAGTTGGTGATCTTGTAGAAGACAAGCAAAGAGCAAAATCAGTGCTTGCTAATTTGCGTATAGGTAAAGAAAAATCAGCTCTATACCCAATGTATCTATACAACACCAGAGCAATCCGCAATCGCCGTGATCTTGATTTTGGCTTTAATAAGGCTATTGGTGCAAACCTTAAAGAAAATGAGCAATTAAATAATGTTTTGATGCCGATTGCTAAAGATGGCAATACAAGCAGTACGTTTGCCCAAGAACAATCGTTGGATGCAGAAAATAACCTTGCCACAGGTGCAGATTCAATGCGTGCAGGTGTTATGAGTAGCCAAAGTAATACCGCTACAGAAGTACAGCAGGTAACAATGAATGCACAAACACGCTTTTTACTTGGTTATCGAATAAATATTTGGGGCGAAAAACATTTTTGGCGTTTATGGTACAGACTATACCGCCAATTCTTCTCTCAAACACAAGAGAAAATTGTCAGATTGCAAAGTGGCTTTGGCATTAGATATACGAAAATTACCCGAAAAGACTTTATCACAGTAGAAGACCCTGATGTTTCTATCATCTCTAAAACAGAGCTAAGGAGTAGAAAAGATAAGGAGCGCATGGCTTTTTCACAGATTGTACCCCTACTGTTACAAGACCCTAAAAAACCAGACGCCAGCAAGAATTACGCAATGAGATATTTGCTCAAATTAAATGATTTAGCCAATGAAGTAATAGATATTTTGGTGCCTGATAGCCCTGGCGAACAAAGAGCAAAGGTAGAGAATGAGCTGTTATCAAGAAATATAAGCGCAGAGCTAATGCTTGATGATGACCACTTGTCTCACATGATTATCCATTCAGCCGCAGAAGATAGCGAAGCAAAATTTGCTCATATAGAAGCACACAGACAGGCATATATTCTATCGGGCCAGCAAGAGAAAGCAGCACAGATGGCAATGCAGGCTATGACAGCCTCGCAGGCTCAAGGGAGTATGGCAGTAAATAGTATCCAAAATCAAGCAGCTAATATGTTTAATAATTCAAGACCTCAACCACTTGAGGCTAACGTATAAACTATGCCAGAAGATTTAAAACTAAACAAAGGTGTCGTAACAAAAAAAGCAAAGGAAGAAATGATCAACGTACACTCTCAAAAATATATTGAAGCGTGGCTCAACGAAAAACAATACCGAGAAAAATTAAAAGAACTTGAAGCAGATTGGGATTTAGTTGATCCAGAGGCAAAGAAAAGAGTTGAGGCGTTTATTGATAGACGGTTACAAAACCCAGAAGGGGCAATGTTGCCAGAGGTAGAAATTGCTCATGCGGTTAATGTGCGTATGGCAATAGATACAGCAACTCAAAACCATAAAAATGCAGTATCAGCGTTTAAGTTCTATGAGGAAATAGTTAAATCAGTACAACAAATCTAATATGTTTTCTTACCAAACTAATAGGGTAATCAACGGAGTTTGTGAGTATTGCGGCATCCCAGCTAGTAGCTGTGAGCATTATAAAAATGGAACACCGCAACCACTAGACGAAGTTACTAAGCTAGAAACAGGCATAGGCGCGCCAGTTTATAAAAATGCATTTGTCCCTCCACTAGATGAAAGCGAAAAAGCAGGATCAATGGCAGAAGCAAAAGAAAAAATGGAAGAGGTCGCAAAAAAAGATGTACAAGTTGAAGCGCCGCAGGAAGAAAAACCCATTAAAAAAACACGTTCTAAAAAAACAGTATGAACCCAGAAGCCGCAAAAATCCTAGAAGCAATCAGTAAGATGGTGCAAAGCGAAGGCTGGCAACACCTTAAAAGAGATTTTGAAATCAGGATTAGCGATTTACAGGATGAAATAAACCAAGTTGGTGGCAATGAAGTTAAATACAGTGAAAATGACATAAAAAAAATAGAAATGGGGATACTTAAAGATATTGTTTTTTATCCGCAAAATTTCACTGATTTACTTACCCAGCCAAAGACAGAAGAAGAAGCAGACCCCTTTAAATAATTAAATAGGAGACTTTACTCCTTAAAAAAGTGCATATATGACAACAGAAAACAATATCGACAACATGACGACTGAGGATTTAAACGCAGCCCTCAAGAGTGAAATCGATGTTATAGACGGCAAAGCGGAAGCCAGCCCAGAGCCAGATTCAGAAACTAAACCGGAGCCTGAAAAAGTAGAGGTAGAAGAGCCAGCCAAAACTGGCCCCGAATCTAAAACTAATGAAGGTGTTGATGGTGAAGAAGAAGGAGATGGCGAAGGAAACCCATATCGCAAACGCATAGATAGGTTACTTCGCAAACGGGATACGCTAGAGGAAACTCTGGCGGAAAAAGAAGCTCGGCTTGCAGCTCTTGAGGTTGAAAACGAGCAACTTAAATCTTCTAAACAAGAAGAAACAGATGTTGAAGAAAACGACATAGCAAAAGTAATCCATAAAGTTTTGGATGACCGAGACAATAAAAATAAAGAATTGTCCGAAAAGCAAAAGAGGCAAAATAGTGAACTTGACCAGCTGATTAAAAAAGTACCGAACGCTGCTAACCGCAGGGCGGAAATTTTAGAGGCTGCTGAGAAATTACCCTTATTGTCTTTTGAAGCTATCGATACTATGCTCGCACCTTCTGATCATATCGATCCAATCGAAGTAAACCGAAAAAATGCCAAGCGTATGGATATTAGCTCTCGTTCGAGAGCCGACCTTGCACAAGATAAGGATATATCCAAAGCATCAACTGCCGATCAAGAGAAATACTTGAGAGAGCAGATAGCAGCTGGAAATTTAGTTATCTAACAAGGTTATCATTTTAACCTTTTAACGTATGGCAGCAGTAAATCGTAATGACCTCAATTCGGGTGTCTTACAAACATATTTAAACAAAACAGCATTAGAAGTTTTTGAGCCAAGTTTGTATTTTTACAAATTAGGTGAAAAACCAATGATGCAAGCAGGCTATAACACAATCGCTTGGGGTAAGTTTGACCAAGTAGCGGCATCAAGTGTCACTACTGGTACCACTTCAACTGATGGTGTTACTCCTTCTGATACAGCATTCAACGCAACCGTAGTTTCAACATCTCCTATTCAGTACCGTATCGTAATTACATTGTCCGATGTAGTTATCGAAGCTAATGTACTTGGTTTCGTAACAGGTGCTGCAAAAGCAGTTGGCGATGCTATGGCTCGTAAAATTGACGCTGTAATTCAAACAGAAGTAATGGCAGGTACTAATGTTTACTATGCTTCTGGAACACAAACTCGTGTTTCCTTAACAACTTCGGACGTATTGACAGTAGGTTTGATTAACAAAGCAAGTGCTAAACTTAACAGCTTTGATGCCCCTACATACGATGGTATGTATGTTGCAATTATCCATCCTTACCAACTCTATGACTTACGCGCTTCAACAGCCGCAGGTAGTTGGTTAGACCAATCCAAGTATGTAACTCCAGATAAGTTGTTTAAGGGTGAAATTGGTGCATTATTTGGCGTTCGTGTAGTTGTTTCTTCTCACGTTCAGACTTTCTCTTCCTCCACAACTGTATACCCAGCGTTGGTAATCGGTAAAGGAGCTTATGGTGTAGCTGAATTGCAGAATTTACAAGTTACTTTGACACCTAATACTCCTTCTGATTCTGATCCGTTGGCTCAACGCAGAAAAGTTGGTGGTAAAGTTGCTTTCGCAGCTAAGAGATTGCAAGAAAATGCAATGATTCGTATCGAAACAGGAGCAACAGCTTTATAATTTAACCTGTGCTGACTTCTGTCGCCGGAACTTAAAAAGTTCTTTCCCAGCCTCTCTCATGGGGGAGGTTGGAATAATAACTTTTAATTATATGGATACTCAACAAAGAGCAATATTAGGTCTTGGCATCGCGCTTATTTTAAGCCTAATTACCAATGCCTTTCTATTGGTGAAAACCAGGGATCAAAACAAAATTTTGGGAGTTAATAGCCAATATGACTACCCGTGTATTTATAATGCGGCTACCAGAACTTTACGCGATGGAGACGGCACAGCGTTTAGTTGCGATGCAAACGGAGCTTTAATAATTACTAATTAATAATATGAACATTTCTAAAAATGTGGAAAATAAATTTGTTAAATTCTTAAAAGTGCTTGCCATTGCATTGGTCAGTCTCGTTTCGATAGTTACACCAACCAGTATTGCGCTCGGGGCATTATCCCAATATGGGCTCCCGGGTATTTACAATGCCTCAAATTTTACTTTACAGGATGGTGCCGGATCTGCCATTGCTACTGATAGCAACGGACGAGTCAAAATTTCACCCTCATCTGCTTTAACAAGTCTTACAATTACAAATTTAACTACAACTAATGTTACCACTACAAATTTATTTGTTTCAAATACACTACATACAAACGATTTAATTACCGAAGGTCCTGTTGTGGATGTTCGAGCCTACGGCGCAGACGATACTGGTCAAGTCGATTCAACAAATGCCTTTAGATTGGCGGCTGCCGCTGCTGCAAGGGGTTTGGGCAATTCTGTTGGAGGATCTGTTTATATCCCAGGAGGGATGTATAAAATTACTGGCACAGTAACAACAACAAATATTCGTGTAAACTTTTTTGGAGATGGAAAACAAGCAACAATGATTAGATTTAACCCTACAGTTGACGGAACTGCCTTGTTTGCTTTTGCCACAAGTTCTGGTTGGTTTATGGCACAAAATTCAATTAAAAAATTGGGTATTGTTGGTGGAGGGGACTATCAAAAAATAGGTATTCTCGCAATAGATACAAGCGAATTTACTGTTGAAGATGTTGCGATGACTGCAATGAACGGAAATGGTAGTATCGGAATCCAGTTAAGAGGTAGAGAGTTAACCTCACTTAACCGTGTCGCAATCAATGCTGACAGACCTCTTGTTATCTCTGATAATCCAAATTCTATAATTGATGCTGACCATCTTCATGTGCAAGATGCGTATCTTATAGCGTCTTCCACAAATCCTATTGTAACAGTTGACTCTGGTACTAATCTTACTAATGTTACATTTGACGGTCAGCAAGCATGGGTAAAAGGTGGACATGGCTTCTATTGGGTTGATACATCTACAATAGCTGTTAGTGACAATATAAGTTTAAATAATATTCGTTGGGAGCAATCAACTAATGCAGATGGGTATTTAGTTGATATTGAACACAATCTTGCCTTGCAAAATTTTAACATGAATAATGTTTACGGCGGTGTTTATACAAAAGGCATAAAATTACGTAACATTAAATGGGCAAGTTTGGAAAATGTTATTTATGTCGGATCTTCAACTGCATTTGATGCCAACACTAGCACACGTCCAATCAGTTTTAAGAATATATTTTTTCAGACAGGAAGCACTTCTACATTTGGTTCGCTAGTAAAAGTGCTAGACGCTGGACAAAGTAATCAAGGTGGAACAACATACTCTTTTGCTATTTGGGATGACCCTTTGTCAACAAAAACTTTTGGTCTTAACAAATTGAGTATAGGGACAAACACTCCTTACGCTAGTTTGGCTGTACTTGGTTCTGCTGGTACAAATCCAGTAGAGATTATGTCATCTACAGGAAGCACTCTTCTTCGTATTTTACAAAATGGTAATGTGAGCGTTGGGACATCCACAGATGTTTCTCCATTCCACGTAGCTGGTTCAACTGGTATTACTTGGAGTGCAAACTCTTCAATACCATCAGGAGGTCTTGTGACTATTGGTACTGGTGGAACATCTGGTGGCTCTTTATGGATAAACACAGGGTCTTTAGCCGCAGGCAATGGGATAAATTCAGGTCTTGGAATAGATGGCACTTATGCATCAACCAAATCAACGATAAAATTAACAGCTTATGGAGTAAGGTCTGCAGGTTATTCAGGAGACCTATCATTCAATACTACAAATACAAGTACAATCACTGAAGTTTTAAGATTAACCACTGGTCTGAGTGGAAACAGTCCAAGAGTAGGTATTAACAGTTCAACTCCTATTGCTACTTTAGCAGTACAAGGTTCTGATGGCACAAATCCACTAGCAATCGTATCTTCAACAGGTTCTAGCTTACTAACTGTATTAACAAATGGCAATGTAGGAATCGGTACAGCTTCACCAAGCTCAAAGTTAGATGTGCCAGTTTCTAACGGCACTCTAAAATTCCACGATAGCACAACTGCTGGTGGTTTATGGACAATCGGCAACGGTGTATTTGGAGTTGGTAACGTTGCTTATTTCGCTGCATCTGGTGTTAACAACTTAACACTCGCTACTGGTGGTACACGAGATACTTTCACATACGGTACACCAAGACTTACTATTTTAGCTTCAAACGGTAACATCGGTATTGGCACGACAACTCCGCTTAGCAACCTAGTAATTCAGGGATATGGTACAAGCAGTCCTTTTTCAGTTGTGTCAAGCACATCAGTAGGTTCAATGTTTACAATTCTTCAAAATGGAAATGTTGGAGTAAATACAACCTCACCGATAAACAAATTTTCTGTTCAAGGTGAAGTAAGTATGCTTGGTTTGGGAGTAAATATTACTGGAAATGGAGTTTGTGTTTCTGCTACAGGCACAATCACTAATGCTGGAGCGGCAGCTTGTATTCCTTCTGCGATGAAATATAAAACTAATAATTCTGCTTACGAAGGTTCTGCTGTAGAACTGTTTAAAAAATTAGTGAATGCTGGCGCAGTACAAAATTATGAATTAAAGTCAAAACTTGGTGATAAGCGCAAAGGCTTGATCGCTGATATTGTTGAAGGAGTAGACAAAGATTTGGTTGGTTATTCATCAGATGGATCGGTAAATACTCTCCATTTTGAAGATGTAACTGGTCTAGCAGTTAAAGCAGTTGCAGAACTTGAAGCTCAAAATATCAAACAAAACCAACGAATTGAAAGATTAGAAAAAGATGGTAAGGGTGTTTTACCTTGGCATCAAGATTACTGGAAATTGGCGTTTGTCTTATTTGTGGGATTATCTGTTTTAGGTAAACTCTGGAAAAAATTAGGTTAGTATGAAAGTTGTATTTATTGGCATAATTGGCGTGGTGGCAATCGGAGCTAGTCTGTGGTGGTTTATGATTAATCTCACCAAAGCTCCGGTTGTCAAACCGGAAAATCCAGTTGTCAAACATTTATTAGATATTTAAAATTTTAGTATGGAGGTAATTTTAAATTGGTTGCCGTTTGCAGTTGGCTTGGCAGTAAATCTGGTAGTAATTACTCTTGCATTCGCCAAAGTACGTCAAGATATTGCTGTATTACAAAATACAATAGATGAAGGAGTCAAAGAAAGAATGGGCGAAATTGAAAGCAAACACGAAGAGTTAAAAACCGAAGTAATAAAGCAAAGCGATAAAATCACCGATATTGATAAGAGATTGTTTGCTCATCTAGCAACACATAAATAGTATGCGTGAAGACCAAATTGATTGGATAACGAAAATACTTTTTATAGCAATCCTAACTGCTCTAGTACTAAGTTATAAAAATTGGTTTGCAGATTTATACAGGTTCTTTTTACAAAATTAAATTGTTTTTCCGCCGTCCCCCGCTTGTGAATCTAGCAAGTGGGGAGGTTAATAACCAATTATTGGCGGTGGGGGAACAAATGAACAAAATCGGCAAGGCACTGATTGCTGTCGGTGCAATCGTTCTTTTCATCAACTGGATGCGTCGCACAAGGAGGCACTATGAAGTCTGGTAATTGCCCGAAGTGTCCGAAGTGCAACTACGGCGATCTTATCGTCGTAGACAAAGGACGTATCTATTGCCGCTATCGCTGCGGCTATCTCAAGTGTCAGGCAACCGTCT
>ERZ869907.513-NODE-513-length-10109-cov-8.999901_pt1 | contig 10109 bp, 10 predicted proteins | sample MGYA00579309_ERZ869907 | MGnify/ENA primary metagenome ERZ869907 (study PRJEB32216, sample SAMN09231814) | wastewater metagenome | place: USA: Maryland | collected 2016-07-30 | study: EMG produced TPA metagenomics assembly of the PRJNA472060 data set (Reclaimed... | reverse complement strand
CAAACTCCGCTTCGTGCAGGTGAAACAGTAAGGGTTGCTTCTACAAACGTGGAAGGTGAAATCCTTGCAATTACAGGCACAACAGCAAATGCGTTCACATTTACAGTTAGACCAAAAATAAGCACACAGTCTTTGGCATCTTCTGGAAGTTCAAGTTTCCTTGCTACTGACGTATTGCTTTTTGGTGGAGATATGGATGCAGGTGAGGCTTCAAGTTCTATCGCTCCGTTAATTCAATTGGATGAAAAATACACCAATACAATTACGGAAATGAGGGAAACATGGAGTGCTACCGATCTTGCTGAAATGACCGAAGTATATTACACAGGTGGTTTTTCAGGTGATACACCTGCGGGTGGCGCACAAGCCGGAACAAGTTTGTTTACATTGAAAGGGTTGGTTAAATCAAACACCCGTTTCAAAAACTACGTGGAAAGTAAATTGATGCGTGGTAATATCGTAAACAACACCGGATTAACAACAAGCACATCTGTTGGTTCGGAAGGTATTCTTCCAAAAATCCTTGCTGATGGCGAAACCGTTGGTTACACTCCGGGCAACCTTGACATTGCAAAAATGCATGAAATCACAAGGGTAATGGATATTAATGGTTGTGCCAATGAAGGAATATGGATGCAGGATATTTTCCAAAATCAAAACTTCTCTGATGGTTTATTTGCCGCTTTCCCTGCCGGAAGTTGGGTGTGGGGGGCTAATGAAAAGTCAGAAGAAGCCATGATTAACTATGGTGCAAGGGGAATCAACATTGACGGATATATGCTTAAAGTTAAGAAGTATCGCCAATTCAATTCGGAATATACAACAGGTACTACACCTGCGGTTGATTACTTCCGTAATTATGGTTTCATTGCTCCACAGGGAGAAACAAGGGATGCTAAAGACGTAACCAAGTCATATAAGAACATTACCGTAATGTTCCAAAATCCAAACAAGGGAGGAACTATCGGAAATGGTATTCGAGTATGGCAGTGGGGAGGTGGTTCGCAAAATCCAACTACGGGTACTATGAACGATAATGTAGAGATGATTACATATCGTGGTACAAGGGTTTGTGCAGCTAACCAGTTTGTAAACATTCAAGGTTCGTAAATAATAAATAATGGGAAGTCTTGGTTTCAAGGCTTCCCATTTAATAAAACCACCTGCATATTGCAGGGAACATTTAAGTTCTTAAAAGGTAATTCATAAAAATAATAAAAATGGCAGCAAGTATAAAGGATGCTAACTTCTCATTAACAGGAGAACAAGCACAAAAAGAAGAAGCGAATTTGATTGAAAATAGCATAACAGCAGATTTACAATCATTAAATGATAAAGGTGACGTAAAATATCATATATTTAAGTTGGTAAACAATACAAGAAAAGGTGGCGTTTACATTCCTAACATAGATGATGTTTTAAATCCTGAAACAATTACCAAAGAGAATCCAAAAGGTAATGTAGAAAGGATGCGGTTATTGTCAGGAGTTCCAAGTGTTTGGATGAAAGATCAAAAGGATTTAAGCCCTGATTATGTAAGGCAAAACAACAGAACTATACATTTTATTCGTGGAACAAGGTTAATACAAATACCGGATTACGACCAAACGGCACTTACGTTCATGCGCTTATCAAGCCATAACATAGGTAGCAAAAGTAAGAAAATGGGTAGCCCGTATGAGTTCTATGAATACGATGCAGCCAAAGAAGAAAAAATGGCATTTGAAAGAGAAGATTTTGAATTGGAAATGGCTATCGCAGCAAAGGGAGAACCGGAAGATAAGATGATAAAACATGCTGCATTTTTAGGAATAAGGCTTTTAAATGATTTGGGATTGCCTAAATCAGCAGACGGGATAAGAGCAGAATACACAAGGTATGCAAAAAGGAATCCGAAGTACTTTAAAGATACATTGGGTTCTAAGCAGGTTGAAATTGGATGGTTAGTAAGAAAAGGTATTTTGGATTCATTGATTGAAATAGGTAGAGAGCCGGGTAAGATTTATTGGGCAAATGGTGGAGGAATTATTTGCGCCATACCTAAACAAGAAGAACCTATAAAATATCTTGTCAATTTAGCCATGACAAATTCGGAAGAAGGGAAAACTTTCTTAGATAGGTTACAAAAAACAGTAAAATAAAAAAAAGATGACTGTAAATGAAGCGTATGAATTAATGCTCTATGCTACTGCAAAAAACAAGCAGAATGGCTATCTAAGTCCTAATGACTTTGATACATCTTTCAATATTGCACAAAAATCATACGCTTCATATTTATTAGGTAGTTTTAATACTTACATGCAGGGCAGACCTATTGCAAGAGTGGAATTAGGGAACAATCAAAATGTAAGGCAACGGCTGTCACCAATAATTTATGGTTACAATCTCAATGTTGATAGTTCAGGTTATTCACCATACCCCGGAGATTTCCTTAATGTAGATGCTGTATGGAGTTATTACGGGTATAACAGGATAAGATACGTGCAGCAGGATTCTTTGTGGTCATACTATAATTCAGTAATAGACCCTTATCAAACAAATCCATTTTATTTAGTAGAAGATACAGGATTTAGGTTTTTCCCTGATTCAATAAGTGCAGCAAAATTAAGCTATGTAAGAAACCCTCCTAATGTTGTTTGGGGTTACACGGAAGATTCTAATGGCAGACCTGTATATTCAGAAGTAAGAAGCACACAGCCAGTTTGGGATGATGCAAGTATGTTTGAAATAATAGTAAGGGCATTGGCAATAGTTGGTGTCAATTTGCAACTTAACGTGGTAATTGGGTATAGTCAACAAATTAAAACACAAGGTCAATAATGGCAAATCATGTATCAGCTTACATATATGGTCAAGACCTAAATGATTGGGGAAATAATGGTGGCATAGTGATTGGATTTCCAACACAATCAGTTATATTTATACCATTGCAACCAACAATCACAATGAGTACAGCTACTATTAATTCTAAAATAAAAGTAATTTCAACCAATAATAGTTATACTGAAAGCGTGGAATTTTATACTGATAAAACAGTAGCGGATTTAATAACGGATTCAAATACATAAAATGGCTACAAGGAAATTTTATATAGAAAGAATATTGAGGCAGATATATGGCACACAGCCAACTGATGACGCTTCAATTACCTACAACCTTGCTAATTCGTATTTGAATGATGGGGTAGCATTAGCGGCTAAACAATGCTATAAAGACAATATTCAACTTGAAGGAATCGGGTTTGTAAACAATAGTTTTTACACTACATTCAAAGGGATAGTAGTTTCAAAAGACGAGAATTTCGTTTGGAAGATAACATTACCTCAAATACCCGTAGGCATAGGCAGAAACGAAGGCGTTTCAACTTTGAAATTTAAAGATGCTGATGGGAATGTGAGTTTACCTTGTATCCCAATATCAGAAAGTCAAGCTACTTACTTTCAAAGTATGCGTCCTATCCCAAACAAGATTTTATATAAGTCAGAAGGGAAGTACTTATATGCACTAACAACTATATTGCTATTTAGATATACAGCATCGGTTACGCTTATATCAGGTGGCGATAGTACTGATCTTAATAGTGATTTTACTGTGCCTGATGATTACTTCCCTGTAATATCAGAGTATGTTAAAAATCAATTAGGTTTTGAAAGAGCAGTTAAACAGGATTTGAATAATGATGGTCAAGACATAGCATAAAATAAATAAAATGGAAAAAGGAATATACATAAAACCAGATGGCGAAAAGGTAGAAGTATCTGAATTTGATGCTGAAAACAAACTGGTTACAGTTCATGTGTTAAGTGGGCAGTATAAATTTTATTCAGAATACGAGTATTCTTTATGGAAAAAAGATGGTGAACCTGTGTTAACCGGAACGGTAACTAAAAGTATCGCAACTGAAACAACAGTAACAGAACCTAAAAAAGAAAAGAAACCTAAAAAGAAATGATACAACCTATAAAAAATCAGGTATTAGTAAAGATATTTTTAGAAGAAGAAACGTCTAAGGGAGGTATAATTGTTCCTGAATCATTTAGATCGGAATCGGATATGGGAGAAATAGTCGCAGTTGGGAATGGCACTAAGGAAATGCCAATGCAATTTAGGGGGGGGGAAATAGTATTCAGGACACACGAATGGGGTGAACCAATTGAAGATAACGGACAAAGGTTTTTCCTGATGACACAGGATACAATATTGGCAACAGTATAATTAATTAAAATGGGTAGTCAAAATCAGGCGTGGATACAACTTGATGAATGTATCACCGCTTACATGGATGAAGCAGAACTTTCTAACCATAAATATTACAAATTATGGCACTTAGGATTTCGTGCAATGACTGAATTAGGGATAGATGCTTTTTATTCTATTAAGTCAGTTAAACTTCCTGTAAATTCAAACCTGACTGTAACATTACCTGCTAACTATTTAAAGATTTCAAAGGTTGGGGTGTTTAATCAACAAGGGAATGTTATACCATTATCATTAAATAATAATTTAAGTACTGCCTTTGATTTGCAGCCAACAAGATTAGCACAAACGCAAGACCCGTCTATTGTTACCACAGAGCAGCAAACAGGAACAGGGTGGTATAACTACTGGAACGGGTACACTTTAGGAACTTTATATGGTGTACCAAGTGGTGCGCCTTTTGTTGGCAGTTATAAAATAGATAACGCTAATGGTGTTATAGTTTTGTCTGAAAGTTTTTCTTATGAATATGTTGTTTTAGAATATGTTCCTTCCCCTGATGAAGGTGGTGAATACTATGTTCCTATTCAATTCAAGGAAGCTATTATAGCATATCTTAGATGGAAGGATATAATCAGTATGCCTAATAGCAGGAAAGGCACATTGGGAGATAAGCAAATGAGAAGAAAAGATTTCTACAATGAAAGAAGGTTGGCTATTGCAAGGTTTGACCCTGTTAATCTAACTGATGGGTATGAATGGAATCTGACTAATCAAAGAATATCTATAAAATCTTAAAAAATGAGTTTACCTGTAAGATTAGGAGTTGGGTTAGTTTCCATTTATGGTGCGGGGAGTACGCAGGCTATTTTTGATCCCAATAGAAATGGCACTATAGTTTTCGGGACTATAAATGCCATGAATAGCCAATATAGTAGTGTTTCTGTTGGTCAATCGGTTATGTATAATATGAAAGATGTAATAGCTCCTTCATTTTACATTGATACACCTTATTACATATTGCCAGAAGATAAAATAATTTCAGTAGAAGATAATATAACACCTCCGTAATGATTGAGATAAAAAAACTTAGTGGTATATTAAATAAAGATGATAAGGAGGAAAATGTACTTCCAAATCAGCATATAGATGCACTAAATTTAAGGTTCTATGGTGGGAGTAATGGTTTAACCGCGGAAAATATTGTAGGCAATACACTTGTAGTAAATCCGCTTTTACCGGTAGGAACAAATGAAGCTATTGGTGGTTATTATGACGGGAAGCATCAAAGGATTATTTGGGGAAATTGGAACAGTAATGCAAGGCATGGAATCTATATGTATGACATAAGTACGGGAGTAATAACAGCGTTGCTTGTTTGTTTTACAAATTCTCAAACAGATATATTAGGTTTTGATTTGGATTATCCAATGGCAGACCCTAATATAATTTATACTACAGATATTGACGGGGATATATTTATTTGGATTACCAGAAATAAAAGACCAAAAGGGCTAAATATTCTACAGGCACAAAATAATTTATATGGTTCAAATTGGTTAGAAGAATACTTAGATATTGCCAAACAGCCGCCCACAATACCGATTAAATGTGCTTATGAAAATGATGCAGCAGTAAGCGTAAATAACCTCCGTAAAAAAATATTCCGGTTTAAATACCGCTTTTGGTATCCAGATAATGAAAAATCAACATGGAGTGCATTTAGTGAGATACCTGTCCCATTTGGTTATACAGACCCGCAATCAGATACAGACCCAACAAAAAATTGTAGAATAGGGTGTGTTATTCAAACAGGAGATGCAAGCGTGGTAAAAGTTGAGATAGCTGCACAAGAAAGTTTAGGGAATGTATTTTCAAATTTCTTTTCCGTTATCATTTTAGACAAGGAAGAATTGACTATTGATAATAATGATACTTACCTGTGGTATTTCTATAATAGCGAAGCCTATGTATTCGTAGATTTAGATGAATCTGTTTTGGACTTTGACAGAGTGCCAGATAGGGCAAATGCGCAGGAATTACTTAATGGGAATGTAATATTATACGGAGGTATTACCGAAGGTTTAGACCCTGTAGTGCCAGATGTTACAATGGCAACAGGTACAGAATACCCACTTGCTATTGATTGTAATAATGTATTGTCAGTTACACAATATGGGGTTGAGGGTTTTGTAACAGGGCAAGATATACACTTTGTTGTTGTGGGAACTATTCGCAGAGGGCAGACATTTGTATCAGCCGTATTGGAGGGGGCTACAACATTTATAATTACTTATACTGCAATAGTTGGGGATACACCCGCAACGGTGTTAGCAGGGCTTTCCGCAAGTGCCACAGGTCAAGGATTTACGCAAGTAAGCATAACAGCCAATGAACTTATTATATCCCGTACAAACCAAATACTTTTAAGAAGTAATATATCAACTACAGATCAATCTATTGCAGCCACATTTGTAATAACATTGGCAACAAACATTGTAAGAATAAACAATGGGGCTTCTTTTTTGCCATTGTTTACAAAAGGAGTTCAGTTTTTTTTATATGCGAATCTATTGAATGTAAACCCGTTTACGGTAGTTAGTTCAGTTGTTGTTGGTGCAGATTTAGATATTACAGTTGAGGTAACATTAGCAAATGAAACTATAACTACCACATTGTTTTTTGTAAACCCGCTTAATAATTCAATACCTGCGTATAATTCAAGTAGCAAAGAAAATTGGGGGTTAGTTTACTTTGATGAAAAATATAAAACAAACGGGGTCACTACTTCCCCTGATTTCAATGTTTCTACACAGTACTTAGGGATGAATAAGAGTTTGGGTACTTTATTATTCTATACTCCATACATTACTGCATCTATACGTCACAGCCCTCCTTTATGGGCTAAGTCTTATCAATGGGTAAGGACTGCTAACCTAACAAAACAAACTTCATTAAATTGGGTTTCTGATAGAACTTATAAAGATGACAAATACGCCTACATATCAATTGAAAGTATAAATGCGTATAAAAGAGTAAACCCAAGTTCTGTAATATCTTATAATTTTTTACCTGGAGATAGGATTAGTTTTTATGTATTATACGCCTCCGATGGGCAGCCTCTTGTTGTATATACCGCAGCATACCCACATGATTATGAAATATACGATGAGGTAATCAATCCAGATATAAATGGGGCTGTAAGAACAGGACAGTTTTTAAAAATAATACTTCCAACATTAAACGGTGCAGGGGGGGTATTTAATTTTAGTGACGGGCTTTCGTTGGATTATAATAATTACTACATAGAGCTATATACACCTGCAAAATCAGCTACCGAAGGATTGGATGTTTATTATGAATTTAGCGAAGAATATGGGATAGGGAATGCAGGCACAGCATCTGCATTTCATCAAGGGCAATTACAAAATCAAAGTACAGATTTAGTTACTCCCGCAACATTCAAATTTAATAAAGGTGATGCGTGGTACAGGACAAGAAAAATAGGGGTCGGTAATACTTTATTATATGATTTAAAGTCTGATTTTTATGAACAACTATCTGGTAGTGCGCCATATTATGAATATGTTGTAGGTCAAAAATTAGTACTCCAAGCGTATAGTACAGCAGATTATACAATAGTATCTGATATTAACAAAGATATTTGGTATAAAAATTTTAATCAGCCTGCATGGACAATAAGTGTTATTAATAATGATTACACATTTACTGTAAAGGGTGTGATAAATATAAATGTTGTGACAGGAGGTGTTGGAAGTTCTATACAATATGATTTGTATATACTTGATACAGCTTCAATATCTACACGACACAATCTTGGAGTTATAAATGATGTAGTAAATGGGCAGTTAGTTACATTTAATATAGACGAATTAATCACAATACCCCAAGCTACAAGAGCATTTTTAATTTTATCTACACTTAATTGTTCGTGCAACTTAGTTTCTGGGTATTTATCTTATTCTGAACCTACAAAAGATTTTCAAATAGGGGTTATAGATGAAAACTTTTCTGATTTTTATGAGAGTAAAGTAAATTCAAATGGGAGAACTCAATCAGTTAATCCAGATGAAAAAACTAATTCATTTGGAACGCTAATGAGGTGGGGTTCTCCATATCTACAGAATACAAACATAAACCAGATAAATAGGTTTTATCCAAATAACTTTAATGAAATAGACAGGTCTAACGGTGATATACAAAGGTTCAAAACAAGAGGTAGTATATTAAGGATATTTCAAAATATGGCTGTGGGGCAAATGGGAATATTTGGGAACTTTATTCAAAACAATTCAGGCGAATCCCAACTTACCACTACCAATGAAATACTTACCAAAAATAATATAAAGTATTATAGTGGGGAGCATGGCATAGGTACACAATATACAAGCCTTGTTAGCTCTACCATAAGCGACTATTTCCCGGATGTGGTTACAGGAGATTTAATGAGGTTATCGAATGACGGATTTACACCAATAGGGGATTTATATAAAGGGCAGTTTTATATTCGTAGTTTAATCATACCATATAACAAAACGTATTTACGATCAAATGGAGCAACATCAAAAATATTAGGATGTTTTGATAATTTTGATGGGCAATATATTCCCATATTACAAGGTGGAACAAATAATGGCAATACTATTGATAGTTACGCCTTCTCATTCAATGAGCGTAGAAACGGGTTCAGTTCTTTTTATAGTTTCAATAATGCAGAATGGGCTTTAAGCGCAGAAGATATTATAGTAACGTGGCTAAACGGTAATCTATATCTGCATAATAATACCACAAATTACTGTAATTTTTATGGGCAGCAATTCGAGTGCTATATTACATTAGTTTTTAACATTAATTTGTTTGAGAAAAAATCATGGATGAGTGTAGCAGAACTTGCAAGTGCAATTTGGGCGTGTCCGCTTATTTACAGTAACGTCCAATCTTATTCAGGTCAGCGACAAGAAACTACATTGGTAAATGCAGAATTTGAAGATTTAGAAAGCATGTTTCATACTGCATTTAAGAGAGATATTAATTCAATAGGTGGTAAAATAAACGGGGACGAAATTAAAGGAAATTATCTTGTTATTAGGTTTCAAAAAGATGATGCGAATAACCAAATTACTTTATCAGAAGCGCAGGTAATGTTTAAAGATTCACCGCTAACAAATAGATAGTGGTAGAGTTGAAAAAAATATCTAAATTTGACTTACCAAAGGCGGTAAGAATAGCATACGAAGGAGATACGGAGTTATTTGAAAAATACCATGTGGATAAGTTTGATTTGGATGGGGCAGTTGCAAGTACTTTAAACATGATATTTCAAATGGTAGAATGGGAGGATTTGGAAATGGATTATTATGGTGTAATGTTTAACGGGGAAGCCATAGGTTACATTTGCACATATCCAAATAACCTTTACTCATTTGGGATAAATAAAAAGTACCGAAAAAAAGAAGTGCTGTTAGATTGGTGGGAAGCCGTAAAGTCAATATTTAATGGTAAATTTATAACCATGTTATACCCAAATAATACAAGAGCAATTAGGTTCTTAAAAAAGATGGGTATGGTAGAAGTTGACGGAGTTGAAAATAATTGTATAACACTTTTAAATTTATAATATATGCCTTGGGTAATTCCATTAGCTACAGCAGCTTATAGCGTTTATTCTACTGCAAGAGCAGCTTCAGAACGAAAAAAAGCGGAAAAGAAATTAGAGGGGATGGAAGTTCCAAAGTACTCCCCTAATCAATCCATATTAGATTATTACTACCAGAAAGCGTTACAGCGATATAACACACAGCCAACTGATAGTGCAGAGTATAAGTTACAGAAGCAAAATATACAACAGGGAACAACACAAGCTATAGCGTCAGGACAAGACAGGCGCATGG
>ERZ869907.510-NODE-510-length-10155-cov-8.850693_pt1 | contig 10155 bp, 24 predicted proteins | sample MGYA00579309_ERZ869907 | MGnify/ENA primary metagenome ERZ869907 (study PRJEB32216, sample SAMN09231814) | wastewater metagenome | place: USA: Maryland | collected 2016-07-30 | study: EMG produced TPA metagenomics assembly of the PRJNA472060 data set (Reclaimed... | reverse complement strand
TTGATTGTCGCGATATGCTTTACAGTGGTGTTCATGGTGTTCACTTTTCGGTTCGTGGTTCGTTTCGATGCTCATATCATAAAGCATATGGCGCGCCATAGCGTAGGAAAATTCTGGAATCGTCATAAGTCTAATGTTTTCAGCATGTTACGCGCTGGCATACCGACAAGTGGAGGCGAGAGGGGCGCAGGAAAGCGCTAAGGTTAGTTAGCGCCTTTGCGCAAAGGTGTAAATATACCTTTACACAAATGCTCGATTATGGTATGGGCGCTGGCGATAGTGGAGGCAGGATAGCGCAGGGGGCTATCTAACAGCGCTGGCAGCATGGCAGGGGCTAGGCGCTCGATATCATAGCGTTAGGGACCAATAGCTAACAGCGCTCGATAGGTCACATGGCAGGGGATAACAGCGGTTAGATAGTGACCAATGGCAGCTAGTATCGGTTCAATATGGCAGGGTATCGGAAGGGAGTTATAAAAACATGCCCCCCCCGATAATTAAAATCCAACTTTCTAGGGATGTGGGGTCGTGGTCTATACCTCCCGTCTATTTATGACACATATCAATCCCACTCTATGACGTTTGTTATACGCCTAGTCCCTCCTGTCTGTTTGTGATATCAAAGCCTCTTAGTATATCGCATCTGCAATAGAACGCCTATACATCCTGTCGTTGTTTGTCGCTAGTTAGCTTGAGTTGAGTGTATCCAACGCGGTCGGCAAACTTTGTATCACCTATCATCAGTTGGCTTGCGCTGCCCCAAACACATTCGCCAACCATCACTTCCAGTAGCGTCGGCGGTTCTGGTGGGTTAAGAATCTCCATTCGCTGCTGCCCAGCGTGACCGTATGGTTCGCGTGGTTCAAGATTCAGGAACACGCCATCTCTGGCGATGGTCACACCGGCAATTCGTGCGTCAATGCTCATTTAATGCCTCATTCGACCATTAGCACTGGTCGCATAACGTGAAGTCCCAAGTAAAGCAGACCAAGCATCCGATCCCGAATCCGCAGTAAGGCCCATCGTTGTCGGAATACCAAGTCTCTTCGTATCCCCAACTCTGCCAGTGCTTTCTTGGTAGAAGATGCACATTGAGTCTCAACGACGAAACCCTGAGCATCACGGAGAATAGTCGCACACCATGACAGCGATCAAAGGAAAGCATCCTATGACACCTGTTATACAAACTTGCGTTCTGGACGCTCTGGGATGGGTTCTTTGCCTCTACGTGCGATAGCTACGGACAGACCGTAGCTTAACCAGCCATTTACTTCGGCGAAGCGGTTGGGGTTGCGGTCGTGATTGGCGACCATTGCTTTGTCTATGGCGAGTTCTAGTTCACCAACGTAGGTTCGTTTTTTGTTTGGTTTCATGGCATTTCTATTACCTTTGTCTGGCAACTTGCTAAATAGCAGGTTGATTACTTTCGTGATAGAGAGGTGCGCTGCTCTGGGGTGTAGTCACGCACTTTAAGGATGATGTCTGCCATGTCGTAGGCACGGCGGACGTAGATTTCGTAGTCTCGGAGGCGATCAGAGACGGTTATGTAGGTTATCTGATGTTTTGGCTTGGGGTAGATGAGTTTGAGACAGGAGACGGCTAGTGCATCTCGTTCGGTGAGTTGGATTATGTCTGTGAGGTCGATCATGGGGTGTCTGGGGTTTGTGGGTGGTAGCTGGGATAGTATTCGCTGTAGCCGCATCCTGGGTGGGCGTAGGAGACTGCGACTGCCATGCCGATCACAGCGGCCACACATACCAGGAATATCTTGGCTTCCCAGAACTGAGATACGGTTAGTCCAATCCAGGGGAGGTAGTCGTCGCAGTCGTCCGCTTCGATACCGCACTTTGGACAGCGCATAGTGTTGCGTTCCCAGATCATGCGGCAGGGGATGAGAACATTGTCTGTGTCGTATTCTGTGTGGCAGTGGTGGCAGGTGCAGAGCATGAGTTATTGGATGGGTAGACCTAGTTCTAGTTCCTTGCGAATGTCGCTGATGTTGAGGATTTTTATAGCACGTGCATAGCCGATATGCCCGACTGACTCTCGACAGACAACTACTCGGCCACTGCGCTGTATTTTCTCGCCACGCTCTAACGCTCGAAGTAGGTCGATAAGGTCTTGGCGGTCGATCATTCTACCTCCGTGAGTTCGGTTCTAATGGCGTCAAGGTCTTGAGGGGTGACGTGCAGTAGCTTGAGACGCTTGGCGATAGCCTTGTATGTCCAGGTTTTGTCTTTCTCGGCGTTGAGGTCAGAGAAGTCGCGGTCTACTGGGCAACCGTCAACGTAGGCTCTGGCGAGTTTGAGTAGGTCGGCGTCAACTACGGCTTGTGACTTGGCTTTATCGAGGGCGTCTTTATGTCCTAGATCGTAACCTTCCTTCCAGCCTGAGAAGGCGTGCTGTAGCGCGGCGTGTTCGGCGGCAGTGGCAGTGATACGGGAGAGGATGCTCTGCACTAGCTGTCTATCGGTCATTTCCATTGGATGCTCAGGGGTTATTGTGAAGGTGTTTGAACATGGCACGCTCATTCGTCCTCAAACTCTGGGTCTAACCACTCTAGGACGACTACTTCTCTTTCCTGTTTGGAATACCAGCTATGTGAATTATTGATCGTGACCCACTTGTATTCCGGCTTGTACGGAGAGTAGACGGCTAAGCACTCTTTGCCGTCTATCTTGACCTTCGCTCGGCGTAGCTGAGTCTTTTTTCTTTCGGGGAACTTCGGTGGCAGAAACGGCAACCAGCGACCATGTTCCTTGTGAATAGTACAGCCTTTATTATCAACCCAGAAATCATAGTCGTCGCCCTTCTTGACAACCAAGCCATCTTCTCGCTGCCAAAATGGCGATATTTCCTTGTCTGGAAAGTCGTATGTTCCATCTGCTCTCTGCACAGCACTGCCCCTTTATTGATGGTTCTATGACAAATGTTATCAACCTGATAAATAGCAAGTCAATTACATTTGTTATAGGTCGATCCTTGGCCGGTTGTGGCCGGGTTGTTTGTGAATCGTGCCAAAATGTCGCGATTTATGTCGCGATACGTGGCCGCATTTGGCCGACTTACTCAAGTGTAATCTTGGTGTCATACGGTAGCGGAACTACATCACGAAACTTGCCGTCGTTGATTTTAGCAATCGAACTCTCAATCTCCGCAACCCTTTCCATCACTTCGACCCGCTGTGAAGTCAGTTTTATTTTCAACCATGTTGCTGCATCATCATAGGTCGAGAACCATCCGTAATTGTCGGAGTCGAGTCGTTCTTGCTTGATGCCACCATAGTCTTTGTATTTGATAGTGCATGGATTGATCTTCACGACTTGGTAGCGCTCGATCATGCCGTGCAATGCGCTGGCACGGAATCCGTATAGCTGTTCTGTGGTCATTGCTTTGCTCCTAGCTCACCCGTCACCCGCTCCATTTCGCGGAGCAGCGAGAGGGAGCGTTCGCCTTGTTTGGCATATCGCTCGAACGCAGTTCACTTCGCACCTCCGTTGAGAATCGCTGTGCATTGTTCATACTGCCAGAACGTACCGCTGCCACTATCTCCTTGGCATCCTTTGTGCCAGCACTCGCCTTGTAAGCAATAAACGCGAGTGTCTGCGGGCGTGAGTTTGTGTTCGTGTCCTCGCGGACAGTAAAGCGTCATGTCGTCCGCAATCACCGGCACGCCATCTTTGGTCTTTGGTAGCCGCTCCACCAACTCCCGCAGCGCGGCGTTCTCGGCACGCAGGCGGTTTACCTCTTCGTTCGCGTCGGACACGTAACGCTGAGCGATGGCGTTCTCGTTAAGCACTGCCGTTAAATCCTCATGCGGTGCGCGAGAGTGCAAACTGTCGATAGCGCGCACCATCGCCACTGCGTCCAGGTAGCGCTTTTCGTCCCAGTCGCTAACGTCTGTGTCGCTCGTGGCAAACCAGATAATGAATCGCTTGGCATCTTCCAATGTTGCGTGATAGTTCATGCTTCCCCCAAATGCTTGTTGATGATGGCCGCGAACACTTCTACCGCATCATTGAATCCCTCGGAATGTTCGCCGCAATGAGTGAACATTGCATCGTGTCCCTTGATCCGCTTCCGCAGTTCCTCCACCAACTCCCGCAGCGCGGCGTTCTCTTGCGTCAGCCGCTCATTGTCACTCTCCATCGTGCATCGCTTGCAGATCGCGTCACGCTCTTCCTCCAGCGGTCCTTTGCACGAGCCGCATTTCGTGTCGGTGTGGTAGCCGGTGAGGATGAATTCAAGTTGCCAGACTCTCGCCGCCAGTGCATCCGCCACCGACTTTTCAACCATCGGCTGTTCGTGCGATTGTGCTGCGCCTGCGGGCATGGGTTCGTGTCGTCGGTCGATGAAGTTCATCACGTCCTCGCTTTCTCTTCTTCAATTTGCTCGTCGATCTTCGCCAGAATCTCCGCCACCTTGCTTTCGACTTCCACGCGCAGCGCTCGCAGGGCTAGTAGCTTGGTGGAGAACAAGCGACGTGTTCCTTGCGATGTTGTTTTAGTGTCGTCGCCGAAGCCGTGATGGACGCATGACGAGCAAGCCTTCTCGACTCGCGGTCCACCGATATATGCGTTGTAATCCCACCCCTTGGCGAGTCCGTCGTAATTGCTTGGCGGCATCACATCCCGCTCCACCGACTCCGTAAACCGCAGGGCTTTCGCTAGTCGCAGTTGATGTTGCAGCGACTCAAACGCCGTCTGTTCTTTCTTGGTCATTGCCATTGATTCACCTCATTTTAGAACTATATCACCTTATCGCGCCGTGTCAATATCGCAACAGTTTGCTCATCATTTCTGGATGATAACAGAGCAGTGGTTTGCCGTCGAACGTGCCGCGCGATATGCTGTGGCATAGGTGATTGTCACAACAAAACGGAGGTTGCAATGAAAGAAGTTCTTGAGGGTGCGAATCTTGGCAGTTCGGCAGGTTACATAGCGTCGATCTCGCTGCAAGAGTATGCCGCTGTGCATCTGCTGGCTGGTGCGATGGGTCATTACGCTGGCTGTGGCGGTAACGCTGCTGACAAGGCAAAGCGAGTATCCGAGGTGCTTGACTACACAGACGAACTACTGCGGCAACTCGGCATTTCAGACGAGTAGTTTGCATCCCAACTATTTGCGTGCAACTTGATTTTTAGCAAGTTGAGGTGGCTATGAAATACAAGATTGGACAGATGCTACGCCATATTGACACTGCCGAGCGGTTCGAGTTTGTCGGCTGGCGGCAGAATCGCGTGAAGTGTCGCCATGAAGATGGCAGGGTTGTCAGCTATCCTCCGCGCGAGGTTACGACTGGCCGAGTGCTAGAAGCTGGTGAGCGTCGGCGCAGAGATAGGGTGCGATCCGCGCAATATCGTCGGCGCAAGAACACCGGCTACATCGCGGACCTGGACGAAGCATTCAAGATACTGGAACTCGCCTGCCACACCATCACCGTTCGCAATCGGTATGGCATGAAGTGGCGTCTATCTTACAGTGGGCATGGATACGGTATTCGCCTGCGCTGCTGCTCTACAAAGCAAGTGATCGTTAGTGGACGCGGACCAATCTTGACGGACGCTATCAATCGCGCTCTCAAAAAACTCGCAATTTCTTAGCATAACCATATTGACACTATATCACATTTGTTATACTTATGAGCATGAACTGTCACTTGTGTACAAAAGAGTGTGCGAGTCCTTATAAGGTGCGTATTAGTGGCACCTTATATCCGGCCTGTCCGCCATGCTATGAGGATTTCTGTCGGCGCGAGATACGCGACTATGCTGACGAGAAAGAATTGCGTGTGCGGGGGCGTTCTGCTAACCCTAGAAAGAAGAAGGTAACAGGAAATGACAGTCACGCTTAATGAGGTGAATGAATGAAAGTACATCTTCGAGAGATGGTGAAACGCGACATGGAAGGTGTGCTGGCGATGGAATGTGTCGAGAATCCCTGTTGGTGTCGAGATGATTACGACACACTACTGCGACGCAGAAATGCAGCGGGCATGGTCGCAGAGCAAGGCGACATGATTCATGGCGTGATGGTGTATATCCGCACTGCGAAGCGAATTGAAATCAAGCGGTTTCTGGTGGATCGAGACAGTCGCCGCAAGACAGTCGGCACGCAGATGTTCTACAAGCTGGCCGACAAACTCGCGCCACAGCGACGCACAAAGCTAGTGTTCTCTACCAGCGAATACGAGACGCCAGGGCATTTGTTTCTGCGGGACATGGGCTGTATTTGCACTGGGGTTCATCGTGGCGTATTTGACGGCGCAGATGAGTATCGTTTTGTGTTCAAGATCAAGGAGGGTGTTGCAGCATGAGCAATGTGTACTCGATCACTGTCCGCGATGGTATGGATTGGGCGGAATTCTTTGTCAATGAGCGAGAGCGGTTGACAAACGGCAGTGGTCACACCCACTACAGCGCTACATGGGTGTGCTATTCATCGTTTGGCGTGTTCGGGCATTACTGGCACGCGATGGAAAGTCCGTTCGCTGATTTTGTGCAGCGGGTCGATACCGACTATCTACTAAGCAAGATCGGTAAGAAGCAGACAGATCAGAAAACGCTTGTTGCATCTGTCAAGCGAGCGATCCTGCAATCACGCCGCTATGGCTGCTGCACCAGAGAGGAAGCGCGCGAGGCGATGTACGACCTAAAGCATCTCGTTGACTCTTGCGAGGGCGGGCCAGAGGTGTTGGCGTATCAACTTTGGGAGAGTGACGAGATTAGCAAGTGCGGGATCGAGTGGTGCGATATCACCACGAAAGCCTACGAACCAGGATGCGTCGAGTTTGCGCAGCGTATGTGGCCGAAGTTTGTCCAGCAAATGAAACAAGGAGTGAGCGTATGAACGATGAATTGGACTTTGAAATGAGATGGTTTTTCATCTTTATGTTCTCTGTGATACTGCTTGGTGCGGCTGGACTTGCATTTGACAGCTACTACAAGCACGCCGAGAAGATGGAGGCCATTCGTCAAGGGAAAGTCGAGGTACAAGTTGAGCGCTGCGACTGAGATCAAGGCATTGCGCACGTTTCGGCGTGAGCGATTGGAGGCGATTGAGCGGCAAGCGAACATCATCACGGAGGCCACCAAGACAATGGAGAGACTGCAACGCGAATTGGTTGACATTGAGGGCAAGATTGACAACCTCATCAACAAGGAACCGATTGTCACGGAACACGCCATGCTGCGATATCTCGAACGAGTGGAGGGCATGGATATGGAGGAACTGCGACTCAAGATTATGACGCCGGAACTAGAGCGGCATATTCTGGCCTTCCCAAACTGCACGGTCCCAATCGGGAATGGGTTTCAGGCGGTCGTTCGCAATCGGCAGGTGCGCACCGTCGAACCGAAGAAAGAGCAAAAACATCGCGTGCGTAAATCGCGAGAAGAACTGATTGCGCAACGAGAGGAGTATGTGGAATGAGCAAGCATTACTACGAATTGATCGGTGGACTGGCGAAAAAGGCGAAGGAACTGAACGCTAGGCGCATGGCGTCTCGTCGCAAGATGTTCGAGTTTGCGAAGGCGCATGGGTTTGATGATATCGCGGTGTGGGAGTCAACCGTCGTCACGTTCTACTGCGTCACAAAGACCCTTCCGCCGCCCAAGGAATGGAAGTCGCACAAACAGGATCGTCACTATCTCAGTCCGCGACTTGGCACCAAGGAAGGCAAGTTGCTTGATCGTCAGATGCGAGATATTTGTATTGAAGCCCCAAGCGGTGCCGACCTGGGCGAAATGATCGGAATGCCGTTGTTTGGTGGTAATGGTGGGCTGTTCTGGCAGACGCCGGGCATGAACATTGTCGGCAAGCGTGTCTTTGTGGTCGTTCCTGAGCGATGGAAACCACCAGCGAAGGTTGCCAAAGAGATGGTGCGTCTCAGCGACATCGAGTACGAGAAGCTGACTAAAGCAAAGAAGGCGAAAGTCGCATGGCAATCGTTTTCGGTTCGGTTGTGCTGTTGAACGTGCTAATGACGATGTGGTTAATCGTTCATCCGGCAACGGCGATACCGTTTCTGGTGACTATCATCTATCAATTCAGGGACGATGACGCATGAACATTTTATTCTGGGCGCTGATTTCGGCTGCGGTCATTCTCTTTGCCGAACTGTGTTTTCAGTTGGTGCGATTGTTGTGTGGCGATGAGGATTAGGGAAGGAACGGAGTCTGTCGCTTGATTGCCAAGATTCATGTACGTGGTCGATTTGAGGCAGCGAGATTCGATGCGCCTTATCGGTGTGCGATCATCTCAATAACCGATTCTGGTTCGGACAAGCCGCAGTTCAAGCAGTTCTGCCTTATGTCCGAGAAGCATCTGTTGCGGCTGCAATTCGACGATGTAGATGTGTCGCAATACACCGCCGCCGACTTGGAGTTGTTCGACTGCTATCCAATGTCGGACTATCACGCCAAGCAGATACCGCGATTCTTGCGGTCGATTGAGAACGAAGATTTGTCCGCGTTACTGATTCACTGCGAAGCTGGTATTTCTCGCTCGATATCGACAGCGATGGCTATCTGCGATGCCTTGCAGTGGAGTAGGGATGTAATCGACTGGAAAGGGAGGAACGTGAACGCCAATCCTCCCAACAATCACGTCTACCAATGTGTATGGAGCGCATTTCAATGCACGCCCTAATCCTCATGCTGTGCTGCATCGTTCCGCGAGGGCTACCAGAGGTTCAAGTGGAGGAGATTATCCACCGCGTTCATACCAACGAAGGTGGGTGGATCGAAGAATCGTTCTGGGTGCGTGATGGTGACGATGTTCGTGAGGCGGGAAGCTATGTCGCGAAGGAACTGGATGGATACCGCGTGTCCTATTGGGTTTTGGGAGTGCCGCACGTCGCTTACTCGACGCAATTTCGCCGCGTCACAACAAAGGATCATCCAAAAGAACCGACCGTCGATCTCATTGCGCGAGTGATGGAATACATTCGGCCTTGCTACGTCCTGAGTATGGGCAGATATCAATTGGTTGCCGCGAAGATGGGACGCGATTTTCAGATTGTGCTATGGAAGGCTGAGGAAAGAGTAATTGGCATTGGATTGAATCCGTTTGGCATACAGATCGGCGCTTTGACTGATTCAATGACGTTATGGTAAATCAATGAGTATTGTCGCCTTGGCATGAAAAAAGCACGCCCTCCCAAAAGCGAAAGCTGCGGGCCGATTCCAAGGACGCGGACGATTTGGTGGACCGCCCCTCTGCTGTACAAGCAAGCGCGTCGAAGCCAGAAGGAATCCGAGGTGTGGATGCGACAGTTTTTGAAACGAAAGAGGTGAAGCATGATGAAGTCTGAACATAGAGTAATCACGCTGCGGGTCACGCCAGAACAGTTTGAGAAAATTCGAGAGGCGCGGCATATCCGCAAAACCTCCATGAATAAGTGGTGCAGCGAGGAACTGGCCAAAGCTGCCAGCAACGTCAAGTACGAGATGGAGAACCGCGACTTGGAGAGCGTGCAATGAGCGAATATCTCACAGCCGACAGCGCCAGGGAGAAAACGCTTGAGCGCAAGGGCAGTCGCGCCGCCAACGTACATTCACTGGTGGCTCATGCTTGCAGCAAGATCGAGGCGGCGTCAAAGAGCGGTGAATGGGAAATCAGGAACCCCTTCCAGGGATTGCGCGGTTGCTATACCGATTTTGACATTCGAGACGCCAAAGAGAAGTTGGTTGAACTTGGGTACACCATTTACAACTACAGCGGACAACTGACTGTTGGTTGGAAAAAGCCAGGAGACAAAGGAAATGGCTAAGTGCGCAATGGACTCGATTCAACGGTGCATCAACACGATTCGCGACGGACACCCAAAATCCGCCCAAGCAGAATCAGCCCTGCGCAATCTCTGTACCACAATCATCGCTGAACGTGATAGTAGTTGGCTTAATCTGGCCGACGAACTGCTATGCACTCGCTTTGGTGACATGGCAACTGCCGGTGATAACCGAGAAAGCGCCTTGTATCGAATGAAGTGCATTGAACACACTCGCACAAACGTCGATTTGTGGCGCTCAACGCTGCTAGAAATCGCATCGGACCTTGATTCTTATAACATTTGCTTTCTGGCGGCTGGTTTTGGCAAGATTGAAGATATGTTTCGCTCGAAAGAGCAAGGCAATGTTGTTGAAGCGAAGCAACA
>ERZ869907.508-NODE-508-length-10174-cov-6.502915_pt1 | contig 10174 bp, 14 predicted proteins | sample MGYA00579309_ERZ869907 | MGnify/ENA primary metagenome ERZ869907 (study PRJEB32216, sample SAMN09231814) | wastewater metagenome | place: USA: Maryland | collected 2016-07-30 | study: EMG produced TPA metagenomics assembly of the PRJNA472060 data set (Reclaimed... | reverse complement strand
GTCACGGAGCGATTCAGCTACCGCCACCCGGTCACGGGCGACTGGCACGACATCGCGGTCGGCTCGCGGCTGGTGCTGCTGCGACGCGACGGCCGGGTGTGGCGGGTGCGGGTGCGGGAACTCGTGTTCCGGGTGACGCAGGCGTGGCTGGAACGAGTGACGGCAGTGAGAACGGAGGTGGAGTGATGAAGTGCAAACATGAATCGTTCGCGTGTTCGTTGACGGTCAATCGGCTGGAAGACACTGGCCGGTTCAATGCCGATGTGACGATTGTCTGTGCGGACTGTCAGACGCCATTCCGGTTTATCGGCCTGCCGTATGGCCTTGACCTGAACGGGGCTGCTGTCTCGCCGGACGGAACCGAAGGCCGTTTCGCTATCGCTCCGAAAGGCGAAGTGCTGGCGATAACCGATCCGGACGCCATTGGCGGGTTCACGATGCGGAAAGGTTCCACCCCATGACCCACGCCACCGGCGACCTGCCCGACACGCTGACCTACCACGACCGCCGCTGGGCGTTCATCGGCCGCACTGAGCCGGCCGACGGTGTGCTGACGTTCAACGTGCCCGGCGACTACCTGGCGGCGCGGGTGACGGCAACGGAGGGGACGTGATGGCGGAACCGAATCAGTCGCTCTACCTCGCGAGCCTGTTCCCCTACGACGGCGACGACGCCGGCAAGATTCGTCGGGGCACTCGCGGCAAGCACTACCGGGCGGCGCGTGGCATCCTCGCGGACCTGAAGGACCGGCGCGACATTAAACGCGGCTTCGAGAACATCGACCATGACGTTCGTTGCGAGATCGTCGATTCGCTCGCGGCCATTATCGAGTTCGCGTACCGGGAGAAGAAGTGACCCCCAACGACATCGCAGCGGCGGCGGAACGGGTGAGTATCAACCAAGCGGAGAACCGCCAGTCGTTCCCAGACGATTACATGGTTTTGGCGTTGGCCTACCTCGCGGAGAAACGCGAACGCGAACTGACCTTCGAAGTCACGCACATGGCCGACATCGAACGGGCGATTCGCGGCCACAAGACGCCGGGCCGCGCGTGGCCCGATTGGGTGTACGAGGCCCGCGCCGCCGTGAAGCACATGGGAGAGAACCCGCCGCCGTGGCTGGCGGACTTGCACGCGATTCTCGGCTGGCAGGGCGGCACCGTTCACGCCGCACTGAAGGCCGTTCAACGGCTGGTCGCGGTGGAAGAGGAACGGGTTAAGGAACGGGACGCGAAAGCCGCGAAGCAGAAGTTCGCGGACTTCCTCGACAAGCGATACGAGGGCTATCGACCATGAACACCTTCACCGGCGACCTGCCCGACACGAAGACCTACAGCGAACGCCGCTGGTTCTTCATGGGTCTCACCGAGCCGGCCGCCGACGGCGTGCTGTGCTGGTTCAGTTGCGGCGCGCCGTCCACGGTCGCGGCGAAACTGACGCTTCAAGAGTACCCCGATGCCAAAATCGTTCGCATTGTCATCGACACCGAACACCCGGATTCGGAGCGCTATGCGACCGAGGTATCGGCATGGCTCGGCAAGGAGATTGTCAACATTCGCGGCAAGTACGCGAACCAGTACGAGGCCATCAATTCGACCGGCTTCATCAAGAGTGCATTTGGGGCCAAATGCACTGACGAGTTGAAGAAGAAAGTTCGCGCCGCCTACCAGCGTACCGGCGACTTGCACATCTTCGGGTTCGACGCCGAAGAGGGCGACCGCGTTGAGGACTTTCGGGAGAACCATCCCGACTTGATGTTCCGCGCCCCGGTGGCCGAAGCGGGCCTCACGAAGTCTGATTGCAAACTGATCGTCGAACGGGCGGGCATCCAGATTCCGGCGATGTACCGGCTCGGCTACGCGAACAACAATTGCATCGGCTGCGTTAAGGGCGGCATGGGCTACTGGAATCGAATCCGCATCGACTTCCCCGGTGAATTCGCACGGATGGCCGCGACGGAAAGAAGAATCGGGGCAACCGTTCTTCGGCACCGGAGCGGCCCGAACAAAGGCGAACGGCTGTACCTCGATGAACTGCACCCGGAAGCCGGCCGATTCGAGACGGACCAGCCAGGCGAATGCGGCGCGCTATGCCAAGTGGCCCTTGAGAGAGTTGGGCTTGCATGACGAACCCGAACCGGAGGTCGTGAACCCATGAAAGATACCAATTATTCCTCGAGACAGATCATGCTCGCTTGGTGCCACCGCGAAGGATGGCTATCGGCAGAAGAAATTGCGGATTTTCTGAAACTGGATCGCGGCAAGAACGCGAACGACGCCTACCCGCTGATTGACGGCGCCCACGACGCGACGAGGACATTCTCCGACCGCGTGAAACTGGATCTCGCAAAAAGGAGGGCGGGCGGAATTTCAAAATGAGCAGTAAGATTATGGCCACTATGCCACCACGAAAACGGAACGACAAGCCTAGCCAACTTTATCGCTGGCGGCTCAAGCACAAGTTGCTTCAACGCGAGGCCGCGAAGCTGTTCGGCGTGTCGTTCTCGACTTACCGAAGGTTGGAACTCATGCCGACGCTTCCCAAGAAGTACGCGCTCGCGTTCCAGACCGTGAAAGCGAACCTCCCCGGCTAGGAAGGAAAAAGTTCAATTTGGTTCGGTTTCTACTCTTGATTTCTTAATGTCCAAAATGAACAATAAGGAAGTTGGAATCAGGTCCAACAACAGTTCACAAGAGAGGAGGGTTTGATTCCGATGGAAGTCCTCAGAGGCAAAGTCCGCTTGCCGCCGCGAGTCGTGCTGTACGGGGTGGAGGGGATCGGAAAGAGTACGTTCGCGAACAACGCCCCCAAGCCCATTTTTCTCCCGACCGAAGACGGACTCGGCGAGATCGACTGTGAACGGTTGCCACTGGCGACCAGTTACCAGCAGTTCGTCGATAACCTCGGCTGGTTGTGCCAAGACAAGCACGAATACCAGACGGCCGTGGTGGATACGCTCGACTGGCTCGAAAAGTTGATTTGGGCCGACGTGTGTCGGGCCAACAACAAGAAGTCAATCGAAGAAATCGGGTACGCGAAGGGCTATCACTTCGCGCTCGACCAATGGAAGGAGGTCATTGCCGGACTGGATTATTTGAGGCGCGAGCGGGGCATGGCGGTCATCCTGCTGGCGCACGCCAAGATCGAAAAGTTCAACGATCCGGAATCGCAGGCTTACGACCGGTATACGCTCGCGATTCACAAGTTCGCGGACGCCTACGTTCGCGAGTGGTGCGACGCCGTCCTGTTCGCTTCGCGCAAGAAGCGGATCGAAGTCCAAGATGTCGGGTTCAACAAGACCCGAGCCATCGCCAAACCGGTCGGTGGCGATGGTGGCGAGCGGGTCATTCGTGCGAACGAAAGCCCGGTCTGCTCCGCGAAAAACCGATTCGGCATCACGGGCGAGATTCCCCTTTCGTGGGAAGCGTTCGCCCAAAACCTGTCTTGAAAACCCAACCTGCAAAACACAACCACAAACGAGAACAAAACATGAGCATTTTGCAAGACGGATTCAATGCGGACGAAGTCGCTCCGTCAACCGGATTCGATGCGATCCCGCCAGGCAAATACAAGGCGGTCATCGCGGAATCGGAGGAAAAGAAGACGAAGAAGGGAGACGGTTCCTATCTCCAGCTGACGTTCACCGTCATCGAGGGCGAATTCGAGAACCGCAAACTCTGGGCGCGGCTCAACCTCAACAACCCGAACGATCAAGCCGTCAGCATTGCTCGTTCCGAACTTTCGGCCATCTGCCGGGCCGTCGGCGTCCGGCAAATCAAAGACCCGTCGCAACTCCATGACATCCCGCTGTTGATCCGCGTTTCGGCCAAGAAAGACGACGCGGGCGAACTCCGCAACGAGATCAAGGGATACGAGTTGGCGAATGGAACGGCGACGGTTACGACCAAGCAACCGGTGGCGGCCACGGCCGGCGGCAAGGCTCCTTGGGCGAAGAAGTAAAGGAGAAGGGATTTTCAACCGGGCCGCGTGATGCGGCCCGGATTTTCTGAATGGGAAGCACTACTCATGAATCTCCGCTGGTATCAAACCGAATCCATCGAGAAGGTTTACAAGTATCTCCGCGAGCGGGCGGGCCATCCTTGTATCGTGCTGCCCACGGGCGCGGGCAAGACGCCGGTACTGGCCCAACTTTGCCACGACGCGGTGATTCGTTGGGATGGAAGAGTGTTGGTGGTGTCTCATGTCAAGGAATTGCTCGAACAGTCCGCGTCAAAGATTCAATACTTGTGCCCCACGGTGAACGTCGGGCTTTACTCGGCCGGGCTGAACAGTCGAGACACCGCGAACCCGATAATTGTGGCGGGGATTCAAAGTATCCATGACAAGGCCGCACTTCTCGGCCGATTCGATCTTCTCATCATCGACGAAGCGCATCTTATCCCAGCGTCCGGGGACGGCATGTATCGGGAACTCATTGCGGCCCTGCTGGAACTCAATCCCGATCTCCGAATTATCGGCCTGACCGCGACGCCGTTCCGCCTGGACTCCGGCCCGATCTGCACTCCCGACGGGATCTTGAACGAGGTCTGTTACGAAGTCGGAATTCGGCCGTTGATCGCGCAGGGGTTCCTTTCCAAGCTCATCGGCAAGGCTGGCGTCCAATTCGTCGATACTCGATTCTTGAAGGTTGTGCTGGGGGAATTCGAACAAGACAAACTGGAAGCGGCCTACGATGCCATTCTCGATTCCGCCATTCAGGAGATCATCGAGAAGACGCTCGACCGCAAATCCGTCCTGATCTTCACGCAAAACGTCTCGCACGGAAAGAAGGTCGCGGAAGCGCTTCGGGATGTGCAACGGGGGATATTCGGGAAAGGGGAAAAGGAACTCAAGCCGGCATTGTCTTTGTTTGATATTCCCGGTTGCCCGGTTCCCGACAATACCGTTCGCATCGCGGCCGACTGGTTGGAAGAGAACGAACATCCTGTCGAGAACCTACGATTCTGCTTGGACAACCTCTATTCCGTCGGCGAAGTTTACGGCGGGACAAAGCACCGAGATGAGATATTAGAGAAGTTCAAGAATCAGAAAATCAAGTATCTCGTCAACGTGAACGTCCTGACTACGGGATTCGATGCCACGAACGTGGATTGTGTGGTGTTGTTGCGATCCACCGTGTCCGGTGGTCTCTTCTATCAAATGTGCGGAAGGGGATTCCGCATCCATGAAGGCAAGGAGAATTGTCTCGTCCTCGACTTCGGCGAGAATATTTTGCGTCACGGGCCGGTTGACTTGTTGACGACGAAGACGGCGAAGAAATCTTCCAATCAAGAACCCGTTGCCAAAATTTGCCCCGAGTGCCGGACCGTGAACGCGGGCGGCGTCCACAACTGCGTGGATTGCGGGTATGCGTTTCCATTTGAGGATCGGGTTTCGTCCAGCACAATCAAGGGAAACGCCGATTCCTCCGATCCCGTCAGCAATCCGAACAAGGTGGAAACGCACCCGGTCGATCACGTCACCTATCACGTTCACACGAAGAAAGACGCCGACGAGACCGCACCCAAAACGATGCGGGTAACGTATCACCTGGACCTCGCGAGCGTCGTCAACGAGTGGGTTTGCGTTGAGCATGAAGGATTTGCGAGGCGCAAAGCCTTGGCTTGGTGGGCCGCACGTTCACGTTTCCCGATGCCTGATACCGCCCTTGAAGCGGTTCAGTATGCGGAGCATGGGTTACTAGCCGACACCATTTCAATCGAGACCAAGAAGAACGGAAACTTTAACGAGATCGTTGATGCGGAGTTGGAGGATAAGCCTTTCAAGTGCGATCCTTGCCCCGAGTGCGAGAAAGAAAACCTCCGCGTCATCGTTCCGTGCGATCCGCCGCAACTGGGCAAGATAGTCTGCGGATGGTGCAACCATTACTTCAAGTGGGCATCGAAGGCAGAAGTCGAGTTTTACGGCCTGTTCAACGGCGAGGAAGAGAGGATCGGATTGATATCGAAGTCGGTCCTCTCAACCGTGGAGGAATATTCCACGCCGGCTGATAACCCGTTCTGAGAAGTTAATAGTTTGTGTCACCCACTCTCGAATGGAATCCAAGCCCAATGTCCGACACGCTCTCAATCGCCCGCTGGTACGTCGCTCAAGGAATCTCGGTCATCCCCGTGAAGGCGGACGGCTCGAAGTCCCCTCTCTTGTCGGGGTGGCGGAAGTTCTCGACTGAACTCCCCGACGATGCCACACTCGAAAAGTGGTTCGGAACGTCTCAACTTGTCGGCATCGGCGTTCCGGCCGGCCCTGCCAGTGGCAATCTCCTCATCCTCGACTTTGAATACGCCGAAGGCGAATCGGCCTATGTCCAGTGGGTTCAACGGTTGCCCGAAAACCTTCAATCGTTTGTCAAGACTCTCCCCACCGTCTCCACGCCGTCCGGCGGCCGACATATTTGGATTCGCCTTCCCGAATCCCAGCCGGGCGCGAAGTTGGCCCGTTATGCCAGCGGCAAAACCAAAATCGAAATTCGGGGCGAAGGCCATCAGGTACTCGCGCCGGGTTGTCCCCGCGAGTGCCATTCGTCGGGCGAACTGTACGCCTGGGTCGATCCCGAAAAGGCCACGTCCTTCCCCGAGGTCGATCCCGAAGTCTTCGCGGAACTGGTAACGTATTGCTGTGGGTGCAACGACTATCAGGCCCCGGAACAGCCGCGGGATAAGAGCGGCGGCGTGGGTACTCCTTCCGGTTCCGACTCGCCGGGGAACGATTTCAACAAGCGAGGAACGTGGGCGGAAGCCGGGCTGTTCGATGCGGGCTGGACGTGGTCGAAAAAAGTTCAAGAGGATCGCGGATTCCTCACCCGGCCCGGCAAGGATACCGGGATCTCGGCGAGTATCGGCATGGTGTCCAGTCGCGAGTCGGGGTATCCGTACCTCTACGTTTGGTCCACGTCCACCGACTTCGCAGCTGAAACGCCATACTCCCGCTTCGCGGTCTATGCGGCCCTGAAACACGCCGGCAACTATTCCGAGGCCGCGAAGGAACTTCACAAACTCGGCTACGGCGAACGGCCGGGGATGTCGGCCCACGGCCACGCGGTTGATCTGTCTGGATTCTCGATGAAGTTGGGAACTCCTGACGGGAAGCCAGTATTTCCGTTTTCGCAGCCTGCCACCGTTGAAGTCGTTAAGGATGCTGGCCCTGTCGAAGTCCGTTGCTTCAAATGGATGAGCGAACTCTCCGCGCAACCCGACGACGTGAAGTGGATTTGGAACGGGTATCTGGCGCGGGGTGGAATCACGCTACTCTCGGCGCTCTGGAAATCCGGGAAAAGCACCCTTCTTTCTCACCTATTGAAGGCCCTGAGTGGTTCCGATTCTCAATTCCTGGGCCAACCCGTCAATGCCTCGCGCGTCCTTTACGTCTCCGAAGAGCACGAGAGCATCTGGGCAGACCGGCGCGACGAGCTCTTGATCGGGGACCATGTCGGCATGGCGTGCCGGCCGTTCAAGATGCGGCCGACGATGGCCGAGTGGCGTGACTATCTCAAGGTGCTGGCCGGCGAGATCCGCAAACACCAATTCGACCTCGTGGTTTTCGACACGCTTTCGAAGATGTGGCCGGTCCGCGAAGAGAACGACGCCGGGCAGGTTGAGGAAGCCCTGATGCCGCTGTGGGAGACGTGCAAGGAGGGCGCGGCCGTCCTTCTTGTCCACCACACGCGGAAATCAGGCGGCGAGCAATTCGTGTCGAGCCGTGGATCGGGCGGACTTCCCGCGTTCTGCGAAATCTTGATCGAATTCGGCCCACCGAACGACGAGCCGAAGGAGACGAAGAGACTTTTGAAGGGCAAGGGGAGATTCAAGGAGACGCCGGTCAAACTCCAAGCGGAACTCATCAACGGCCGGTACGTCGGGCAAGGCGACCCGGACGACTCCCAACAAATTGCGGCCGTGACGAAATTCCCGTGGGAACCGGACCTCATGCGAGTTCTCGACGGCAAGGACTGGCAGGACGCGAACGAGATCAAGGAACTTCTCAGCGCGGCTCGTGCTGGAGTTGGCGTCCGCAATGCCGCCCTGGTGGCCGTTCTCGGTAAGCGCTTTGAACAGGGGGAACTCGAACGCGAGGGCGAAGGCCGGAAGGGATGCCCGTACCGCTACCGCCTGCCACAGATGGAAGAAGAAGGGCAAATCGACGGGGAAAACGACGGGGAAAACGACCAAGAAGCGGCTTGATGATGTTCCCCACCCTAAGAGTGGGTGAAAACGGGAAACGTAATAAAGGAATTAAGAAGATAAGAATAAAGCCCGTTTCTATTCCCGTTCCGACTCTTTCTTATGGTGGGGAACGGCAAAAAACGGGATTGGCAGGAAATCAACTATGCGAATCGCCATCCTCGGCCCGCTGCCGTCGCAACTATCCGCCCTGCGGCGGGCGTTCCCCGACGACGAGATACTTGAGATTCGCCGGTGCGACCGGTTCGACTTGCCGAAGGCAGACCTGTTCGTCGGGTGGGCGCGGTTCCTGTCGCACAAGCACACGGCCCGGCTGCGGCAGATTGCCGGCGACCGGCCGACGCTGGTGAGCCTTGCGGGCTGGGTGAGCGGGGTGGTTCGGGAGATAAAAGGGAGGGTTCAGGGGTGAATATGTCGCCATTCAAGATCGACGCGAAGATCCTAGCCGTGGCCCCGTGGGCCGGCGGGAAACGGCGTCTCGCGCCACGCATCGTCGAGCTGCTCGGCGAGCACGGCACCTACGTCGAGCCGTTCGTCGGCGGTTGCGCGATCTTGTCGCAGAAGGCACCGTGTAAACGTGAACAAGTCAACGACGCGAACCCGGCGGTAGTGAACGTGCTGCGGGCGATGCGGCACAATGAGTATCAGTTGAGCCGGATGCTCGGCCCGATGGCGTTCGACCGCCAGACGTTTGACAACGCCAAGCATCTGCTCGCGTCCATCGCTCCCGGTGCAGACCTGATTGGGACCGACATAGCCGCCGCCCAACTTGTCGTCTGGTGGATGGGCGCGAACGGATACGCTGGCACGTCGAAGACGGGCTGGTTCGCCCAACGGTACACGAAGACTGGCGGTGATCCGGCGGTTCGGTGGGAATCGTTCAAGCGTTCGCTGCCGGCACTGTCGGAGCGGTTGCGATATGTGGAGATTCACAACCGCGACTATCGAGACTTTATCACTGAAGAGAAAGACCGGCCCGGCACCGTCGTCTACGCGGACCCGCCGTACCTGACGAAGAAAATCAAATACGTTCACGACTTCGCGATGCAGGACCATATCGACCTCGCGACCCTGTTGAACCGCTTCGAACGCACCCGCATTGTGGTCTCCTACTACGACGCGCCCGAACTCGCGACGCTCTACCCGCCTGAACGGTGGGAGCGGCACGAAGTCAGCGTGTCGAAGTCGTCTGCGAACGCTCGCACCGGCGCGACGAAAACGGCCGCGACGGAGTTGCTGTTGGTGAACCGTATCTGACCCGAACCCGCTCACTCACGGAGGAACTGCCAGTGCTTGTGTTGTCCCGCAAACTCAACGAGAAGACCGTCATCATCACGCCCAGCGGCGACCGTATCGAAGTCGTCGTCGTGGATATTGATCGGGGCAAGGTGCGATTGGGATTTTCGGCGAGTCGCAGCGTTCAGATCTTCCGCGAGGAACTGTTGCCGCCGACGATGCGAACGGAGGGGAAGTAACGATGGTCGCCAGTGCCACGAAACTCATCACTTGCCGGCGGTGCCAGCGGATTCGACCGCACCACGCGCACGGACTCTGTACCGACTGCTATTCGTCGTTCCGACGAATGCCGCCCGAAGGTGCCGACGACACGCTCGTCAACTTCGACCGCGTTGACCGGCTGGCGCTCGCCTGGATGATGTTCTGCCGGGGCGACAAGGACGAAGCCGTCGCCGTCGCGTGCTGCGTCGGCCTCGATGTCGTCCGCGAGTATCGCAATGAAATGCCTAAGTGGTGGGCGCGGGAACACCGGATCAATCGCATCAGCCCGCTTGGACCCACGGAAGGCCGCGCGATGAAGACGGAGGCGGCGAAGGCGGCGCAGCGGGAACGCCGGGTGGCGCTTGCACGGTTCCTGCTACGGCGTGGTCCGCTGGAGTTCAAGGCCATCATCGAAGAACTAGGCGTGAACCACAACTCGCTCGCGAACGACCTACGATGCGAGTGGTTCGAACGGACCGT
>ERZ869907.501-NODE-501-length-10312-cov-24.735108_pt1 | contig 10312 bp, 7 predicted proteins | sample MGYA00579309_ERZ869907 | MGnify/ENA primary metagenome ERZ869907 (study PRJEB32216, sample SAMN09231814) | wastewater metagenome | place: USA: Maryland | collected 2016-07-30 | study: EMG produced TPA metagenomics assembly of the PRJNA472060 data set (Reclaimed... | reverse complement strand
ATAGGTTGTATATATTATTATATGTATTTTTAATATAATCTAATGATATACGTATTATAAGGTACTATACACCCCATACCTGCTAGTGATAATAACTAGTAGGATATAAGCCAATAATTTATCCTAGATTAGACTCTTATCCGCGCCAGTAGTCGCCGTAGATTGTCTATCCACCTACTTCATAGACAATATCCGCAGTAGTCGCCATAATCTATAGACTATCCAGACAATCCGCTGATACCTAGTACCGCTTTGTATACGCAACCGATATACGCGACCATGGTATAGCCCAGAAATGAAATGAAATGAAATGATATACTCCCTCACAAAATTTCTAATTTTAAACATGTTATATTTTATGTGATCTAATTTACTGGCACAAGATATGCAGTCTATGGATAGAGCTTATGGATCCCCTAACCGCGACCGTCTGTTTTGTGCTTGCCACAAATATAGTAATTACGCCCGAAGTAGGCTGGCGGCCCGCGCCTTGTCCAGATAAGATGCTAGGATGCTTAGTTTATCATAGTGAAAGCTATCCTTTGCCTAATCCATCCTACCGCGATGTTGTGACTACTGTCTACCGCCATCAAGTAATAACAGTAAAAGATCTGACTAGTTGGACAAACAAAACAGAAATAGTCAGTAAAGCCACTGTCCGCGAAATCCCTGTTTTAACCTGGACTCCAGTAAGTACCAACGCCGGCCCAAACCCGCTGGGTTTCACAACGAATTTACTGGATTCTAACATTATCCAATTCAAGATTTATCCATAATTATGGACCTACTAGCCGCCCAGATAAAAAAATCCCACCTCGACGGAGCAAGTGTAGAGGACATCTGCGCCCAGCTAAATTGTGACCGCGCGGCTGTGAATAACGTTTTATATGATACAATAGACTTCTCTGACGAAGACGCCTCCGCCGCCGCTAGAGTCATTAAGTCCATAGCCCTTCATGGAGAGAATGAACGCAACAAACTTAATGCTGCGACTTATATCTACGACGTTAAAAAAGGTTTCCGCGTTAACCGCAATCCTACCGCCGGCATCTCCGCCGGCGAAATCAATATTCTAATTACCCAAGCCGCCCACGATGTCAACGGACTTATTGAACAGCTTAGGCGAAATCCATCGCGCCAAGCAAATGCTGTCGATTGCAGAACGCAACTCGAAGAAAGTCAAAGCGGCGATGGTAGCCCACCCCAAACCCCCTCAAGCGAAAACAGCACAAGTCTCCTCTACGCAGCAGGCACCCCAGCCGCCCCTCAAGGAATTTGATTTTGCTAATACCAAGAATCTAAAGCCGCAGGGTACGCCGCTTAACTTCCCGTCTCCACTATATCTACTACGTGCAATAGCGCCGGAAATGATGCCACATCTGTGGCAGGTAGAAGAACTGCAACGTCTGGGCGGCTATCTAGATCCTACTAGTGACGAGCGAACAATTCCAGATGAAGAGAACAGATTACTATATGGACTACCCGCGGCTAATGGATCTGGCAAAGACCAGTTTATCTTCGCGGCTTTCGCTGTCTGGTTTGTAGTTGTAGGATGCAAGAATAGGTTGATCGGAACATCTTTCGACAGTAAGCAGATTAAAGATCAATCCGAGCCTAGTATCAAGTATCTGATAGACAGGTTCTGCGAAAAGTTTGGTAAACATTGGTTCCGCAGCGTCCAAGGCCACCATGTCTGCGTAGAGACTGGATCTGAAATCGTATTGTTCGCAACTGATGATCCTGGCCGCGCCGAAGGTTACCATCCTTGGCCCGGCGGTAAGATGGCTTTGGTAGTCAATGAAGCTAAGAACGTACCCGAAGCAATCTTTGATGCTATTAGGCGATGCACAGGATATTCATATTTCATATTGATTTCCAGCCCAGCAGGTAAGTCTGGCACCTTTTACAATAACTCTCTCCGCGGCGTCCGCTATCCCGCCCCTTGTAAATTAAATCAATGGTTTTACCGCCACGTCTCCGCCCACGACTGCCCACACATTCCTAGATCTCATATCGAAGAGCAAACTTCAACCATGCCCGCATGGTGGGTCAATAGCTCTATCAACGCTGAGTTTTCAGATGCAGACGATTCTGTCATCATTCCCGACTACCATCTGCTATCTCTGGCACAGAACCTGCCACCTATTACTGGTGAGGATATTGGAATTGGCCTAGATACAGCCGGCGGCGTAGATGAAAACAGTTGTTGGGTCCGCCGCGGTAATGAAATTATCCATGAATTCCACTTCCGCCAGCGGGACACAACTGAAACCGCCGCCCACATTGACGCTCAACTGGCCCCTTGGAAACATTTAAACTACATCTTTAATGCGGATGACGGCGGCATTAGCCAGGCTATAACAGATAACATTGTCAAACTCGGCTGGAGAGTGTCTAGACGTAGAAATCAATCTCCCGCCAACAACAAATCTAAGTTCCTAAATCTTGGCGCTGAGTCTTGGTGGAACCTTAGAATGTTGATTATCCGCAAAGAAATTCGCCTTAATCTCTATAATAAAGACAAAACAATAAATTCCAAATATGCCAAACTCCTCTCCCAACTTACCAGCCGCCGCCTCGACGGAAAAGAATCTTCTCAAGGAAAGCTCAAGCTTGAACCCAAACCAGAACACAAACAGCGAATGCGCGAATCTCCCGACCGCGCCGACGCCCTTGTCCTTTGCTTTTACGGCTATAAATCTCGATTCTTCGAGCAGCCCAAAGCCGCGCCTCAGCGGCCTGTCATTGCCTCCATGCAAGAATTTGCTTCTAAGTACGGATGGGAAGAAATCCCCGGAGTAACAACTAGACCTAAGACCAATGCCACCTACCGCTTCACCTTCCAAAGCCGCGCCATTTGACTACTCGAAAGAGAAGACGCGAATTGACCAATTGATCGGCCAATGGTCTGAAGAGAAAGACCACATCAAGTTCCGCCGCGAATCCCGCAAGAAAGAGATTAACGTTACTGAAGAGCAGCAGAAAGGTACCATTCCCGCTAATGGTACTTTTATTGCTCGAAGGATTATTGACCGCAACATCCGTCTTGAAAAGCCGGAACTAGTCGCCTACTTAGAGCAGACGCCGCGGACAGTGTTGTTTAAGTCTCTTTCTCAGCCTACAGTAGATACTGTCCCGCTGGCAGACTGGTTCACCCTTGGTGTAAGATATCGCGGCTGGGCCGAAGCGTGGCACCGCACTATTGACAGCACCTGTCTCCACGGCTGCGGCTGGATTGAGCTGCGGTATGACATGGAGAAGCCGTTCAATATTTCTTTAGAATATACTCCGCGGGAATACCTTATCTTCCCGGCTAAGCTACGTAAATCTCTTCAGAAATGTGAAAGAATACTAAGGTGTTACGAATATCTTCCCAACGAACTAGAAGATGCCGTCGAAGCTTATGGCTTTAACCGCCAAGTAGTCAATTCCCTTTGCGAATCCCAGAAAGAAGCTAAGCGCGAAGACCCGATTAAAGTCTACAAAGTCTTCACCAAGAAAGACGGCGTAGTCTATGTAAGCTGGTATGCGGACCAAGGCAAAGAAGATACCTGGCTTAAAGCTCCTGAACCTTTAACCTTTGGCCTACCAGGCGCAGATGACAAACTCCAGCCCGTCGGCTTCTTCCCTTTCGTAGCATATCTCTACGAATTCATTGAAGAAGAGGAATTCCTGCAAGTCAAAGGGCGTGCCGCCAAAGACCTCGCTGACCAAGATGCTTTATCGCAGCTTTGGACAGGTGTAGTCAACGGCACTACAACGGCCAGCGAGATCCAGGCTTCTTATGTCAATGATCCTGCCAATCCCGCCGGCCAAGAAAATACTGTCATCAAAGGTGGCATAATCAGTAACAAGGAAGTTAAGCACTGGCAAGCCGCCTATCCCGATCCTTTCATCTTGACCGTTGCGCAAGCACTCTCAACAGAAAACTTGCAGTCCGCCGGCAAAGTAGACTATGCCGCCCAAAACCGCCAAGATTCACGTAAGACAGCTACCGAAATCAACTCCGCGCGAGACCAAAGTCAGCGGCTCTCAAGCGTTAATATCGTCCCACTAGCCACCGCCGTCACTGAAATCTATACTTACGTCTGGAATATCGTCCAGCAACAAGTTCAATACAGTCTAGCCAACCCAGATAAAGCTTTACTTGATGTCCCACAGCATATAGATCCTGCCTTCTGGACCGACAAGTTTGAACTTTCTCCCGCCGGCGATGTCGAAGTCATTAAGCGCGCGGAGAAGATGGCTAATCTTCAACAGGATATGGAGCTATTCCAAGGCACTCCTGTCTACATTGATCTTCTATCCAAGTATCTTGAGCTTCGTTTTCCCGACGAAGCCGCTCGCTGGGTTGCCAAACTTCAGGAAGTGGATCCTGCGGTCATCGTTCAGCAGCTAATGGCTATCATCAGCCAAGTTCCCGTTAACGTCTTCTCACCAGAACAACAGCAAGAAATTCAAACCGTCATGCAAAATGCAAGTGCCGCAATCGGAATTCAAAGCCCAGCATCATCTATGGATGATGGACGAGCTAACAAAGTTACTGGTACTCCGCCTTCAACAGCAGGCGAATCACCACTTAACCCAAGCACAAGCCCTCTCAAGGGGACCGCAAACTGACGAGAGAATGGGCAATATCTATAATCATTTAGGAAAAGCCGACAAAATCAACGAACTTATTGGAGGAATTAAAGATGCCGGACATGCCTTCTGGAATGGAAAATATTAGTGGCAACCTTGGCGACACAAGCAAGCTTGCCTTTCTCGACAACATCCCGCTGGATAGCGGCGGAGACAACTCTGCCAACAGCCAGCCGCCCCCGCAGGGGGCAACCAATGATCTGCAATCTAATACTACTGGTGGATCTAACAATGATCTGCCGGCTGATAGTGATGATGCCAGTACCGCCGTATTAGAAATTTCTGAGGATGGGAATAGCCAAACTCAAGTACCGCCCCAACAGCAACCCGCGGTCCCTTCAAATCTGCCGGTAGATTATAAGGACATTGATCCCGCCGATGTCCCGATCTTCCGCAAGATGGACAACACGGCTAAAGCCAAAGCCAAAGAATGGTACGACTTCTACCGCCAGAACGCGGCTAAGCAAGCTGAATATACTAAGCAACTGGAAGAACGGGAAACTGAACTACGCGAACTAAGGGACTACCGCTACTATCAAGCTCCTGACGCATATAAACTCGCGCCAGACTACACTACCGCGATCAAGTCTTACCAAACACAGGATGCAATCGTAAATCACTGGTCTCAACAGCTGGCCGCCCTTGAGGAAGGTCGGGCAATTAAAGACTTGAAGATGGATAAGGAGGGGAATCTTTTCTTGGATCCTCAAGAAATCCAACCTTCGCCAGCTCTCCGCGCCCAAGTCATGGCGGCTATGCAGTCTGCCATTGCCAAGCGTGATTCCGCCGGCAACAACCTCGAAGCATTCCCAACTAAGTATCAAGAACGAAATAAACAATTCAGCGGTCAACTGGACCAAGCCGTTAATGCACTTGTGTCTCCTGGATTGCTTTCTCATCCAACCTATAAAGCCGCCCACGACCAATACCTGAACAAGGTTATCCCATCTCATCTACGTAACGTCCCAGTCTATCAGCAGATGGCCAAGATGGCTGCGTTCATTCAAGTCTCCGCGAAACAAATCACTAAACTCCAGCAACAACTGGCAGCCAAAGGCATCAAGACCGCGGCTGTCGTAAATCAAGGTCCCGGCGATGGTATGCCATCTAATGGTGACACTAGTTCTTCAGGTTGGCAAAACAAGAAAGTTAAAGACATTGTCTCCGAATTTAATGCGATGAAGTTTGGCGGATAATATACATAACATCTCCCATTAAGCGTGCCAAATCTCTGGCACGCTTTTTGCTTTGTATGTTTTGCTTCTATTCGAACAAGGGCATGTTCCGCTTCTATCTGCGCAGGGCAGCGCAGGGGACACTGAGTAAGCCCCGCTTCTTACTCTAACGCACTTTTTGTTCGAATATGCAACTTCCCGCAATTGATCAAAATGTATGCGGACAGTGGACGCAGGTAGACAAGGATTACTACAATAAACTTCCTTACTATCTTACTGGCTTCCAGTCCGACTACTTGAAGAAATGGCAGAAGTGGGGAAAGATTCTCCCCAAACGCCTCAAATGGCAGCCCAATATGGGTGCCACTATGCGCCGCGTGGCGCAGGAATGGTCGCCTAATATCCGCCAGGAAGCAATTCCGCAGCTGATCAGCGACGTTCCGACCACAGATGTGACGTTCACCCGCGAGCGTTCTTTCGACGTTCAGGTGTATCGTCATCGTTTCCAAACCCGCGAGTTCTGGTTCCTTCCCGAGTGGCAAGACTTCTTCCGCCATCTGGAACATGAGTACGAGGATCTGCAACAGCAGATTACCAACTACTATGAACTGTTCCTCCGCACGCGGGTCTTCCATCACAGCCCTAGTGTTTATCTCGCGGGTGTTGGCCTTATCAATGCACCGACTGGTATTCCTAATGCCGCCGGTACTGCCGCTAAGTCTGACGCCACGATTTCATCCTGGCTTGAACAACCGCTTGAACCGCTGACCTTGACTGAAATCTTCAAGGTTATTTCGGTTGCGATGAATCAAGTCGGCATGACTCCTTACAAGGGCAGCGGAATGCCGCAGGAGAACAAGGGACTGGATGTGCAGTATAAGCTTCTCATGGATAATGAGGCTTTCCTGCAATTCACTAACGACCCTTGGGCCAAGGAAAACCGCATGCTCACCGTGGACATTACGAACAACACCTTCAAAGGTAGCTTGTTTGGTATGGTCCAATGTGACTTCGAGCGATATCCGCTGCGGTATAAGTATGCGGCCGGCACTGTTACCCGCCCTAATCCTGAGACTGTTCTTGAGTCTGCTTCTCAATTGGAACAGAATAACCGCACCGCCCCGAATCCTGACTACACCACCAACGCACAGTATGGTGTTGCATTCCTGATTGGCGGCGACGGCGGCTATGATGCAATGGATGTGGGCCCGCCGCCCGCCGCCTTTACCAAGTCCGTTGAATCCGTCAAAGGAATGAACTGGAATGGTAAAGCCGACTGGACCAAGAAATTCCTCATTCAATGCAAGAATGGCGACGGTACCGCCGTTACTGAGTTGAACGAAACCTGGGGTGAACATATGCGCGCGCAGGCTCAATTGGCTATGTCCATTGCGCCGTCGAATGCGTACAATGTTCTTCCTATCATCTACAAGCGTAACATCGGTCTTACCACTGTAGGCTAATACAATGAAAAAGCTATTCCTTAGCCTGTTCGGTATCTTCGCCGCGGCTAGTCTGTTTGCGCAGACTGACGCGAGCATTGTCCGCTCGATGACTGCTGGCGCTGTCAGCAACTATCTTAGCGGTAAGTTCCTTGTTGGCAGCACTCGTATTGTTAACTCCAGTACGAATACCGCGACCATCAAGTTCTATGACTGGGCTACCGCCGCCACTAGCGTTGTGCGTGCTGCCTACACTGTTATTGATTCGTACTCCACCAATTACAATGTAGTCTATACGAACTCCGCTGGTATCGTTGCGACCAATACATTCTTTGGTCAATACACGGCCAGCCGCACTGTGGCCGCGGTCACCAACGAACAGTCTCAACTTGGCTCGTTCCAAGTTAGTGCTTCAACTACGCGCGATCTGCCGTTCACGCCGCTCGTAGTCCGCGGGCTAACCGTTCTGTCGGACCAAGCCGGCAGTATCGAGATTAGCTATTCCTCTATTCCTTAACGTAGGACGGACGTTAAGGGTTCGTGAAGCCCGCCTAGGAGTTGCGCTGTTCTTCTAGGCGGGCTGTTTTAAATAACATGACTGATCTACCCGCCCAAATCAAGATTGTCCGCCTCCAACGCCAGATGGAGCAGCTTTCTTCTGTCATCAATAATATTCCTTCCGCCTTGTCTGGCATTGGCCGCATCGGCTCTTATCTTGAACTCCGCCAAGCTAATAATCTTACTATTTCCCAAGATACAATTATTGTCAAAGAAGATTATAATGGCAATGCCGGCGTCTTCTCCGTTGATCCTGACGATGTAAATACTGATGATGGTGTGAATGTTATCATTGACCAAGCCGCCCGCCACTGGGTCCGCTGGGGTTCGATCATATGAAAAAGCTTTTTCTTCTACCTGTCATCTTGCTGTTTACCGCGGCCACCTATGGCCCGCCCTTTTCTGTTTCTGATTTCTCTAGCCTGACTAACCGCCCGAATCCCTCTAGCGTTAGTCCTGTTGGTGTCGTCCTAGGAAAAACTAACGCTTATGATGGAAACGGCGGCATCTTCGTTTTTACCCCAAGTTCTACTAATGCCGTTGATGGTGACATTTACCTGACGACTACGACGACTGGCCGCTGGGTTAGGTTAACCCGTGATCTTGCTGCTATTCAGTCACCGTTAGTTTTGTCCAATGGTACTTTATCTCTAGCCGCCCTTACTAATTACTTCACTTTCCTGGCCGGCACAAACATGCAAGTAACTGTTACCTCGAATACAGTTACTTATGCAATGACGAATACTACTGGCGGAGGAAGCGGTAATCTTATTACAGTTAACGGCGGCTTGGTTACTAATTTCTGGGATAATGGGTATATCACGTTTCTCAATGCCGGCGGCGGCGACTATTCGCTGAACATTGGTGATGATACTATCTCGACGAATAAGATCAATAGTACCTTCTATAACTGGGTCTTAAGTCTGTCAGGTGGCGGCGGCGGAACTACAAATGGCTTAGGCGTTAATGGCACGTTCCGCACCGACTGGAATGCTATCAACTCGGCCGAGATTGCATATACTGTTTCAGCTGGAACAAATTGGTATGGCAGCCTAGTCGCCGGCTCTGTAGCCGCGGATAAGCTTGCAACCACTGGCACTGGCACACCTACAAATTTCTTGGCCGGCGACTATTCGTATAAGCAGGTGACTACGAATATGATTCCCGGCCTTAACGCTGTACTGGCTACCATTGGTACCGGCGGATCTGGGGGCGAAAGTAATACCGCCAGTAACCTTGGTACTCCTTCCGCCACTAACCAAGGTTGGTATGCAAGTAAGTCTGGAGTCGATCTTCAGTTCCGCAGCCTTCAAATTGGACCGAACCTAACGCTTACATCGAATGCAAACAGCATCCGCTTAGATGTTACCTTGTCCACTAACAGCGGAACTGTTGTTTCTGTTGATGGTGGATCTAGCCTTGCGACAGTTAACTTTGCTGACAGCACAGGCATAGCCGCCAGCCTGTCCACTACGAATGCTTCGTTTGCACTGGTTGATCGTGCATTCGGTGAGATTACTGTTTCGTCTAGTGGCACAGTAATGACGATTAACAATAGTGCAATTACTTCGAATAAAGTCGCGGCCGCCAACATTACGCAAGACAAGCTTGGTACATCAGGTACTGGCCTCTCGACTAACTTTCTTGCTGGTGATTATAGCTATAAGCAAGTAACCACCAACATGATCCCTGGATTGAATGCAATCCTTGCGACGATTGGCACGGGAGGCGGCAGCGGCACTGGCTCTGTTGTTACAGTCAATGGAGGATCTGACATGTCTCGCGCTAACATTACAACCAATGGATTTGGCTTGTTGGTTACGCAGTCTGGGACAAATATTTTGTTGTCGACAACAAATAACTATCCCGCGGGTTACTACGCCGGAGGATTTCTTCCGCTATTTGCTGGTGTTTCTAATGCGCTGACCGGCGACTTGTCAATGGATCAAAGCAGCGATGTGAGATTGTTCATGTCTGAGACTTCTCGGATGCTGACAGATGGTTATGAGGTTATGGGACTGCGCGCGTATAACGGCAAACTTGCGCTTCACTCATTTGCAACGAACGACTTGTCGGCAGCAGAAGAGTTTATGGTGATTGATCCAACGGATACTACTGGACCAACGGACATCATCACGTTTCCAAATAGTGGATTTAACAACAAAGTTGTATTTGAGGCTGATGTTGAGTTTAATGGAACTACTACATTCTTAGGAACAACCACGTTCAACGATCTTGCGATAGGAACGATCACGGTAGTTACGAATCTCACGGTCCCAAACAACGCCTACGGCGCTGGGTGGAACGGGTCCACCAATGTTCCGAACGAGAATTCGGTCTACGACGAGATGGAGCTACGCGCCCCGAAGGCGAGTCCGACATTCTCTGGGACACTGACAAATACCGGGAGCATTGGAGCCCCAACGCTCTATGTTGGTACGATCAACGGAGTGGTGCCCGTGCAGCAAGAAAAAGGGGCGTTGTTCTGGGATTTCG
>ERZ869907.500-NODE-500-length-10328-cov-19.294072_pt1 | contig 10328 bp, 11 predicted proteins | sample MGYA00579309_ERZ869907 | MGnify/ENA primary metagenome ERZ869907 (study PRJEB32216, sample SAMN09231814) | wastewater metagenome | place: USA: Maryland | collected 2016-07-30 | study: EMG produced TPA metagenomics assembly of the PRJNA472060 data set (Reclaimed... | reverse complement strand
AATGTTACGATACAACACCAACAAACCAACACCCAAAACAAACCAAACAGCAACACAATAAGAGCCTAAATACTGGCAGTTTCCCCACCAGATAACAAAGGTATAAGCATTCCCCCCAACACCATAACCAACAGGCTGAAACGCAATAGCAATACAGTTTAACACAAGACCGCAACAACGCAACAAACAGTTAGATTCAGATCAAAACTAAAAGCCAAAATCAAAACAAGATGCCACCCCATCAGGTAAAAGCAAAACCCCCATTTAGACAGCCACCCCTCATATTGTAGGGCTACCCCGTAAGAGTGTCTGTGTAGGACTTTTATTTTTTAGGTATAGTTCAATGAGTTATGAAGGTTTGGTAATCAGATAGTTATGAAATATTTCGGACAAAAGTTTATAAATCGTGGCGTTTTTAAGGTGATATTTTGGGTGGATTATTTTTTATTTTGTACCTTTGCGAAACCCCTCTTAGGGTAGCACCCTTTGACCGACACAGCGAGTTCCAGACGTTGTGTTTACTTTTAATCAACGCTTAATTTTAATTAAGTTTGCCGCATCAGAAATGGTGCGGTTCTTTTTTGGGCACAACGCCCAAGTTCTCTTTTTGCGAACTTTTAGTTTTTTTGCGTTTTGCGAAATGCAGTTGTTTCCGTTTTGGAAAGTACTGTTTCCTTTTATGGAAACTTTTGTTATCTTATTAGTGAACTTTGAAAATATTTTTAAAAATAGTTGCCGAAATATTTGTTAGTGTCGTTGTAGTGTCTTTATCTTTGCATAAGCGGACAGCGTAATCGGTAGGTGCTTTATTATTTGGACTAATATTAGCACAGCCTTAATGGTCGGGTAGCCGGAAAAGTGATGAAAAACTCACGCCCGACCATATTTTTTAAAATCAAAAACTTAAAACCAATGAAACCAAATTACGTTATAAACGCAGCAGTTGGATGGAGTACAATTACTCATATAGTGGTTGATAATTTCCATGAAACTAATAAAGTATGTAATTATCCTATTAATGAAAATTTTTTGAACCTTTCTGAAATTCTTACAAAACACACAGTAGCAATATTTAAAATCAAATGGAAATAAACAATTATGAGTACATTTAATATTCAGCAGCAAGAATTGGACGATGGTAAGAACTATCGAATAACGCATCGCCTAAAACTCAAAGAAAGGCACGAAGAAATAGTGGCATTAGCAAAGCGGCATAATAGGTCATTAAACGAAGAAATCAATACAGCCATAGACTTTTATATTGACATACAGCGTGGTAGAGAAGTTCTTAACCGATTAAACCCCAACAAATGAACAATTATTTAGTAGTTTATACCCTTTATTCAGGACATGAAAGTACAGAAATAGTAAACGCAGAATGTAGGGCAAAGGCAATGAAAGCCTTTAGAGAAAAAATGATGGAAACAATATCCATTACCCAATGGCAAAAATTATCGGTAATATCAATAACAAAAATGTAAAGTTCTGGGAGGACTTATAAAACCCATTTTAATATTATGTCAAACGAGTTAGTACAACCAATAGCTTTCGTAAATGAAGGCATAAGTCGTGAAATGACTTTTGGTGAAAAATTAGTAGGTTTGAATTTCAATCCTTCAAATGACGACAAAGTTTCAAAAGCAAAAAAACTTTGCGCTGATTTAGCAGACCTTTTGCACGAAGATGAACAGATGTATAGCGGAACATCTGAACTTAAAAGAATTTTGCTGCCAGCTACTTATGCAGAAATTCTAAATGCACAAATGAATGTTGTAAAAGTTCTCACTTTAAAGTATTAAAAGTGTCAGGATGTGGCGGCATTTTTATGGTGTCGCTACATTCCCTACCTAAATCAACAAAAGTGTAATTACATTGTAATCACTTAAACTTCTACTTTTTGTGGGTAGTTAATCAAGTCAAACAACCCTCACCTTTTTAATCACCAAACATAAAACATAATGAAAAAACTAAAATCATTTATTACTAATGTAATACCAATTTCAGCGGGGGCTTCGGTTACAGATTTATTATTCTTTAATGATGATTATTGGAAAGTAGCATTATCTATTTTTATACTTGCAGTTTCTTTTAAAATAAATGTATTTGTAGTAAAAGAAGAAATAAAATAATCACCAAACATAAAAATCAAAACAAATGAAAATAACTAAAGTGTTTTATTCAAAGACATTTCCTATTCAGATGGCATGGGAAAAAATAGGAGTGGAAATAGAAACCACCGATGATAGTCCAAGAAACGCCCTATATGAAGCCAAAAAATTGGTTGAGAACTTCTTTTACGAATCCAACAAAGCAGCAGAAAAGGCATTACAAGCAGAGAAAGAAGTAATAACGCCAACCGATAGTATCATAAATGACATAAAAAGCTGCAAAACAGTTAAGGTACTTGAAGCCTACAAACTCATAGCCAAATCAAATAAAACAGTTCAGGAAGCATACGATAACCACCTAAAACTACTTACCAATGGATAATATACAATTCGATAAAACAACATTCAGGGCAAGTAGCTGGGGTTCGCTCATGTCGGAACCTGTAAACGCAGCAGATAAGGCGGCAGGTAAATTAGGATTAACTGCTCAAAAGGAGTTAGTAAAAATCTATAACAAAATAGTTTACGATTGGGAAGCAGAGGACAAAGAAACAAAGGAAACAAGAAAGGGAACTAAGGTACAGACCGACAGCATAAGAATGTATAGCGTAGTAGAAGGTAAGATATTTGAAGAAAACTTTGAGCAGTTGGAAAATCAGTTTTTTTCAGGCAAACCCGACCTATTTTTTGGCGAAAGCATCCGCAAGGCAACACAGGTAGATGATATTAAAAATTCATGGTCATTGGAAACATTCGGCAACAAAATAGTAGAAACCATAAACAAGGATTTCATATACCAGCTTAATGTTTATTTTGATTTAACAGGAGCGACAGGCGGTAACATTGTACACACACTAATGTCATTACCCGAAGAAGATTTTTTACAAGAATGTAAGTACCTGCAAACAAGAATGGTTAATTCAGGCAACTACATCAGCGACCTATCTCAAAGTTTTATAGATGATTACGAAACAGGGGTTGAAAAACTCAAAAAATTGCATTTATACGACCATATAGACCCAAGAGAACGAGTATATAAACAGCCAGTACCACGAAATGACGAACTAATCAAAAAAATGAAGGACAAAGTGCCTGTACTAAGAAATTGGCTCAAAAATTACCACGAAATAAGAATGAACCAATACCCAAAATAACTATTTTTTGAAAAATAAACTAAAAATAACTAACTTTGTATTGAAATCGTTATTGAGGTGAAAGTCAGTAATGAAAAGTAACTTTTAAAACTTTCCTTAGAGGAGGGTTTCGGTCTAAAAGGGTAAGCACAACAAATAGTTTAATCCTTTTAACTTTCACCCGAAGCCAATCTCTAAGGATTTTTTTATGATAGAAGAACAAGAAGAAGATAACCAATGTCAAGGCTGCGGCAATATCATTTGCAATCCAGAACCTTTAACTTTAACTATTTTTAATAGTAACACCAAACCAATAGAGCTTAATTTTTGCTCTTGGGGATGCGTTTTTGAGGTTATCCCTGAAATTAGTTGTGATTTTTTTGTTGATTTGCCGTACTTAAAATACGATGATGGTGGCGGAGATGTAAATGATTTTTTAAATTTAATAAAAAAGCCATGATTACGATAGTGGCACTTAATGAGCAACATTTAGACAAAATTGGCATTTACCGTATATGGTTTGGTAATAAGTTTTATATTGGCTCTACTACAAATTCATACAAGCGAATGTTAGGACATACAAATGCTATTTTAGGCGCATTTAAAGGTATTGGTATTGGCAAAAACTCGATTACTAACATATTTAACCACCTTGTAGCAAATCCGTACATAAATACAGGCTTTTTTGAGTTATTGGAAGAATGTAGTACCGAATTAGACCTTGTTGATGCAGAACATGACTGGTTGTGTAATTTTCAAGGTAATAGCAACTGCCTGAATTATAATTTTAGCGTTCACAGAACCATGAACAGGGTAATAGTAAGACCAAACGGCAGCTTCACCATAAAACAACCAAATAATTATGCTTTGGTATAAAATTAACAATATCCCCGAAGCAAAAAACCATGTTGTTTATAAAATATGGTATGCCAACAAGTATGTAATCATTGGCGGCAAAACTTTAGTTAGGTCTATCAGTAACATAAATATAAGTCTTGATTATTTTTTTAAAGATACGCCAAATGGCAGAAACCCAAACGACATATATTACAATTTCTATTGCCATGTAGATGATTACCCGATGGAACAATTTACAATAGAAATAATTTCAGACACAGAAAACATATATAAACACCTAACAACTTGGCATCTTGAATTACTGAAAGGAAAAAATGATACTAAATGCCTTAATCTTTATTTTGAACCTTACATTCCAAAAGGAACACAAAGAAAAAAAAGAAGTTGGGTAAACAGGGGTTCATACCTTAACTACATGAAGTGGAAACAGAAACTTACTGATAAAAAGCCTGTGTAATATCAATCCGGGTAATTGGCTGCAAAATATCACCGCCATAGTACTCGCCTTCTGAACAGATACGATTTAGTACCTGCCAACTATCATTTTTCAATATACCTGCCCCAACAAGCAAATCCGTTATGCTATCCAGCTTATTAGTCAAATCTCTTTCCATTTTATCATTCCAATAGTGGTAAACCTTAATTGTAGCATTATCCAAAGGGAACTGTAACCCATACTTCTCAAACTTATCTTTCCAAACTAAAGACTGCTTAATCAGTATTGGTGTTTGCTCACTTACCCATGAAGTGTACTTTACGGAGTTTTGCATATAAACCCTTAACCCTTCTTTACTGTCAAGGAAATCAATGCACTTTTTTACTGTCTTTAATAGAACAGCCTTGCTCTTAATGAAATACCAGTTACTTGCAGCCCAAATAAGGTTCTTTTTAGATGGTATTGTACCTAATATCAAGAAACTAACTGTAAGGTGCTTTAATGCCTTTCTTTCCTTGCGTGGGGGTAGGTATGTGCCGAACAATGACGTTATCCTACGGGGGCGGGTAATGCGCTGTAATGCTGTCATATCACAAAGATAGCAACAAATCTGACACTTTAATTATAAGCTTATAATTAAAGTGTCAGATTTGTTGCTATCTTTGTGATATGACAGCATTACAGCGCATTACCCGCCCCCGTAGGATAACGTCATTGTTCGGCACATACCTACCCCCACGCAAGGAAAGAAAGGCATTAAAGCACCTTACAGTTAGTTTCTTGATATTAGGTACAATACCATCTAAAAAGAACCTTATTTGGGCTGCAAGTAACTGGTATTTCATTAAGAGCAAGGCTGTTCTATTAAAGACAGTAAAAAAGTGCATTGATTTCCTTGACAGTAAAGAAGGGTTAAGGGTTTATATGCAAAACTCCGTAAAGTACACTTCATGGGTAAGTGAGCAAACACCAATACTGATTAAGCAGTCTTTAGTTTGGAAAGATAAGTTTGAGAAGTATGGGTTACAGTTCCCTTTGGATAATGCTACAATTAAGGTTTACCACTATTGGAATGATAAAATGGAAAGAGATTTGACTAATAAGCTGGATAGCATAACGGATTTGCTTGTTGGGGCAGGTATATTGAAAAATGATAGTTGGCAGGTACTAAATCGTATCTGTTCAGAAGGCGAGTACTATGGCGGTGATATTTTGCAGCCAATTACCCGGATTGATATTACACAGGCTTTTTATCAGTAAGTTTCTGTTTCCACTTCATGTAGTTAAGGTATGAACCCCTGTTTACCCAACTTCTTTTTTTTCTTTGTGTTCCTTTTGGAATGTAAGGTTCAAAATAAAGATTAAGGCATTTAGTATCATTTTTTCCTTTCAGTAATTCAAGATGCCAAGTTGTTAGGTGTTTATATATGTTTTCTGTGTCTGAAATTATTTCTATTGTAAATTGTTCCATCGGGTAATCATCTACATGGCAATAGAAATTGTAATATATGTCGTTTGGGTTTCTGCCATTTGGCGTATCTTTAAAAAAATAATCAAGACTTATATTTATGTTACTGATAGACCTAACTAAAGTTTTGCCGCCAATGATTACATACTTGTTGGCATACCATATTTTATAAACAACATGGTTTTTTGCTTCGGGGATATTGTTAATTTTATACCAAAGCATAATTATTTGGTTGTTTTATGGTGAAGCTGCCGTTTGGTCTTACTATTACCCTGTTCATGGTTCTGTGAACGCTAAAATTATAATTCAGGCAGTTGCTATTACCTTGAAAATTACACAACCAGTCATGTTCTGCATCAACAAGGTCTAATTCGGTACTACATTCTTCCAATAACTCAAAAAAGCCTGTATTTATGTACGGATTTGCTACAAGGTGGTTAAATATGTTAGTAATCGAGTTTTTGCCAATACCAATACCTTTAAATGCGCCTAAAATAGCATTTGTATGTCCTAACATTCGCTTGTATGAATTTGTAGTAGAGCCAATATAAAACTTATTACCAAACCATATACGGTAAATGCCAATTTTGTCTAAATGTTGCTCATTAAGTGCCACTATCGTAATCATGGCTTTTTTATTAAATTTAAAAAATCATTTACATCTCCGCCACCATCATCGTATTTTAAGTACGGCAAATCAACAAAAAAATCACAACTAATTTCAGGGATAACCTCAAAAACGCATCCCCAAGAGCAAAAATTAAGCTCTATTGGTTTGGTGTTACTATTAAAAATAGTTAAAGTTAAAGGTTCTGGATTGCAAATGATATTGCCGCAGCCTTGACATTGGTTATCTTCTTCTTGTTCTTCTATCATAAAAAAATCCTTAGAGATTGGCTTCGGGTGAAAGTTAAAAGGATTAAACTATTTGTTGTGCTTACCCTTTTAGACCGAAACCCTCCTCTAAGGAAAGTTTTAAAAGTTACTTTTCATTACTGACTTTCACCTCAATAACGATTTCAATACAAAGTTAGTTATTTTTAGTTTATTTTTCAAAAAATAGTTATTTTGGGTATTGGTTCATTCTTATTTCGTGGTAATTTTTGAGCCAATTTCTTAGTACAGGCACTTTGTCCTTCATTTTTTTGATTAGTTCGTCATTTCGTGGTACTGGCTGTTTATATACTCGTTCTCTTGGGTCTATATGGTCGTATAAATGCAATTTTTTGAGTTTTTCAACCCCTGTTTCGTAATCATCTATAAAACTTTGAGATAGGTCGCTGATGTAGTTGCCTGAATTAACCATTCTTGTTTGCAGGTACTTACATTCTTGTAAAAAATCTTCTTCGGGTAATGACATTAGTGTGTGTACAATGTTACCGCCTGTCGCTCCTGTTAAATCAAAATAAACATTAAGCTGGTATATGAAATCCTTGTTTATGGTTTCTACTATTTTGTTGCCGAATGTTTCCAATGACCATGAATTTTTAATATCATCTACCTGTGTTGCCTTGCGGATGCTTTCGCCAAAAAATAGGTCGGGTTTGCCTGAAAAAAACTGATTTTCCAACTGCTCAAAGTTTTCTTCAAATATCTTACCTTCTACTACGCTATACATTCTTATGCTGTCGGTCTGTACCTTAGTTCCCTTTCTTGTTTCCTTTGTTTCTTTGTCCTCTGCTTCCCAATCGTAAACTATTTTGTTATAGATTTTTACTAACTCCTTTTGAGCAGTTAATCCTAATTTACCTGCCGCCTTATCTGCTGCGTTTACAGGTTCCGACATGAGCGAACCCCAGCTACTTGCCCTGAATGTTGTTTTATCGAATTGTATATTATCCATTGGTAAGTAGTTTTAGGTGGTTATCGTATGCTTCCTGAACTGTTTTATTTGATTTGGCTATGAGTTTGTAGGCTTCAAGTACCTTAACTGTTTTGCAGCTTTTTATGTCATTTATGATACTATCGGTTGGCGTTATTACTTCTTTCTCTGCTTGTAATGCCTTTTCTGCTGCTTTGTTGGATTCGTAAAAGAAGTTCTCAACCAATTTTTTGGCTTCATATAGGGCGTTTCTTGGACTATCATCGGTGGTTTCTATTTCCACTCCTATTTTTTCCCATGCCATCTGAATAGGAAATGTCTTTGAATAAAACACTTTAGTTATTTTCATTTGTTTTGATTTTTATGTTTGGTGATTATTTTATTTCTTCTTTTACTACAAATACATTTATTTTAAAAGAAACTGCAAGTATAAAAATAGATAATGCTACTTTCCAATAATCATCATTAAAGAATAATAAATCTGTAACCGAAGCCCCCGCTGAAATTGGTATTACATTAGTAATAAATGATTTTAGTTTTTTCATTATGTTTTATGTTTGGTGATTAAAAAGGTGAGGGTTGTTTGACTTGATTAACTACCCACAAAAAGTAGAAGTTTAAGTGATTACAATGTAATTACACTTTTGTTGATTTAGGTAGGGAATGTAGCGACACCATAAAAATGCCGCCACATCCTGACACTTTTAATACTTTAAAGTGAGAACTTTTACAACATTCATTTGTGCATTTAGAATTTCTGCATAAGTAGCTGGCAGCAAAATTCTTTTAAGTTCAGATGTTCCGCTATACATCTGTTCATCTTCGTGCAAAAGGTCTGCTAAATCAGCGCAAAGTTTTTTTGCTTTTGAAACTTTGTCGTCATTTGAAGGATTGAAATTCAAACCTACTAATTTTTCACCAAAAGTCATTTCACGACTTATGCCTTCATTTACGAAAGCTATTGGTTGTACTAACTCGTTTGACATAATATTAAAATGGGTTTTATAAGTCCTCCCAGAACTTTACATTTTTGTTATTGATATTACCGATAATTTTTGCCATTGGGTAATGGATATTGTTTCCATCATTTTTTCTCTAAAGGCTTTCATTGCCTTTGCCCTACATTCTGCGTTTACTATTTCTGTACTTTCATGTCCTGAATAAAGGGTATAAACTACTAAATAATTGTTCATTTGTTGGGGTTTAATCGGTTAAGAACTTCTCTACCACGCTGTATGTCAATATAAAAGTCTATGGCTGTATTGATTTCTTCGTTTAATGACCTATTATGCCGCTTTGCTAATGCCACTATTTCTTCGTGCCTTTCTTTGAGTTTTAGGCGATGCGTTATTCGATAGTTCTTACCATCGTCCAATTCTTGCTGCTGAATATTAAATGTACTCATAATTGTTTATTTCCATTTGATTTTAAATATTGCTACTGTGTGTTTTGTAAGAATTTCAGAAAGGTTCAAAAAATTTTCATTAATAGGATAATTACATACTTTATTAGTTTCATGGAAATTATCAACCACTATATGAGTAATTGTACTCCATCCAACTGCTGCGTTTATAACGTAATTTGGTTTCATTGGTTTTAAGTTTTTGATTTTAAAAAATATGGTCGGGCGTGAGTTTTTCATCACTTTTCCGGCTACCCGACCATTAAGGCTGTGCTAATATTAGTCCAAATAATAAAGCACCTACCGATTACGCTGTCCGCTTATGCAAAGATAAAGACACTACAACGACACTAACAAATATTTCGGCAACTATTTTTAAAAATATTTTCAAAGTTCACTAATAAGATAACAAAAGTTTCCATAAAAGGAAACAGTACTTTCCAAAACGGAAACAACTGCATTTCGCAAAACGCAAAAAAACTAAAAGTTCGCAAAAAGAGAACTTGGGCGTTGTGCCCAAAAAAGAACCGCACCATTTCTGATGCGGCAAACTTAATTAAAATTAAGCGTTGATTAAAAGTAAACACAACGTCTGGAACTCGCTGTGTCGGTCAAAGGGTGCTACCCTAAGAGGGGTTTCGCAAAGGTACAAAATAAAAAATAATCCACCCAAAATATCACCTTAAAAACGCCACGATTTATAAACTTTTGTCCGAAATATTTCATAACTATCTGATTACCAAACCTTCATAACTCATTGAACTATACCTAAAAAATAAAAGTCCTACACAGACACTCTTACGGGGTAGCCCTACAATATGAGGGGTGGCTGTCTAAATGGGGGTTTTGCTTTTACCTGATGGGGTGGCATCTTGTTTTGATTTTGGCTTTTAGTTTTGATCTGAATCTAACTGTTTGTTGCGTTGTTGCGGTCTTGTGTTAAACTGTATTGCTATTGCGTTTCAGCCTGTTGGTTATGGTGTTGGGGGGAATGCTTATACCTTTGTTATCTGGTGGGGAAACTGCCAGTATTTAGGCTCTTATTGTGTTGCTGTTTGGTTTGTTTTGGGTGTTGGTTTGTTGGTGTTGTATCGTAACATT
>ERZ869907.499-NODE-499-length-10332-cov-18.117058_pt1 | contig 10332 bp, 11 predicted proteins | sample MGYA00579309_ERZ869907 | MGnify/ENA primary metagenome ERZ869907 (study PRJEB32216, sample SAMN09231814) | wastewater metagenome | place: USA: Maryland | collected 2016-07-30 | study: EMG produced TPA metagenomics assembly of the PRJNA472060 data set (Reclaimed... | reverse complement strand
ATTTGAGCACGTCAACCCGAGCACGACCGCTGCAATCTTCTGGCTGAAGAACCGGGCCGGGTGGCGCGATCAGCAGGATGTGAACCACTCGGGCGGCGTGACGGTCACCGCGACCCCGCTGGATCAAGCGCTATGACTTTCCAGCTCACGCCGAAGCAGGAGGCCGCGCAGATCGTGCTCGCGGGCTCTGCGACGCATCTGATGCTGTTCGGCGGCTCCCGTAGCGGCAAGACCTTCCTGCTGGTCCGCAACCTCGTGATGCGGGCGCTGAAGGCCCCAGGAAGCAGGCACGCCATCCTCCGGTTCGCCTTCGCGCACTGCAAAGCCGCGATCGTGCACGACACGTTCCCGAAGGTGATGCAGATTGCTTTCCCGGGCGTGCCGTACACGCTCAACAAGACCGATTGGTTCGCGCAGTTCGATAACGGCGCACAGGTCTGGTTCGGCGGGCTGGACGACAAGGAACGCACCGAGAAGATCCTCGGGCAGGAATACGCGACGATCTACCTCAACGAGTGCTCGCAGATCCCGCAATCATCGCGGGATCTTGCTGTCACGCGTCTCGCGCAGAACGTGCAGCAGGTCATGCAGGGCGCTGCCTCGCAGCCGCTCAAGCCGCGCATGTATTACGACTGCAACCCGCCCTCCAAAGCGCACTGGACCTATCAGCGTTTCGTTTTGAAACGCGATCCGGACACGAAGCAGCCGCTCAACCAGCCCGCGCAGTACGACTACTTCCAGATCAACCCGGGCGACAACGCAGACAACCTGCCGGACGGGTATCTCGACACGCTCAAGGGTTTGTCCGCGCGCTTGCAGAAGCGCTTCCTTGTGGGCGAGTTCAGCGACGCTACGCCGAACGCGCTCTTCTCGGACGAGACGGTCGACAAGTGGCGGGTCATCGATGCGCCGCTGCCTGACTTCGTGCGTGTGGTGGTAGCTGTCGACCCGTCAGGCTCCGGCGACGTCGACAACGCGGACAACGACGCTATCGGCATCGTCGTCGCAGCGCTCGGCACGGATGGCAATGCGTACCTGCTGGAGGACTGCACGGTCAAGGCTGGCCCCGAGACGTGGGGCAACGTGGCGACCGCTGCTTTCGATCGGCATGCGGCCGACACGGTCGTGGGTGAGACGAACTATGGCGGCGATATGGTGCGGATGGTGATCCAGGCTGCGCGTCCGCGTACGCCATTTCGCAAGGTGACGGCATCGCGCGGTAAAGCGGTCCGTGCCGAGCCGATCTCCGCGCTATACGAACAGGGCAAGGTTCGGCACGTCGGTTACTTCCCCGAGCTTGAGGACGAACTGTCTGCGTTCTCGACCGTGGGCTACCTCGGCGACAAGTCTCCGAACCGTGCGGACGCTGCGATTTGGGCGCTGACGGAACTATTCCCGGGCATTACGAAGAAGGCGAAGGCGGAAGAGAAGAAGGCGAAGCGTGGGGATGAATATCGCGGGGAGGCCGCATGGATGGCGTAACCGATCCCGATATGGAGAAGTCTGGCAAGACCGGCGATCAAGCCATCCTCGATACCGCTCTCAAGCGCTTCGAGCGTGCCTCGTCGTACTGGGCTGACGTACGCGAGTCCGTCCGCGACGATATGAAGTTCCTTCTAGGTGATGCCGACAACAACTGGCAATGGCCGGATTGGGCAGCGGCGCAACGCCGTGACGACAAGCGGCCCATGCTGACCATCAATCGCCTGCCGCAGCATACGGCACAGGTCACGAATGAGATCCGCCAGAACCCGCCACAAGCGAAGGTCCTGCCGGTTGACGATGAAGCCGATGCCGATACGGCGGAAGTCTTCACCGGGATCATTCGGCACTGTTGGAACAACTCGGACGCAACCTTTGCCATCGCTCACGCGGCGGAATGGCAGGTTGGCGGCGGACTCGGGTACTTCCGCGTCCTGGCGGACTTTGTGCACGATGGCTCGCTCGATCAGGACTTGACCATCAAGCAGGTGCTCGACCCGCTGAGCGTGGTCGACGATCCAGCGATCCAGACCCCGACCGGCATCGACAGGCGGTTCCTGTTCCTGACCGAAGACATGCCGCGCGAGGAGTTCCGCGAGGAGTACCCGGACGCGGAGGAAGTCGACTTCTCGTCGTCCAGCGGCACGCACTCCGGATGGTGGCAGGCCGACACGGTGCGCATCGCGGAGTATTACGTCGTTAAGTCGGACAAGAAGACGCTCAAGCGCTATGCGGACGGCTCTGTCAGCGACAAGCCGCACCCGTACGGACTGCCCCACGTCGAATCGCGCGACGTCTCATCCATGCGTGTGTGCTGGTACAAGATCAGCGGCAGCGAGATCCTCGACCGGCGCGAGATCGACATTCCGTTCATCCCGGTCTGTCGCGTCGTCGGCTCCGAGAAGTTGATCGACGGCAAGCGGGTCGTTAAGGGCATGGTGCGCAATGCGAAAGATGCGCAGCGTATGTACAATTTTTGGTCAACCAGTTACACCGAACGTGTAGCGCTGGTGCCCAAAGCGCCCTTTGTCGGGCCGCGCGGGTTTGCCGAAGGGTACGAGGACAAGTGGCGCACGTCTGCCACGAAGAACCACGCTTACCTTGAGTACAACCCGGTCGTTGACGACAACGGCAACACGATGCCGCCGCCGCAGCGGCAACCGGGCGCGGACATTCCTGCCGGGTTGATGCAAGGGATGATGCTCGCCGCTGACGACATCAAAGCGACCACGGGCCAGCACGATGCCTCTCTAGGCGCGCAGAGCAACGAGACCTCCGGGCGCGCGATCATGGCGCGGCAGCGTGAGGGCGATGTTTCGACGTTCCACTTCATCGACAACTTGGCGAAGGCCGTCGAGTTCTGCGGCCGCATCATCGTTGCATGGGCGCCGAAGGTGTACGACACGCGGCGCGTTGCTCGTATTCTCGGCGAGGACGGATCGCAGGACTTCGCCAAGCTGGACCCCGAGCAGCAAGTGCCGTCGCAGGAAATGCGCGACGAGAACGGAAAGATTCAGACCATCTACAACCTCGGCGTGGGTCGGTACGACGTGACCACCACGACCGGGCCGACGTACACGACCAAGCGCGCCGAAGCGGCTGAGTTCATGACGACGCTGACGCAGAGCGACCCGACGCTTATGCAGCGCGCGGGCGACATCATCGTGCGCAACTTCGACATGCCGGGCGCGGAAGAACTCTCGAAGCGGCTAAAGCTATTCCTGCCGCCGAACGTCACGGAAGCAGAACAGGACGAAGGCGAAGGCGTGCAGATCCCGCCCGAGATCCGCCAAGCGGCTGCGCAGATCGAGCAAGCCAACCAGATGCTCGACGCCAAAGCGCAGGAACTCGCGCAGATGCAGCAGCAACTCCAGCAGGAAGGCGGATCGGTCGCGGCCGACAGGGCGCAACTGCAAGCCGCTGCCGACAAGTTGCAGTCCGAGATGCGGGAATTCGAGCTTCGCAAGCAGCTTGCGATCAAGGATATCCAACTTGCTGAGGCCAAGTTTGCACAGCACGTGCAGACGGCCAAGGGCGAGATCGAAGAACTGATGGAGCCTCCAGAAGCGCAGGAGCCAACGCAAGGAGCATATGCATGAGCTATCAGACCATGCGCGGCGCTTTCAACATCACGACGCTGTCAAGTGGTACCGCTGTTGTCGTCTCTATGACCGGGGCGCCGATCCCCGCAACGATCTGGGCGCGGCCCGCCGTGGGCGATACCGTGACGGTGAGCTACAGCACTGACAACGGCATCAACTACAACACGTGGCCTGGCGGCGCGGTCACGGCGTATACCGAAGACGCGCTTCTCTCCGGCATCACGCACGTGCGGTTTCAGCGTACCGCAGGCTCGGGTACGACGTCGACTGCGGGGGTGTGCTGATGGGATCAATCTGGTCCGGGCAAGGGACACGTGTTGCGCGCTTTGTCGGCAATGCGTCCTCGCAGTTCTTCGCAGTGCCTAACAGCGTCTCGACGGTGTTTGTCGAGGGTGTCGGGGGCGGCAGTGGTGGCGGCGGTGGGCACACCACGGCAACGGGTGGCGGTGGTGGCGGCGGTAGTGGCGGGCAACTCATGAAGTTGCGCCCGCTCGCAGTCACGCCCGGAGAAACGCTGACCATCAACGTGCCCGTGGGCGGGCTCGGCGGTGCGGCGGGGGCCAACGGTGGCGCCCCGACTGGCGTTAGTGGCTCCGTGCTCACGGTCACGGGCTCAGTCAGCGGGCTATTGCTGTCACTCCCTGCGGGCACGCCCGGTGGGCGCACTGGCGTGTTGGCGTTGGGCGGGCAAGGCGGCGATGGGTCGGGCGAGCGCTACGTGCCGGGCGGCGCTGGTGCATCTGGCGCCACTGGCACGGCGGGCACCGATCTCGACACCGTGAGCGACGTGTACGGCAACGCTGGCGCGTCCGGTGGCGGCGGAACGATCTCTACAGGCGCAGCGGTCTCCGGTGGCCGTGGAGGGCGCAACAGCAGCCTTTCCGTAACTGGTTCGGGCGGCACGACTGGCGCTGTTGCCGGGCAAGGTGCGGGCGGTGGCGGTGCTGCCGGCTGGCCCAACCTTGGCGCCCCAGGATCGACGGGCGGCGGAAACGGTGGCGCGGATGCAGTGGCGGGCGGCGCGGCGACGTCGTACGGCGCGGGCGGCGGTGGCGGCGGGCGCAATGCGGCAGGCGGCGCGGGTGGCGCGGGCTATTTGGGAATCTACTACTGACGATGCTTCGGCCGATCATCAATGCCGGGGGTGGTAGCGAAGTCAGCACCGTGTTTCGGTCTAGCACGGTGCGCCCCATCACGTTGCAAACGTTCGGCATGCAGGCTGTGCGCTATCCAGGCGGCGAGCCTCGTCCGACGTTCAGTTACGGCACGGTTCGAAACCACGATTACACCGATCCGGTCGGTGGGCAGTCGATGCTGTGGAAGGCCATTGAGACATCAAAGGGCGTGTACGACTTCTCCGGGCCGGATCGGTTCGTCAACGGCAATGCGGCGGACGGCTCGCAAATCGTCTGGACGTTCGTAGCGTCTCCAGATTGGGCGGTCACGCCTGCGGCGGTGGGCGGCGCGGCGTACGGCGGCAAGTCCAACATGCCGCCCACGAACAATGTCGATTGGACCGATCACGTTACGGCGATGGTCAATCGGTACAAGAGCAGCGTGAAGTATTGGCAAGGGTGGAACGAACCGAATCTGACGATCTATTACGCGGGCGCGACCGCGACATCTGCGCGCCTCGCAGAGCTTCAGCGGCTCATGTATCAGGCAGTAAAAGCCGCCGACCCGACCGCCACGGTGCTTTCTCCGCCGTTCACTTCGGTGTTTTCCGGCATCGCGGGCTTGAATGCGTTTCTTGCGGCATCGGACGGTGCTGCTGGAACTGGGAAAAATTGGTTAGACGTTGCGAGCTATCACTACTACTGCAACGACTACAGCAACCGCCCGAGCGGCATTTACCGGATGCACCTTGGCATCTTGGCGGCGATGCAAACGGCCGGCATCAGTAAGCAAATTTGGTGCACCGAAACCGGTCTCATCAACCCGTACTTCAACACGTTCACGCAGGACCAGCAGAACCGGCTATTGAGAAGCTACATCGTGACGCTTCTGGCGCTCGGCGTGGAAAGGTTCCTTTGGTATCAGATCGGCAATGCCCAAATGGGCTTTGGGGCCGAAGGGTCCGCCGTGTGGGATGAAGTGGCGAACCAGTGCATCGGAAAGTCGATCGTGTACTCGGAGGTTGAGATGCAGAACAACGCATATCTCGCCTCGACGATTCGGCTATCGGACGGAAGCAGCATTAGCAGCACATACGGTCCGATGCCGTTGGTGTAACCGTACCGGCGCGTTTCACCGGGCAAAGCCGTGCCGAGATGGCACCGCAATCCTTCTAGGACTCCTAGATGTCGGAAGAACTGGTAGTAGAAGCGGCGACGACCGCCGAGGCAACGCAGGTTGCCGAAGAGTCGCAACAGGTCGAGAAGTCCGCAGAAGCGACCGCTGCGGAACAGCACGATGAATCGGCAGACGACCCCGCCGCCGAAGCCAAGAAATCCAAAGGTGGCTTCCAAAGACGGATCGATGAACTAACCCGGCAACGGGAAGAGGAACGGCGCGAGAAAGAGCGCCTGCTGTCCCTGGTAGAGCGGCTGTCCGACAACGGACGCCCGCAAAAACAGGAGACGCAGTCGCAGGGACTTAGCGAGCCGAAGCGGGAAGATTTCGACGACTACGAGCAGTTCATCGAAGCACGCGCCGAGTTCCGTGCAGTCAAGGCGGTGGAAGCGCGCTTCAAAGAACAGGAGCAACGCCAGCAGCAGGCTACGCAGCAATCCGCGCAAGCGAAGACGCTGCAAGACTGGAATGCCAAGGTGAGTTCCGCTCGCGAGAAGTACGCCGATTTCGATGATGCAGTGGCAGTCGATGTGCCGATTAGTAAGGCCATGTCGGAAGCCATGCTTGATTCGGACAAAGGCGCCGAGGTGGCTTACTACCTCGCGAAAAATCCCTCTGAGGCAGCACGTATCGCCGCGCTCTCTCCGAACGGGCAGATACGGGAAATTGGCAAGCTCGAAGACCGAGTGGCCAAGCCCGTAAAAGCCAGCAGTGCCCCGGACCCTATCCGGCCTGTCGGTGCGCGTTCCGTCGGTAGCGATCCGCTCTCCGACACGCTGCCGATGTCGCAATGGGCGGAGAACTTCAAGAAGTCGTTCTACAAAGGGCGCTGATTCATCGCAGTGGACTGCCGAGACGGCAGACCGACGTAAAAGGAACTTGCCGCTATGGCTACCAATTCGATTCTTACCCCGACGATGGTCACGCGCGGTGCGTTGGTCATCCTGCACAACAACATCCGTTTTTGCCGGACGATCAACCGCCAGTACGACGACCAGTTCGCCAAGGAAGGCGCAAAGATCGGTCAGACGTTGAAAGTGCGCCTGCCGAACCAGTACACGGTTTCGACCGGCTCCGCACTGTCCGAACAGGACACCACGGAAATCTCGACCACGCTGACGGTCGCGACGCAAAAGCACGTCGATACGAACTTCACCACGTCGGAACTGACGCTGTCGATTCAGGACTTCATGCAGCGCATCGGTGAGCCGGCCATGTCGGTGCTTGCCGCTGCGGTAGACAACGACGTCGCCAACGACATCTTCGACGTTTACAACCTCGTGGGCACCGCTGGCACCACGCCTGCGACCGCCAAGGCTCTGCTCGATGCGCATACCAAGATGAACTATTTGGCGGCGCCTCTCAGCCCGCGCTATTGCGGTCTGGAGCCAGGCGCCAATGCGGCGATGGTCGACGGTCTCAAAGGTCTGTTCAATCCCACCGGCAACACGTCCGAGCGGTTCCGCGAGGGCATGATGGGCGAGAACATCCTCGGATTCCGCGAGGTGTACATGACGCAGTCGCTGCCCACGCTCACCACGGGCGCGCGCAACACGGCGTACACCACGGCAGTCTTGGCGACCACCACGCTCGGTCAGACCACGCTCCCGGTCATCACGGGCGCGGGCACGATCAAGCGCGGCGAAGTGTTCACGATTGCGGGCGTGTTCAGCGTGAACCCGGAGACGAAGGCCAGCACGGGTCAACTGCTGCAATTCACCGTGACGGCGGACTATGTCGGTGGCGCGGGCAACGTGTCGATCGCGCCTGCGCTCTACAAGTCTGGCGCGCGTCAAAATTTCACGGCCTCCGGTGGTGATCTGCCGAACTCGACCACACTGACATTCGTCGGTTCGGCCTCCACAACCTACGCGCAAAACATCGCATACCACCGCGATGCGTTCACCTTCGTCACCGCTGACCTCGTGATGCCAGAAGGCGTGCACGAATCGGCGCGCGAAGTGCAGGACGGGCTTTCCCTGCGTTACGTCCGACAGTACCGCATCGGTACCGACGACATCCCGGCGCGCTTTGACATCCTGTACGGCCATTTGTGCCAACGGGGCGAACTGGCAAGCCGCATCACCGGCTAATCCCGGCAACTCTTGATAAGGCTCCGCATGATCCGACCCCTTGCAAACCGTCTGCTGATCGACCCGATTCTCCCGCCGCAGGAAATGGGCGGGCTTTGGGTGCCTCCACCCTCGACGACCTTTCGCTATGACCGCCCGAACGAAGCGGCCGTGGCAATCACGCGTGGCACTGTGCGCGCGATGGGGCCGGAGGTGCGGGATGTGGACGTCGGCGACGTGGTGCAGTTTTCGGACTCATGCGGGCGCCCGGTCGAGCATGACGGGCATCGATACCTGTTCATCCGGATGGATGACGTCGCACTGATTGAAGGATAGGAATATGGCTACCGGAAACATTTTGGCAGAAGGCAATACTGACAAGGTCAAGGTCATCAGCGTGACCTTTAACCCCGCTTCGGTGACGGGCGGCGCAACGGGAACGCAAAGCATCACGGTCAACGGCGTTCTTCCGGGCGACTTTGTTTACGCGATCAAGCCGACCGATACCCCGGGGTTCGTTGTTGGCGGGATGCGCGTGACCGTCGCCAATACGGTGCAAATGTCGTTCAGCAACCCCACGGGCGTAGCGGCGGACCCGGGCAGCGAAACATGGCTGTTTCTGGTTGTGCGTCCCGACGCGACACTGACGGCATTTTAGGCATGTGGCCCAAAACGCTGTACTTCACCCGGGGCAATGCCTCCATGCGCGTGCATTCGCAAGAGCAGATCGCGCGCATGGGGCCGGGGTGGGAGCTTCGGGAGCCTCCCGAGCCTACCGCCATGGTCGAGGCAGCCTCGGAAGTTGCCGACGCGCTCGCAGCCCCGGCCCCGGTTGTTCGCGCGCCGCGTCCGCGTGGCCGTCCGCGCAGCAAGAGGTAAGTATGTCGACGACGACCGCAGGCGACCTCGTCCGCAAAGCTCTTGGCAAGATCCTTGTGATCGGCACGCAGGACACTTTGTCGTCTTCTGAAATGGATGACGGCCTGGACGCGTTGAACCTGATGCTTGATAGCTGGCGTCTGGAACGACTGTCGATCTGGTCGCTCAAGCACGATAGCAAGGCGCTTACTGGAAGCGTTGGCACGTACACGATTGGGCCCGGTGGCGACATCGACACCGTGCGCCCCACGAAGATCGAAGACGCGTTCGTGCGGTACAGCAATGCCGATTATATGCTCGACGTCATCGGGCAAGTCCAGTTTGACCAGATCCCATACAAGAACCTGACCGGGGTTCCTCGGAAACTCTTCTACGACGCGGCGATGCCGCTCGGCAGCATCACTGTCTTTCCGATCCCGCTGTCCAGCGCGTTCACTCTGTACATCAACAGTTACGGGGAGATCGAGTCCTTTGCCAATACCTCGGACGTTTTCAACCTTGCCCCGGGCTATGCGCGGGCGATCATCAACAATCTTGCGATCGAGCTTGCGCCGGACTACAACAAATCGGCTCCCGCCGAAGTGGTCAAGGTCGCGATGGAGTCCAAGCGCAACCTCAAGCGGCTCAACACGCAAGATGTGATCGCGCAGGTCGACAAGGCGTTGCTGCGTCCGTCCGTCGTCTACGACATCACAAGCGACGGGTACCGATGACCGCCCCGATTCAACTCTTCGGGCTCGGCCAGCAGGGCAAGTCGCCGAACGTCACCGCGCAGCAGCGCACGAACCTCTACGCGGAGATCGCCTATGAAGGTGACAAGTCGCGCGTGGCGTACTACCCGACGCCGGGGACATCGCTCTTCTCGACCGTGTCGGCCAGCCCGATGCGCGGCATGCACGCTGCGACCTCGTACACGGACATGTACGCGGTCAGCTACGGCGCGCTGTACGGCATCACTCCGGGCGGCGTTGCGTCGAACCTGGGGGCGCTGACGACGTTTAGCGGGGCGGTTTCGATGGCCGACGACGGGACGCGCATCCTGATTGTTGACGGCACGAACGGCTATTACTGGAACACGCAGACAAGCACATTTTCGACAACCGCCGATGCGGACTTCCCAAACGGCGCGACGTCGTGCGGATTCCTCGCGGGGCGCTTCCTGGCGAACGTGCCCGGGACCGGCGCCTTCGCCTGGGGCGATCTGTACGCGGACACGTGGCCGACGCTGAACACGGCAACCGCTGAATCCTCGCCCGATAACCTTGTCGCGATCTTCGTGAATGCAGGGCAGTTGATGCTGCTCGGCGGCTCGACGACGGAATGGTGGGCGACGACGTCCGACGCGAATTTGCCGTACGCACCCGTGCAGGGCGCGGTCACGGAATGGGGGCTCGCGGCACCGCTGGCGCTCTGCAAGTTCGGCGCTTCGTCGGTCGCATGGCTCGGGCGCAACCGTCTCGGGCAAGTGCAGGTTGTGCAGGCGGACGGCTATCAGGTGCGCCCGA
>ERZ869907.497-NODE-497-length-10388-cov-5.807510_pt1 | contig 10388 bp, 9 predicted proteins | sample MGYA00579309_ERZ869907 | MGnify/ENA primary metagenome ERZ869907 (study PRJEB32216, sample SAMN09231814) | wastewater metagenome | place: USA: Maryland | collected 2016-07-30 | study: EMG produced TPA metagenomics assembly of the PRJNA472060 data set (Reclaimed... | reverse complement strand
TTGAGGCATCCTTTCCAAGTGATCATTTCAGCGGGTTCAGGCGCAGACGCTTAGGCCCGGTTATTTCCGCCGCATTGTCACCGCGAGTCCCGGCATCACATCCGGGATTCGCGAGGCGGAACAGCGGCGGTTCATGATGGTGCCGCAGACTTCGCAAAGGCCTTTCAGGTTGCCTGCCGACGCGCCGTTCCAGACAAATTCGATCAGGTCAGGCGTGGGGCACTGCGGCTCCCCGCATTTCAGGCAAAACATGCGGCCAGGACCGCAAGGGCGTTTGGCGTCCGTCCGCTTCACCTTGAGAAACGGGTTCACGTCAGCGCCCCGGATCAGCAGGGGGCGCTTGTCGTCGACCGTGGCGAGGCCTTGCCGGATCATGCGCCGGACGGTCGCGCGGCTGACGGCCAGCGCATCGGCAAGTTCGAACACCGTGTAGCTGTGATGCTTGCGGACCTGCCATTTGCGCCGGGACCGCGAGTTGCGGCGGCGGGAACGCATGGCGTTAGGTTTCCCCGCCATCGACCAGGCGGCGGATGGACGCCGCTTTGATCAGCGTGCGGCGGCCCAGCTTGATCGCCTCAAGACGGCCCTCGCGGATCAGCTGATAGACCGACGTTCGGCCTATCCCCAGCGCCTTGGCGGCGTCGTTCACAGAAGTCGCGATGATGTCCATGTCTGCATCCTTTCATGTGCTGACGACCGCCAGCGGATGCAGGGGAAGATGACGACGCGCGTGCCACGTGTCGGACAGAATAGGGCGGAAAGGGTCAGAAACCGGCAGGTTCGAGGGTTTTTGCCCTATTCCTTGTTCAAAGCATCGAACAGCTTCCTAGCCTTCACCTTGGCGGCTGTGTCGCTCAATTCGTGTCCGTTGGCTGCCGCCCAGTCTTGCATGGCTTTCGCCAGAACCGACTTCTTGTCGGTCGCAAGCTCGCCCCGAAAAATCTTGCCCGACATCGCGGACCACAGATCATCCGTAAACTCGGCTGGCGGCCGCCCGCCGGACAATCTTGGCGCGACCGGCTGAATGGGTGCCGGCTGCGGGAAAGCAGCCAGAACCGCCTCCGTCAGAAAGTGGACGCCCGATGTAGAGATTTTCTGAAAGCGATTATCTGTGCGACCTTGCGCGCGAACATATCCCTCTTGCCAGCTGAGAGACCCGTTGGCTGGCAGCCAGGACCAGAACCAGGCCGGCAAGTCCCACTCGCGCTCTTGCCAGGTTTCAGGCTTGGCGCCGTCAGAAGTGCCCTCAGCCATCACGGCCCGCGCCGTCAAAAACCCGAACGTCGCCTCTCTTATGATCGCGAGCGACGCTTGTTCCGGGTCGACGCCGGACGCGAGAACCAGTTCATGGGTCCGTGCGGCTGAAATCCAGTCTTTGTTGCTTGCGACAGACAACTCGCGCGCGACGAGCGCGCGCCGCTCTAAGGGGAGCATTTCGAGGATGCCGCCGAGCGCGAACGTGACACCGAACGCTTGCAGATGAACCCGTTGATCTATCCAGGTCGAAAAGTCGCCTTTTTCCCAGCTTTGGTGCAGGGCTTCATGACCTTCGGCCCACCAGAATTTTGCAGGGACGGCAGCATTGCGATGCTCCCGCTTCTCGCGATCCTGTTTGATCGTCAAAAGACTGGCGCGCGCCTGCACCAGCCCTGCGTGAAGGCGGGTGCATAGCAACTGCGCGCTTTTTGTCAGCGCATAAGCCTTGGCGGCAGGAATCCAATGATCGGCCACGGCCGCCAGTATGCGGGAATGACCGATTCGAGCAATTCGGTCGATGCCGCTAGGCCACAGGTTTCCGCGTCATTGGAATGACAACGGCCCCTTTGCGCAGCACGTCCAGATGGTCGCTCCACCATTGCGCCATCTGCACCCGCTCATTCCAGTGCGCACCGCGATGGTAAGCGGCGCGAACCTGATCCGTATCGCGATGCGCCAGCGCTCGCTCGATAGCGTCCGGATGCCACTTGCCGGACTCGTTCAAAAGCGTGCTAGCCATCGCGCGGAAGCCGTGGGCCGTCATCTCGCCAGCCTCAAAGCCCATCCGGCGCAGCGCCGCGTTGACCGTATTTTCCGACAGGGGCCTGCCGGGTTTCCCTTGGGCCGGAAACACCAGTGCGCCGTGGCCGCTTAGGGCCTTGGCTTGGCGCAAAATGTCGAGCGCCTGTGTCGACAGCGGAACTGTATGCTCACGGCGTTTTTTCATGCGCGCAGCGGGAATGCGCCAGACAGCGGCATCGAAATCGACTTCCGCCCAACAAGCCTGCCTCAGTTCGCCGGGGCGAACATAGACGTGCGGCGACAAGGCCAGCGCCAGTTTCGTGGCGGGCGCGCCGCCGTAGGTCTCGATGGCGCGCAACAGTTCGCCGATGCGCTTGGCATCGACAATCGCCGGAAGGTGCTGCGGCTGGGGCGAGGCTACCGCTCCTAACAGCAGCCCTGCAGGATCGGTCTTGGCGCGCGCTGTAGCCACCGCGTAGCGGAACACCCGGCTCGCGAAGGCGCGTGTGCGACGCGCCGTTTCCAGCGCCCCGGCCTTTTCCTGACGCTTCAGGACGGCCAAAATCTCATGCGCTTCGATCTCATTGACCGGGCGATTGCCAATCGAAGACTTGAGCCACTTTTGAACCCATTTCAGCTTGGAGATGGTCGCCGCGGCGCGGCCCTCACGTTCTGCCTTCTCGATGTATTCGGCGGCGACCCCGTCAAAGGTGGTCGCAGCGGAGAGTTTGGAGGCGACCCGCGTGCGGCGCTTCGCGGCGGCGGGATCATCCCCCTTGCCGGCCTCTTCCATCGCCTTGGCGCGAGCCTTGCGGGCTTCAATGAGTGGGACGGCTGGATACTTGCCGAGCGCCAGCTTTCGCTCGATGCCGTCGCGTCGATATTTGAGACGCCAGAGCTTGCCACCCGATGGCGTAACCAAAAGATAGAGGCCGCCTCCATCGGCGATCTTGTAATCGCGCTCGCGCGGCTTGGCGTTCCGGATCGCGGTATCGGTCAGCGCCATTACACCCTCCCGAAAAAAGGCCCCCAAAAAGGCCCCCACTTCGATGCGGCTGCTAGCAAACAAACGCGAACGCTCGCAACCACCATTGCGAGCATTTTACTTGGTTTTCTGCGGTTTGTCGAACGTTCGCGACCTTCGGCGAACTAGGAATTGGTGCCCAGAAGAGGACTCACGTTTCCAGACTATCATATTGATAATATGGAACAATCTACTTTTGGTTTTTGAAAAGGCCCCCAAAAAGGCCCCCACTTCGCAAACTAGACGACCCAATACCCCTAAATGGGCACTTGGCCAAGATCAGTCTTTGCGGCTTGCTGCGCATGACTGATTTGCAGACCATCGGTCTTTCAATGGCCGAAGACAATTCCGCCTGGGGGAACAGCACAGCTTGCCCAATGAAGCCTTTGCACGGGTCAAGATCGACCAGCTTCTGCGAGACGCGTCCTGGGCGCTGACGGACGGACTTAGCGTTCGTTACGAATATCCGCTCGACGATGGCGGCAAGGCGGACTACGCGCTGTTCGACCGCCAAGGACGCGCTTTGGGCGTGCTGGAGGCCAAGAGCACCAGCGTCAGCCTCAGCGCCGGGGAAGCCCAGGGCCAGCGTTACGCGGACCAACTTGGCGTCCCGTTCATCTTCCTGTCCAACGGCGAGGAAGTCTGGTTCCGTGACCGCGAGCAGGACGCCCATTTCCGCCGTGTCGAGACCGTTTTCAGCCAAGACGACATGGTTCGCCGGAAAGCGGCCCGCGACATTCGCCGCAACCCGCTCAACATCCCCATCGACACGCGCATCGCGGGGGGCGGGGGGCGAGATCATCAATCGGCCTGCATCGAAAAGCTCTGCCAAGAAATCGTCACCGGCCGGCGCAAGATGCTGGTCGAAATGGCGACCGGCACCGGGAAGACGCGCACCGCCGCCGCCTTGCTGAAGCGCCTGTTCGATGCGAACTGGGTCACGCGTGCCTTGTTCGTCGTCGACCGCAACACGCTAGCTATTCAGGCGGAAGACGCCTTCGCCGAACACCTGCCGCAGCTGCCTTGCTACCGAGTGCCGCGCACCGGTCGCCGGTTTCAGGACGAGAAACGCGTCACCATCGTGACCCTGCAAACGCTGGTAAACGAGTATGAGAAGTATTCTTCCGGCTATTTCGACCTGATCGTCATCGACGAGTGTCACCGCAGCATCTACGGCCAATGGCGGCGGGCGCTAGACCATTTTGACGGCATCAAGATCGGCCTGACCGCGACGCCATGCGTGATGCGCGACGATCCCGAGATCGCCGACGAGGACAAGGTCGCCATCCGCGACACGCTACGTTTTTTCGAAGTGAGCCGACCGACCTATAGCTATTCGATGAGCGAGGCCATCGCGGACGGACATCTTGTGCCGTATGAGATTTACCGCGCCATGACCGCCCGCACAGCGGCGGCCGACGGCTTTACCGTGCGGCGCGGCGAGATCGACTGGAATGCGCTGGACGACGCGACTCGCGCCGAAATGGAAAGGCTGTTCGGCGACCGCGACGAGCTAGTCGTCGATCCCACTGCCCTTGAGCGGAAGTTCACAATCCCGGAGCGCAACCGCGCAATGGTGCGGGAGTTTCGGGACGTGCTTGAACAGGGATATACCGGCCCCAACGGTGTTCGGCGCGCGCCGGAGCTTGGCAAAACCATCGTCTTCGCGGTGACCAAGCGCCACGCCGAAACGCTGGCGCGCATGTTCGACGACGCGTTCGCCGACAAGAAGCCCTCCCCGGCCGTGCGCTATGCCGATTTTATTGTGTCGGGAACGGGTCCGGACGATTCAGTAGACGGCCCAGCGAAGATCAAGCGGTTCAAGAAAGAGCCCTTCCCGCAAATCCTTGTCAGCGTAAACATGCTCGACACGGGTTTCGATTGCCCGGAAGTGCGCAACCTTGTGATGGCGCGCTTCACCCATAGCGCGATCCTCTATCAGCAGATGCGCGGGCGCGGCACGCGACTCGCGCCGGGCAAGGACCGCTTCACGATGTGGGACTTCACCGGCGTAACCTTGCGGCACGGCGATGACGAAGCGCCCGGCGATGGCGGCGTCATCGTGGTGCGGGAGACGAAGCGTCCGCCGCCCGCCACGCGCCGCCTGCTGACCCTCGACGTGCATGACGAAATCGACCCTTCGACGCGCGAATGGGTCACGGTTGACGAGCACGGCCAGGCCACGATGGACATGGACGACGCGCGGGCAGACGCGTTGGGCGCGGCGTTTGAAACGTGGCTGAGCGGGGAGGCGTTCAACACCGACCAACTGCGCCTGCTGCATCTCGTCAAGGAACAGATCAAAGCGAACGCCGCCAGTCTGACGCTCTTCGAAAGCTGGCGCTTCGACATGCCCCCGCTCTCGATGAACGGCGGGTTCGAACGCGCTCGCGCAGTGTTTGGCGGCGAGGCGCAACTGGACCGCGTCCTCGCCGGGTTAAATGAGGCGCTGTTCGGCATCGACACGGCAGGCGATACGGCCCACACCCGATCCGAATCCGACACCACAAACGAGTAAGCCACAATGCCCTTCACGCCGGACCTGCGCCGCAAGGTCGATCAAATCCGCGACTATCTTTATGGCGGGGGTTTTCCCGATCCGCTGTCGAACGCCGAACAGCTTAGCTTTCTGTTCTTTTTCTACATGATCGAAGGCATCGACGCGGCGAATGTGCGTCAGGCCAGGGCTACCAGGCGCGATTACAAGTCGCTGTTCGCTGGCGACTGGTCGCTGCGCAATCCGTTGAACGCGCCCGCAAAGGGCGTCGAGACCATCCCGCGCGAACGCATGCGCTGGTCGTCATGGGCAACCGCCATGTCGGGCGAGCCGTTGGTCACCTTCGTGCGCGACGAAGTATTTCCCTTCTTCGCCTCCATCGGCGCGCAGTTCGGCATGACGTTTATGGCGAATGCCCGGCTCGCCATCGACGAGCCTACGGTGCTCACCCAAGTCGTCACGCTGGTCAATGAATTGCGGCTCGAGCAGGCCGATCCTGATACCAAGGGCGACCTGTTCGAACATGTCCTGCGGCAGATCAAGCAGGCGGGCGAGCTGGGCCAGTTCCGCACGCCGCGCCACATCATCCGCGCCATCGTCGCACTGGTCGATCCCAAGATCGGCGAGACAGTTTACGACCCGGCCGCCGGCACGGCGGGTTTTCTCGTCGCCGCCTTCGAACATATCCGCCTCGCCAATTCTTCCGACACCGGGCGCGGGGCGGCGGAGCTTGACGGCAAGCCTATCGAGCGCGGCATGGGCGACCGGCTGAACGATGCGCAATGGCGTAAGCTGCGTGCCGAGACTTTCTATGGCAACGACGTCGATCCCAAAATGGTCAGCCTCGCCAGCATGAACCTGGCGCTGCGCGGCCTGCCCGACGTGCGCATTCTGAAGCGCAACGTGCTGACCAGCAGTTTCGACCGCCAGAAGAAAGCGGAATTGGGTCTGCCGCTGGATGGCTATGGCGTCATCCTCGCCAACCCGCCCTTTTCCGGCCGTGTCGACCGCGACCGCATCGTTGACGACGTGAAGATCGGGACCAGCACGGCGACCGAATTGCTGTTCGTCAAATACATGATCGACAATCTAAAGGAAGGCGGGCGCTGCGGCGTGGTCGTGCCGGAAGGCGTGCTATTCGGCTCGACGGGCGCGCACAAGGAACTGCGCCGGATATTGATGCAGAACAACCGCGTCGAAGCGGTGCTGTCACTGCCCAGCGGCGTGTTCCAGCCCTATTCGGGCGTGAAGACATCGGTGCTGATCTTCGCGCAGGGCGGCGGGACAGATCGCGTGATGTTCCTGAACGCGAGCAATGACGGCTTCAAACTGGACGCCAATCACGACCAGCCCATCGAGGCCGACGACCTGCCTGGCCTGATCGCCACTTTCCGCGACCGGCAGGCGAAGTTCGACGCATGGCAGGCGCGCGATGCCGACACACCATGGACGGAAAACTGGTGGTTTGCCGACCGCGACGCCATAGAGCGAGAGGCGTGGAATCTGTCCGCCTCGCGCTATCGCCCCGAAAGCCGCGAGGCGGCGGAGCACAGCGATCCGCGCGTGTTGCTGGTGGAATTGCAGGAAGACGTGACGGCAATCCTTGCTGATATTGACGCGCTGTCGACCGAGCTGCAGGAGCACGCTGCGTGACGGTAACGGTAGAAGCACTTGGGGCCGTTTGTCGCCTGGATCGGCGGACAACTGCCGCGTCAGGCGCGCTTGATCGTGGACTTGGGTTTGTGGGTATGGAGCACGTTGATCCCGAGACTGGACAGATCACGTTTGGCCAAGGATCGCGCACCGGCGAAGGCAAGAGCCAAGCCTTCCTGTTTGATGATCGCCACGTCCTTTTCGGAAAACTTCGGCCTTACCTGCGCAAGGTCGCCCTTCCCACACAACCGGGGTGTGCATCCACAGAGTTAGTGCCCTTGTTGCCTGACGCGAGTCGCCTCGACAGAAGCTATTTGTTTCACTGGGTTCGGAGGCGTTCTGTCATCGACGCTTTGATGGCGAAGAATACCGGCGCGCGAATGCCGAGGGCCGATATGTCAGTTCTTCTCGACATGCCAATATCACTCCCACCGCTGGACAAGCAGCGACAGATTGTAGGCCTGCTGGACCGGGCGGCGGAGATCAGGCGGCGGGCCGACGCCGCCCGCGCCAAGGCACGCGCCATAGTTCCCGCGCTCTTCCTCGAGATGTTTGGCGACCCAGCCACTAATCCAAAGGGCTGGCCGTTGATCAACTTGGGCGAGTTGATGGTTCGGATCACGGGAGGAAAAAACGTCGAGGCTGGCAAAGGAACTAGTCGCTACCGCATCTTGAAAGTTAGCGCGGTAACAACCGGGCAGTTCAAAGCCCAGGAGTCCAAGCCCGCGCCCGATGATCATGTGCCAGCGTCAGCGCATTATGTGAGGTCAGGAGATTTTTTGTTCTCACGGGCTAATACCAGCGAGCTAGTCGGCGCTGTCGCCATAGTCGATGAGGCACCCGATGACCTTCTGCTACCCGACAAGATTTGGCGCATCGAGTGGGACTCTGAACGACTCACGCCCTTGTATGCTTACTCGCTTCTACGGACGCCGGAAGTTAGACGAGTGTTTGCTGTCATTGGTTCGGGCACTAGCGGCAGCATGAAAAATATCTCCCAAGCTAAGTTGAGGCGCGTCACCGTTCCCCTTCCTTCGCTTCCGCTTCAAGTGAGCTTCGCTGAACAGGCCCACCGCATCGAAACCACAGCCCGCGCGCTCAACGCCGCAGCCGCCAAGGCAGAAGCGATGGCCGTTGCCCTATCGGCGCAGGTTTTCAACTGATGTCGGACCGGTTGCAGGCCGCTTGGCGCTACTTGAATGGAGAGGTCTGGAAACCGCTGTTTGCAAAGTTCGCGTCGGCACATCCCGACCTTCCCATCGCCGTTGCGCGCGCGATGCTGGTGCGCCCGCCGCCGTCGAAACCGATCTTCGCTGCCGCCGGAGAATTTCCAGCGCTCGACGCGTTGCGAAGCGACGTCGCCACCTACCTTGACCAAATCGGAGATGCGCGCACCGCCCTGAATCGGATCAAGGGAGCATTCTTCCTGAGTGGTCGGGCGGTCGCGATGCTCTTGTCGGACGTGGCCGTCGCGCTTCAGGAGTATGAAAATCCGGAACTCGATGCGGCCTACCGGGAGCGCTTGAAGCAATTCCTGGAGCGCCACGCGCTGCCATACAGGCTCGATGCCATACCATTCAAACTCACACCGCTGCTTCATGGGGAATTGGACGCGCTTTACCGCAGCCTTGGCCTGCGCGCCGACAGCGACGCCGGCGTTCGGGAGGCCCTGTCGGCATTTGAGGATGCATGGGAAAGGCAGTCCGCAGACTGGAGTCAGATTTCGGCCAAGGAGGCCATCAAGGCTGCGTCTTTGCTTGCAGAGAACATCCTGATTTCAGCCTCTAACGGCCAATCGAACCAGTTCGGCAAGGCACTTAGTCAGATGCGGAACGACAATCGGTTTCCCAGCAATGACTTCGCGAACATCTTCGAGCGGGCTTATACGTTCACAAACAACTATCCAAACATCCGCCATGCAGGCGACGCCGCCTGCAAGAGGCGTGACCTGCGTCGCGAGGATGCGGTTTTGGCCGCGCTTGTGTTCGTCGGCCTCTCAGCCTGCGCTCACGATTTGTGCGTCGACTAACGGCCGCCCTCGTTTCTCCTGTCGACCTGATGTTGGGCGACAAGATCAGCTAAGACCCGCTGGCGCAACGCGTCGCTGATCGGCTCGTCACCTTGGCCGGCGGCCCCTGCCGACGCCCGAATGATCGCAGCCTGTCGTGCCGGGGCGATCTTGCCGTAGCTGGTCAGCGTGGTCAGCAGGCTTTCGTGACCCAGATTTTGCGCCCAGGCCTGAAACCGCTCGACGTCGTTGCCGTGGCGGCGGCGGCCTTCCTCCGCCAACGTTTTGCGGAAACTGTGGGGGTTCGCATAGGGCAGCCCTGCGGCATTGAACGCCCGACGGAAGATTTCGCGGATCGGGTTGGCGTCGGCCCAGAAGTCGCGTGTCAGGCCGGTCGGCTCGAACAGGCCCGACGCCGCGTTGCGCGCGACCAGCGTCGCCGGAAACAGGGGATCGGTTTCGCCGAACAGCAGTTTGTCGCGGGCATCCATGACCCACTCCTTGAAGATCGTCAGCGCCAGCTCGCTGACCGGAAAGAACCAGGTGGGGAAGACCTTGCCGAACTTCACGTTCATCGCCCGCCCGTCGTTCTGGAACACGCCGTCGGTCAGATCGACATGGCGCAATTGGGCCGTGCGCAGCGCGCCGTCTCGCGCGCCTGTGACCAGCGCAGCCGCCACCAGCGCCCGGTCGCGGCGCTGAATGTTGGTTTCGCCGGGCATGGCGGACAGCACGCGCTCGATTTGTGCGATGGTCGGGACCGGCTTTTCTGGGCGCGGCGACGTGGCGGCCGTCACCTGATTGCCGTTGAGCCGGAAATAGCGCGCGTCGCCATGCTTCAACCGGGAGCGGAAGCCGGGCTCGCTCGCCAGCCAGACGAAGAACGCCTCCAGTGCCTTGCAAACATGATGCGCGGTCGCGAGGCTAAGCGGCACGCCCGCCGCCGATTTCGTCTCCAGAAGTTTCCGCTTGAAGGCGCGCGCCTGTTCGATGTGGAAGGCGCGAAAGGGGCGATGGCCGGTCGCGGCTTCGAAACGCGTCAGCGCCGCCAGGGCGCTGTTGACCGTCGCGCCGCTCGCCCCGTTAGCATCGGCAAGATAGAGGGCATAGCGGCGCTTGATGCGCTCGTTTTCGGCGTTATGCGTGGCGGCCATTGAGGCATCCTTTCCAAGTGATCATTTCAGCGGGTTCAGGCGCAGACGCTTAGG
>ERZ869907.496-NODE-496-length-10398-cov-7.257372_pt1 | contig 10398 bp, 14 predicted proteins | sample MGYA00579309_ERZ869907 | MGnify/ENA primary metagenome ERZ869907 (study PRJEB32216, sample SAMN09231814) | wastewater metagenome | place: USA: Maryland | collected 2016-07-30 | study: EMG produced TPA metagenomics assembly of the PRJNA472060 data set (Reclaimed... | reverse complement strand
GGCGCTCTACACCTTCGACGCCTGACAGGAGGCCACCGTGGACTTCTGGTGGGCAGCAGGGGCAGCATCGCCCACCGGTACCGGTGCCATCTCCGGGCAGCCCCCGACCGTCAGCGGTTCGGGCACGCTGACCATCACGGGCACGGGCGCCATCAGCGTCCCTGCACCGGCTGTGGTGGCGTCCGGGTCCGAGACGTTCACCGCGACAGGCTCGATCGTCGGGCGGCCGCCCACGGTCAGCGGCGCGGGAACACTCACCATCACCGGCTCCGGTGCCGTCACGGTCCCGTTCGGCACCGTCGCGGGTACCGGAACGCATGGTTCCGAACCATCGGGCGCGGGCTCCATCACGGTCCCGACGCCCACGGTGTCGGGCTCAGGGTCCCTCACCATCACCGGCACCGGCGCCATCGCGGCGTCTGCGCCCACGGTCAGCGGCACAGGGACCGAGCGGTTCACCGCGACCGGTGCCATCAGCGTCCCGGCGGCCACGGTCTCAGCCACGGGTACCGAGCGGTTCACGGGCACAGGCGCGATCAGCGTCCCGGTCCCGTCCGTGTCTGGTGCGGGTGCGTTGACCATCACGGGCTCCGGCTCGTGGACGGTCCCCGCGCCCTCGGTCAGCGGTGTCGGCACCTACACCGGGGATGGCTCGGTGACCACGCGCGAGAGCCTGGCGCCTCGCATCGTCGGCATCTCCACGAACGCCCCGCAGGTCGCCTCCGTGACCGGCAGCGCACCCCGCATCGCCTCCGCGTCGAGCGACGCCCCCGATCCCGTCGAAGTCCACTAGGAGGCCGCCGTGTACATCGTCGTCAACCTGACCGAGGACAGCGCCGATGTCATCGCCGAGTTCGGGACGGGCGCGAACCTCTATCTCCTGTCCTCGTCCTCCGAGAGCGGGTCGTACACCGACGCCACCTCGGTCGCCATCACCTCGGGCATCGAGCAGTACGAGCTGGTGGACGCGGCCGGCACGGCCTCGACCTGGTACAAGACCCAGGTGGGCAACTCCGCGGGCTCCATCCGCGGCAGCCTGTCGGCGGCGTTCCGGGCCACATCGCTGGTCGCCTACGCCACCATCGACGATGTCCGGCGCACGCTCACCACGGACAGCGTGGCGCACGACAACCTGCTGTCCGACATGCTCACCGATGTCTCGGCGGACATCGACGCCGCGTGTCAGCGCCGGTTCTACCGGGACCCGCAGGTCAGCGGCACCGTGACCGTCTACGCGGACGTGCTCTGCGCCGGGGAACGATCGCTCGCGGAGGCGATGGTCACCCCGTTCTTCGTGGACGGGCGGCCGCTGGACATCGTCAGCATCACCAACCTCTACACCCGCGCCGACGAGTCGAGCGCTTACGTCGAGGTGACCGCGGGCGACACCGGTTACTACCTCGACGGGTATTCCAAGGGCGTGGGCGTGTTCGGCACCGACTGGTGCTACGAGGACGTGACCCTGTCGCCCGTCTCCACCACGGTGACCACGTGGCCCGTGGGTCGCAGGGCGGTCAAGATCGTGGGCGTCCTCGGCTTCCCGAAGGTCCCCGCGTCCGTGCGCCGCGCCACCGTCAGCGAGGTCCGCGAGCGGTTCCGCCAGTCCATCGGCGGCGGCCCGATGCCCGCGGGCGTCAACCAGTTCGGCCAGCCCATCTTCCTGACCGGTGACAGCCCGGACATGCGCCGGGTCACCCGCAAGCCGTTCTCCCGGCGCGAGATGGTCGCATGAGCGCGCTCGTGCTGGCGTCTGTCATGGCCGACCTTGCCGCCGCGGTGCAGGCGGTCCTCGCCTCCGGCAGGGTCGCGCACTCCCGGCCCGCTGAGGGCGTCAGGGAGGGCGATGCGGTGGTCGGCTACCCACAGGAGCCCATCGACCTGACCGTCACGTTCCGACGCGGTCTCGACCGACTCACGGTCCCCGTCTACGTCCTCTGCGGGATGCCGCAGGACGCCACCACGCAGACCGCCATCTCCGGATGGCTTGCGTCCGGCTCCGTCGTGGAGGCCATCCAGGGCTACGCGGGCACGTGGTCATCGGTCTTCGTCACCGCACAGATCGAGGAGTTCACCCCCATCGGCGGGTCGCCGCTCGTGGCGCTCCGGTTCGACTGCGACATCGTCAGCTAGGAGGCCGCACACGCTTGATGTACGCGCGCTGGTAGTGCTTTCGGCATAAGCCACGGCAGATAGCCATGCGGTCGCAGTCCCTTTCCAAGCATGGCGCAGAACCTCCGGAACGCTCGTGCCGGGCAACCGTCTCGCGCCTGACCACTGGGCGACAGGCGTCGCAATACCAGCGAGATGCGCGGCTGCTGACGCTGCCTACCGCGCCGCACCTGGCGCATTGCATGTCCTTCGGTCGCGCCGGCGTCTGGGGCTTGTAGGCACGAGTCCAGCCGCGGTGCTGAGGCCGGTTGCGGCGCTGCTCTGAAAGCGTCGCCCATCGACAGTTGCCCGGCTCGTAGGGGCCGTCGTTGTCGATGCGATCGAGGGTCATGCCCATGGGCCTCTCGCCCATGTCGGATAGGAACGCCGCGAAGCCATCCCTGGCGCCCCAACTCGGGTGGACCGTGATACCCCGCCCGCCGTAGCGCGGCCAGTCTCGGTGCCTCGGGTTAGAGCACCGCTCTTTCATCCCCCGCCACGAGTTGTAGGTGGGTGTCTTCACGCTTCCTCCGTGGTGCTGTTTCAGACAGCAGTATAACAGGAGTCACTTTGTATGGCTGTCTCGGGAAAGAACACCGCCGTCTGGTGGAACAGCGCCGACGTGAGCGGATACCTGGACAACGCGGGCATGTCCATCGGCGTGGACACGAGCGACACGACCACCTTCCAGCGCAACTGGAAGACGTTCCTCGCGGGGCTGGTCGATGCGTCACTCCCCTTCACCGGCAAGTACGACGCCACGGCGGGCGCGGCCATCGAGGGCCAGCTGGGCACCGACTCGGGCGTGCTGACGTACTGCCCGGGTGGCGCGTCGGCCATCGGGGACCGGGCGCGGCTGGCGTCGGTGACCGGTGCGAACTACGCCGAGTCGTCCCCGGTCGGCGACATCGTGACGTTCGCCTGGGATGCGAAGTCCCAGACCATCGTCGGGCTCGGCTGGGTGCAGCACACCTTCACCGAGGACACGAACACCACGGTCGGCACGTCCTACGACGGTGGCGCGGCCACCACGAACGGATGGACCGCGCACCTCCACGTCTCGCTCGTGGACGGCGGCTCGTGGGTGGTGAAGCTGGAGGACAGCGCGGATAACTCCAACTGGACGGACGTGTCCGGCGGAGCGTTCACGGCAGCCACGGGCGTGACCCAGCAGCGCCTCACATCGGCCAGCGGAGCGACGCTCCGGCGGTACACCCGCTACACGGCCACACGGACCGGCGGCTCGGCCGGGCAAGGCATCACGTTCGGGCTCGCGATCGCCCGCATGGTCTGAGAAAGGGGTACCTAGATGGCCGCCAAGCATGGCCGCTCCGCACAGGTTTACATCGGCACCAACGAGATCAGCTCGTATCTCGACCAGGCGGACAAGTCCACCGACGTCGATACGGGCGAGACCACGACGTTCGGCAAGAACTGGAAGACGTACCTCGCCGGTCTCATCGGCGCGAACCTGTCACTGGGCGGCAAGTACGACGGCACGGCCACGACCGGCCCCGCGGCCATCCTGGAGACGTGCATCGCCAACGGCACCGCGTGGCCCATCAAGTTCTTCCCCGGTGGCTCGGCCTCCGGCCAGCGCCAGCACACGTTCAACGCGCTGGTGACGAACTACTCCGAGTCGTCCCCCGTGGGCGACATCGTGACGTTCTCGGCGTCGTTGCTCGCTGACGGCACGGTGACCAGCACCACCCTCTGAGCCTTCCCCTCCATGATGCCCCCCGGTACCCAGAGCCGGGGGGCATCGCCTTTCTGGGAGACACCATGTCGAAGCTGCCCATCACTCCCGTCGCCACCGGCACCGCGAAGGTCGGCGGCACGGATGTCCCCATCCGGTCCCTCACCCGCGAGGAGGCCCGCCGGTTCGTCGAGGCCGAGGGCGGTCTGCCGAGCGAGGTCATCGTCCTCACCAGCGGCGTGGGCGTCACGGAGGACGAAGCCCGCGAGTGGCTGTCCACCGTGGACTTCCCGACCGGTACCGGGCTCGTGACCGACATCCTGCGGCTGTCCGGCCTGCTGGCGCCCGAGGACCCGGAGAAGGCGAAGGACCCTACGACGGGCTCGGCGGCGACCTCCTGAAGTCGTTCGAGCGAGCCCTGGCCGAGGGTGAGATGGACACGTTCCCGTTCCGGCTCGCCCTCGACCTCCACAAGACGCTGGGGGAACTCGACCACATGCCGCGCCGGGAGTACCTGGCGTGGCGTGCGTTCTACACCTACCGCGCGGCGATGACCGAGTTCGAGCAGAACCGGAGGCCCTGATGGCGACACCTGCGATCGAGGTCCGGGGCATCCGCGAACTCGGCTCCGCTCTTCGGCAGATAGACAAGGAACTGCCGAAGGGCATCCGCACCGAGTTCCTGCCGATGGCAAAGATGGTCGTTGCGGCTGTCAAGCGCAAGGCCACTGCGGAGTTCAAACACCCGACCGGCCAAGCCATCAGTTCCATCAGGCCACGGGCAAGCCAGAGCGGCGCCGGTATCGCGTTCGGCGGCAAGGCCGCGCCGTACTACCCGTGGCTCGATTTCGGTGGCTCCGTTGGGCCAAAGGACGCGACAGGCCACGGGACCATCCATCGGTGGTGGATCAAGGGAGGGCGCTACGTGTACCCCACCATCGAGGAGAAGCGCCCAGAGATCATGGATGCCGTCGATAAGGCCATCGTGGCTGTGACGCGGCGCGCTCACCTTGAGGTCCGCTGATGGCGAACCGTCAGGTCGTCGTCGATATCATCGGAGACGCCAAGAAGTTCACCAAGGCGACCGACGATGCCGTCAAGGCCTCGGAGAGCATGGCCGACAAGATCAAGAAGGCCGGCTCCGATGTCAAGAAGGGGTTCCTCGAAGGCATCGGCATCGGTGGCGGTCTCGGCGTGTACGACACCGTGGTCAAGACGGTGGGCGCCGTCGTGGACGCGGTCGGCCGGAGCATCGACCTCGCCAGCGACAAGGCCGAGGCGGCGTCGAAGGCGAACGTCCTGTTCGGCGCGTCCTATGGCATCGTCGAGAAGGCCAGCAAGACCGCCGCCACGTCGGTCGGCCTGTCGTCGGGCGCATACCTGACCGCTGCGGGCGACCTGGGCAACCTCATCACGAACATGGGCATCACCGGCAACGCTGCCGCCACGATGTCCGTGGACATGCTCCAGCTCGCGTCCGATATGGGCTCGTTCAACAACGCGAGCACGCAGGACGTGACCGAGGCGATGGGCGCGGCGTTCCGCGGGGAAACGGAGCCGATCCGCCGCTTCGGCGTGATGCTGTCCGCTGCGAAGGTCGAGGCCAAGGCGCTGGCGATGGGGCTGAAGGACGGCAAGAAGCCGCTGTCCGACCAGGCCAAGGCGATGGCGACGTATCAGCTCATCCTCGAACAGACCACCGCGGCGCAGGGCGACTTCGCGCGGACCGCTGACGGCAAGGCCAACGCGGACCGCATCCGCGCCGCCAAGAGCGAGGAGGCGTTCACCCGGCTGGGCGAGGTGCTGCTGCCGCTCTACCAGACGGCGATGCCGCTCCTCGCGGACGCCACGACCGCGGCCATCGACACCTTCACCAACCTCGCGGGCGCCGTCGCCCCGCTGGTGAACGGCGCGCTCGATGCCATCTCCGCGGCCATCAAGACCGTGGGCGATTCGTTCACGTCCCTTAAAGAGCTGATGGACCCGTCTGGCACCGAGTGGGACAAGACCACCCGCGCGATCATGGACCAGTCCAAGGCGCTGGGCCTGAACGGCGAGGAGGTGCTGGCGTACACCGAGGCACTGCGGGCGCGCCGGAAGGCCGAGCAGGACGCTGCCCGGACGGCTGCCCAAGTGGCCGAGCAGACGAAGATCATGGAGGACATCACCGCGAACGCGCACGCGGAGATGGATGCCTACGTCGAGGGCATGAAGGGCCAAGCGACGCAGGAGGAGATCAGCAACTACCTCCTGGAGCGCAAGAAGCAGCTGAGTGTCCAGATCGAGCCATATCTGACCGAGCGCAACCGGTTGCTGGGCATCCAGGCACAGCAGCAGGCGGCGGTCAACAAGGTCGATACCGAAGAGGCCCGCATCAAGGGCATCGCATCGGACGCCGTGGACGACTACAACAAGATGATCGCCCAGAGCAACGACCTCCAGATCAGGCTCGGGCAGCTCATCCCCACGGTCACCACGTCAGTGACCGAGCAGTCGTCCGGGTTCAGCAAGGCAGCCTCTGCCATCAACCTCGGCTATGGCTCCGTGCTGCTGGCGACCGTCGAGGCACAGGAGAAGGCTGCCAAGAAGCTCTCCCCCGAGAACCCCAAGGGCGTGGCGCACGCTGTCGAGAACACCATCGACGCGATGTTCCAGTCGATGGAGGACGCCAAGGGTCCGTGGAAGGCGCAGTGGCAGCAGCTGGCCGCGTGGGCGAAGGATCCGTTCCGCCCGGAGAAGTTCGAGGAGTGGGTCGGCTCGCGCGTCAAGCAGGCGATGAAGAAGGCCCGGCAGTCGTTCGGATCTGAGAAGGCGCGGTGGCTGGAGATCGCCAACGCCTACCGGTTCATCGCGAAGAACAACTGGATCGACCCGATGAAGGCCGACATCGAGAAGATCATGTTCGCGCTGCGCCTGGCCTCCCGCATCACCGAGGCTGGCAAGCGGACGAACGCACCCTCCCCGAACCCCGGCCACCGGGCATCCGGCGGTCCCGTCACCGCGGGCCGGCCGTACATCGTGGGCGAGGCAGGGCGCGAGATGTTCGTGCCCGAGACGAACGGGCGCATCGTGTCGAACAGCGCGATGGGCGGGAACACGACCATCAGCATCGTCGTGAACACTGGGGTCGGCGATCCGGTCGCCATCGGCGGCGAGGTCATCAAGGTGCTCCGGGCGTACACCGGTCGCCGTGGGAACTCTGACCTCCGGGTGCTGGTGGGCCGATGACCACCTACGCTCCTCCGCCCCTCTGGAGCAGCGGCGTCACGTGGGACGGCTCATCGGCGACATGGCTGGGCACGCTGCCGTCGTCGGGTCGGCCTAATCTCTACCTGTCCATCAACGGCACGCTGTCCACCGTCGTGATGAGCGCCCATTGGCGGCTGGGACGATCGGACTGGTTCGACGTGCTGTCGCCCAACTCGGGGTCGTTCACGACGAAAGGCGCGGTCACCGCCGACCCCAACGACGAGGTGGTCCTTTCCACCGATAGCGGCGTCCTCTGGGTCGGGTACGTCGATGACGTGTCAGTGACCGTTGACCTGACCGGCACGTGGTCCACCGTCAACGCGACCGATGTCATCGGACGCCTGGGGCTGACCGTCAAACCGCCCGGCAAGCTCGTCGTGGGGCCGGACCGCATCCCGTTCTTTCCGCTGCTGGGTATGACGCTGGACGAGGTCGCGACCGAATACATCGACACCTACGCGGGCGTCTCCATCGACGTGGTCGTGGGTGACAGCGCGGGCACGTTGCCCGCGTTCATCGACTGGTACCAGCCCGGCACCCCGCCCCTGCTGGAGGTGCTCAACCAGTGCGAGCGCTCATCGAACGCGATGATGGCGCTCCAGCCCGACGGGTCCATCATCATCGTGATGCGCGATGCGCTCGTGGCGGGATCGGTGATCACGAACGCGCTGACAGGGCGGGACACGCCATTCGCCTGGTCGGAGACCACGAGCCGGGCGACGGTCATCAACCATCTGGTGTTCGAGCAGCCGGCCTATGACGACACCACGGTGCTGGACACGACCGACGCGACGTCGCTGGCGCTCTACGGCGACCGCACCTACTCCATCAGCGACTACCTGTGCTCCAGCGCGTCCCACTTCACCACCGCGCTTCGCACGGCTCTCGCCTCGCCGCGCGCGCAGGTGACCGGCGCGTCCATCCACGTCTCGGACCTGTCGCAGAAGGCCATCCTGCTGGCGCCACTCGCGTGGATCAGCTACAGCGGCGATACCTGGCAGGTGATGTCCATCGAGCACAACGTGACGCCAGGCGAGTGGACGGCGACCATCACCGCGGACGCATCCCAGAACGCCATCACCGGCAACGCCGAGCCGACGCCGATCTAGGAGGATGACCCCTTGACGACCATCACAGTCCCGTCCTCGGGGGACCCGATTACAGCTGCGTGGGGCGCCAGCGTCGCCAACCTGCTCAACGCCAACACCGCCCGGACATCTTCAAGCGGCTCCATCACCACGTCACAGACGCAGGTGATCGGCCTGACCGTCCCGGCCAATGCGTTGGTCGCGGGCTCCACGTACCGGCTCGAAGGCTGGGGCGTCTGCACGTCCAGCGCAGCCAACGTGGTCACGTTCCGGGTGCGCGTCGGCACGACCACCCTGACCGGCAACATCGCGGGCTCCCGCGCGCCCACGGCGACCACGACGGCATCCTCGGATGGGTTCAAGGTGGAGGCCCTGTTCACGGTGCGGACCGCGGGCGCGTCCGGCACGTGCGTCGCCCAGGTGGCGCACCTCGGGCAGTCCGCGCAGCCGTTCAGCGCACCGACCACGGTCTCCCCGACGAACTCCACGGTGACCGTGGACACGACCGTCCAGAACATCCTGGAGCTCACCGCCGTCACCGCGGCCGGCACCACGTCTGTGACCTTCTACGGGGCCGCGATCCACGTCGTCGCGTAGACCGCGATCGCTCCGCAACCAGACACACGCACCGCCCTCGTCCTCCGGGACGGGGGCGGCCTTTTTGCGTTCAGGCAAAGAGGCTAGGCAAGCCCGGCTTGGCAGGGAACGGCAGGACCTGCGCTCTCGCTTGCTTCTGTAGCACAGCGCTAGTATTGACAGTGTCTTGCAGAAGTGCAAGAGTATGAGCGTGGAAACGCTGACGCCTCGCCCCATGACCCGGCCGATGCTCCAGATGGAGGCCCGTCTGGAGCGGCCGCTGGGCGAGGCCCTGACCGATCTGTACCACCGCGAGGGCCTGACGCTGGCCGAGGTCGCAGCGCGGCTCGGCGTGTCCGTGACCACCGTCATCCGCTGGATGGACCGGCTCGGGGTCGAGACCCGGTTCCCCGGCCAACGCGGCAAGCCCGTCGAGGCCGTCGCATGACGCTCGCCGTTGCACCTCGCGCCACCTACGTCGTGGCTCGGCCGCGGAACACGGAGTGCCGCCGCCGACACGGCCCTGAGAACTACGTCCGCCGGTCCAACGGCCTCCCCCAGTGTCGGGTGTGCGATCGCGACCGCATGGCCGCGCGGTACGCGGCCACCTACAAGCCCGACGGCGTGCCAACGCCGATGAAACCCCATCGCGTGCGCTCCACCAGCGCCAGCCAGGCACGCAACGCCGCCATGGTCGCAGCCGTCAGGGAGGGCCGGACCGGAGCCGATGTGGCGGCCGAGTTCGGGGTCACGCGCGAGCGCGTCCGCCAGATCTGGACCCGGGCCACCGGGCTCCCGCTGCCAGCGTTGGGGCAGGTCTGCACGTCATGCGGTGAGCGGTTCTTCGACGGCCGTTCCGCCCACGCGGCCAGCCGAGCCCACAAGGCCATCGTCGCATCGAGGGCCGATGAGCGGCACGAGGCGACGCTCATGGCCTGGTGGGAGGCGCTGATCGTGGGCGACTGCTGGGAGTCGCCCGTCCAGAGCTCGCTCGGCTACTCCACCGCCCCCTACGTGCGCGGGCGCCGCAATCAGCGGTACGGCCACCGCTACGTGTGGGAGTCGCTCGTGGGGCCGATCCCGGCCGGGCTGGAGCTCGACCACCTGTGCCGCAACCGCGCCTGCGTGAACCCAGCCCACCTGGAGCCGGTCACGCACGCCGAGAACATCCACCGCTCGCCGATCCACATCATGTCGCGGATCTCGTCCCGCCGGGCCAGGCGTCGCCACCGCGCTTCCTGCCGCCACGGCCATCCGCTCGTCGGAGACAACGTCTACGTCGTCCCGAGCACTGGCAGCCGTATGTGTCGGACGTGCGACCGGCGTCGCGGGATCGAGTACCGCGCCCGACGCGCGACTCAGCCCGCCGCCATTCCCGAGCGAACCCTGCCCACCCTCCACGCCCCCCAGGAGACTCCGTGACCCGACATCAGCGATCGCGGCGGATGCGCGCGACCCACCCGCACCAGATGACCCTGGCGCTCGACTGGAGCGCGGCGGAGGTCGCGGCCCGTGCGCACCTGCGCGTGCTGCCCCCGTTCGTCCACGTCCCCGAACCCCAGGTGCCCATCGCCATCCGCGAGCACCTCCGCAAGGCCGCCTGATGCCCGCGCTCGTGGCCCTGCTGGCGCTCGCCACGGTC
>ERZ869907.495-NODE-495-length-10445-cov-6.799904_pt1 | contig 10445 bp, 20 predicted proteins | sample MGYA00579309_ERZ869907 | MGnify/ENA primary metagenome ERZ869907 (study PRJEB32216, sample SAMN09231814) | wastewater metagenome | place: USA: Maryland | collected 2016-07-30 | study: EMG produced TPA metagenomics assembly of the PRJNA472060 data set (Reclaimed... | reverse complement strand
TTGTTGGTTAGCGGAGAGAGGGGGGAGGATTTGCAACGGAGTTGCGATAATAAATATTGGAAAAAATGAAGAAATATTTGTTCAAACGACTAAAACGTTTTAATTTAGCGGAATGAATTGTAAGTTTTGTCAAAAAGAGATTTTGCAGCCAGCGGGAAAGCGAAAAAAGGAATACTGCAATAATACTTGCCGGTCAAACTTTTGGTACGCCGAAAATAAAAAGGGGAAGCCAAAGCGGGTTATTTTGGATGCCACAAAACCAACCCATGAGATAAAGCCTGTTGAGCAAAAAACATCAAATCATGTGGTTGACACAAGAAAACCATTCATGAGCGATGCTATCAAAAAGAAACTTGGACTTTAAAATAATAAATAATGCCATCAGATTTTTTAGAAAAGACGTTAGAGGATATAATATTCAATAATAGGGATAAAATTCACACCCGTGGATATTCTGAAGAATGGTACGATAACACAGAAAGGCAATTCACGTTGCCGTCCGGTAAAAGAATTGATATTTTTAGTTGGGAAATAAGAGATAATGTGTTTTATGCCAATGTTATAGAGTTAAAAAAGAATACAGCAATGAGGGATTCTTTTTGGCAGGGCATGGATTATGTGGAGGAGCTTGCGTGGCATACAATAGAGTCTTTTGAAGATTTGAAAATAAAGCTGATTATCGTAGGCAACGAAAGTTATAGCCATTTATCTACGGCTGGTATATATGGGGATAATGTACGTGTATATGAATACACGTATGAATGGGATGGTATTTTATTTTCCCCTCAAGAATATTCAATAGAGGCTTTATATAAAGACCTACAAAACAGGAGATTAGTAGACCCTAGTATTGATTTTTTTAAAAAACAGGGATTCGCTGAAAAATTAAAGAAATCTATACCACCCACCACCACCAAAGAGTAACTATGTTATTTAAAAATTAAACTTCTTAACCATGCCCAATAAACAAACGCCGAATATGACAACTATAGAAGGTAATAAAATAAGAATATCAGAAGTTGATTCTATTTTGATTTCTTTCTTTATGAAAGAAACGTACCCGTGTGTTATAGACTGGAACCTATTAATGCAGGTAGTGGAGAGGATAGAAAGTCTTGATTGGAATGTAAACATTAACGGGAATGATTGTGGCTACTATGACAATAACTTCAAATCAATGGCGGAAGGGGTCTCTAAGTCATTTATTGGCGGTACTAAACTTTTTGCTGTTTGTTCGGCGGTTATTGATTTTATTAAACGATACAATAAACAAGATTATTAATAATAAATTATACTTTTCATGAAACAAATCGAACTAAGCACCGGGACGCTGTTGGTGGTGGGGACACCGGATAAAACAGTTTCCGTTGAGTTATACGATAAGGAGTCTTTGCCACTGGCTTTGATATGTTATGTTGAAGACCCAGCAGGTAGATTCAAGCCGGGGCTGCCACACCCAATCTACCCAATACCAGAAGGCTTTCAACTCCTCGGCCACCCATCCGAAATAACAGGGGAGGTGTGGGGGAAGGTGTGCGAAGTGGTAAGCGGATGGAGTAGCGTATTGTACTACGACTACGTTACGCCATGTAGAGATTACAGAGATATAGTTGATGCCGCTCATAAAGACCCTATCCAATCCGGCCTCTCCCTCTGTGCCGCCCACGGAATTAAAGAAACAGATGTGTTATTGTTTAAAAGTAAAAATAGTTGATATGAATAATATAATTGAAAAGTTTAAGGAGAAGTTAGACGGAAGAACTAATAAGCTGCCAAATGAGTATGCTCTATATCATGCTATGAAGTTATTTGAAGAGGATGTTTTAAGCCAGTTTAATAACTGTGCCACTTTTTATGAATTTCATAAATCATTCAGGCAAGTAGATGTTACAAATTCCGTTCATGGTGATATGATTCTGTGGGAACTTTTATCAGCTTCGGAAATAGCTGAACTGGTTTTTTATTCCTGTAAAAATAGTAACTCGGCAACCGCCGATAAACCTAAAACAAGATGACAAAATTTAAAGACGTAGCGCATTTGTATTTGGGGTGTGAGTGTATATTAGACGGAGAGAAGGTAAAGCTATCTGCATACCATATAGAGTTTTGGAATGATGGTATCAAGCCCCTTCTCCGCCCATTAGATAGTATGACGGAGGAGGAGTGGCTTGCTAACCGTGATAAATTTTCTTTTGATGTTATTAGTGCTTATAGTTCTCGCAATGAAACATTTTGTGATAAGCCAAAGATTGTTCTGATTTTTGAAAATAGGCTTAATACAAATACGCTTCGGTTTAAAGACGGTCTTGAGTTAATTAAAATGGGCTTCGACCTCTTCTCCCTCATCCCCAACAATGAAGCTATTGATAAAACTAAAACCCAAAACAATGGATAAGCAATATAGCGCAGATTTTCTATTCGGATTCGCTGATGATAGTATTGAGTCTTTAGGGTACGAGTTTGCCAATGCTAAAACAGAGGCTTATCAAAAGGAGTGTTGGGAGCAACTTGTAGCCGGGAATCATTTGTGCTGGTTTAGCCGGATAGAAAAATACAAATCAATGACAGTTAACCAGCTCTTAAAAGAAAATCCAGAATATATTATTTGGTGCAGGGATAACTTATCTCACCTGAGATTTGCTACCGGGTTGTTGAAAAGAATAAAAAAAGCCAGAAAGGAATTAATTACTTTTCCTTCAAATCAACCCACCTAAACCCCAACTCCCATAAAACATTACATAGCTCAGTGGCTCTTGCGGTGACTGTTATTTCGGGCCATTTAGGATTTTGGCAATGGGTGACCTCATGGATAACCACATCAAGATATTCTTTCCCTGTTATTCTATCGTCTATTTCAATTAATCTTTTATCTGTCCATGCTTGGCCGTTGGCTTTCTCTCTGCCCAACTTCCGGTGAATTACTTTTATGGGTTTCTTTTTAGTCCCCATCGTCTTCATCCTCCATTTCTTCAAAGTCATGAAGTGTAATACAAAACCTATCGTAGTTTTCTTTGATGGTCATTTCTTCCCCTGTCCACATTCTTAAAATCAATTCCCCCTTATTCCCCGGTATCTCAATAGGTCTTTCTATCATCTCTAATTCTATGTAGGTTCTTCGGTAGGAACATTCAACTTCAGGGAGGGGTGTTTTCGGCCCCATTACATTTGCCCACCATTCGGGGTCGGGTGGCTCTTCCAAATAATATTTCTCATACACTTCTATCCGCATGGGAGTAAAGTTAATGAATTTGTCCTTTTATAATTTGGTAGTTTTTCACCGTGTAATTCCCGTTATTCTCTACGACTATGTGTGCAAAGCCATGCTGTGAATTACTTACTTGAGGGCTGTATGACGGTTTTAGTTCGCAGAGACAACCTGTTGACCAACAAGAGATTACCTCTCCATCAGCGGTTATTTCGGGATGGTGTGAAGCCCTATGCAAGTGTCCGACAATCATACTTTGTTTTGCCTTCATATAAGCCCCTCTTGCTGGTGATACCGGGACAAAAACTCCCTTAAATATGTGGTGACCGTGGGCGGCAGTCAACTTCCCTATTTTTATTAAAACCTTGTCATCTATCAGTGTAATTCTTTGCTCGTTTAATCGAAGTCTTTGTTCTAATTGAAAGTAGGGGTCATCCCATATTTCTTGAACCTTATTCATTAAGAATTTCTCCCAGCGGATGCAATGGTTCCCTTTTGCCCAAAATATATTTGCCGATGGGAAGGCCTTTCGTAGCTGGATAAGAAACTGCTTTGTGGCCTCAAATTCCTGCTTTACACTTCTCTTTCTCAAATCCCGTTCAAACTTACTTATTTGGGCGTTGTCAATCAAATCTCCCAATATCATTATTGTATTAACCTTATGCTTTTTACCGTAATCTAAGGCTATTGTAATGGCATCTATGTCGTGGTAGGGGATATGTAGGTCGGAAATTACAAGTACGTTATTGCAGGCTTTGGGTAGTCTAAATGGTTCTCTTTTTTCTTGAAATGTTTCCGGCAACCCATAAGGGTTAGAACTTCTTTTATCTGTTGGGTGGGTTACTTTTACGAACCCTCTCTCGGTTTTCCTTTTATTCCCAACCTTCCCCTCAATAGTCCTTAGTGCATATCTTGCTTGTTCTGCGGAATCGAAGACCAACTTATTTTCGTTATACATAATTCTACCAAGAGAGGCGGAAGATATAGCCATGCCATGTTTATCCCGGTATTCCCTTGCTAAATCTGCTTTAGTCATAAGAGCCTTATTTTATTGATTAGTAAAGTTATAAACATTTATTTGATAATGCAAGAAACCCCTCCATAGAAATGGTAGGGGTAAACGATCTGCTATCATGAATGAAAACTTACTGCCGTCATAAAGTTAGGGATTAATTTGGTTTTCCAAAACTTTTTCATCAACCTTTTCTATTGTGAACTGCCCCGACAATATCCCATCAGCAGCCATTTCAAGGGTATCTCTTTGGGCTTGGTTCATGAGTAATATTTTATTGGATATGGCTGGGAAGAAAAGAACATCAGCGTCCGCCCCTAATTCATTTTTGTATCGTTCTCTGCTTTCTGGGGTCATGGCATTGTAGATGGAGTGAAGGGCTTTACGGGTCATTTCTACCCACCTGCCAGCATCGTACTTTGCTTCCTGTTTACAATCCCTTTTAAAATCTTCAAGGTACTCTATCCCTAATCTTAAATGATAAACTGCACTGGTAAGGGATTCTCTTTCTATAGTTCTGTTATCGGTACTCATTGGCAATGTTATAGGGGGTGGTGTTGTCGTATTGGGCTTTTGGTCGGGTAAAATTAATTGGCTGTAATCTATCCTTCTTTTTTAATCGGAATGTTTCTTTTTTTGGTTCAATTACATTTGGGGTACTATCTTGTAAATCCACAATAGCATCCGGGAATATTGATATGTATTTTGCTTCAGGAAAGAATATCTCCCACCCCTCAATAGTCTTTAACCTTTCCTCTTTTGAAAGATACATAGAAGTGGCTAAACAATGGTCTTTACTGTCGTATATTTTTATCCTGCCGGATTTCATAATTCAGTTTCATTTGATTTAACACAAAAGCTATCCCCCCTTATAAAAGTAGTAGGTATTGCTACAAGGGGGAGGTTTAGTTTTTCAATTATTTTATTTGCATCTTCAGCCATATCCTTTGCTAATCCACTTGGGCATCTATACACCATTGCATCTTGGTAAACAGTAACGTGCCTAAAGGGTAATGACTTCCTTACTTGTTCAAGTTGTTTTTCTATGGGCTGTTGTTTGTAGTTCTTGGTTGTCATAATCCTGTTTCTTTAAACATTCCTAAATCAGTTTCTTTGTGAAATCGTTTCAGGGCTGCATCGTAATAGTCTTTGTCAATCTCGCAGCCTGTAAAGTCATAGCCTAATTTCTCAGCGGCAATAGCAGAAGAACCGCTGCCGAGGTGGGTATCAAGTATCTTCCATCCGGGTTTGCAGTAGTTTTTTATTAACCATGCGTATAAGGCAACTGGTTTTTGGCAAGGATGGATTCTATTTAATTCGGTGAATCCAGCATGAAAAAGGTCTATATAATCCACAGTTCTTTTTAATGTATTAGAAGCTATTTCACACCTACTCATATCCGGGTGGTTATTTCTTTTATCCCAAACTATTGCACCACCAGTAAAGCAATTATAATAATTAGCACCCCATATAATTTGATGCGCCGAAACCCTATTTAACTCCTTAAAATATTTATTATCAGGAACTTTATTATTCCACTCAACAGAACCGTAGTTGCGTTGTACTTTTTTACCCCTCGAAGTATTTCTAATAAAATTCCCTATCCCATACGGCGGGTCAACTATCGCAATATCAAAAGCTTTATCTGGTAAGCCAGCCATGTACCCCATGCAGTCAATATTAAGCAAGGTTGTCATTGGAATAAATCTTTTTGAATGTAGTTATTATTGGTTGCTTGTAAAATAATATCATCTACTAATTCGATGGGGGATTTTGATACTGAAGATAGCTTATAAATAAAAGCAGGACGGTTACGGGAGGTTAGTTTTTTTATCCCGGTATTTTCAACCAAATCTTTTTTCACCATTTCTAATAACCTTCGGGAAACTACATTCAATTCTCTTTCTCCCATTGACCTTGCAATATCTTCATAATTACCACTACCCAATTTCTCCAATGCTAATACTATCCTGTCATAATCCCTTTGTTTACTTTCTTCAGATTTACTTACATGGGCTATCCGGGAGGTTTCGGGGAAGTTGCTTTGTTTCATGGTTGTTTGTTTTTTGGTTTAAAATTTTCTATTATCCCATAAATCTTTAATCCCACCGTATCTAAAATAATTATCCCTTGTTTTTGGTAAAAATGTATCCAGCGCAATCCTTACAATAGCGGACGGAGGTATCTTTAACATTTCTTCAATTTCTATAAGTTTTTCATACTGTTTTTCGGTAATGTCAAATCTTTTGTTGACAAGATTTACGGCAGATTTTGCCATAAATTCCGGCACTTCTTGTTTATAACTCATTGGTTGTTAATTTAGGTTCGTAAATACACACGTTAGGCGAAAGCTAAAGAAACACCCCACTGTTCGACAATTGCCTTTGCAATACCTTCAAATGTTTTGCTTCTAAATTCGCTTCTCATATCTAAATCTTTTATTTTAGCTGCATCAATCATTGACCATTTTGGATATTTTTTACCAGTTGATGTAGTATAAAATTCAGGTTCAACAGTTGTTGCTTTTTCAAATAAATTATCTTCTTTTACCCATTTCAATTTTGGCAATCCTTTAAGCCATAAACAAGTTGCTTTTGTTGCTGCATCACCAAAATAATAAGGGTGTATTATTTGGTCTGCTTTTCTAAATACACTACTCATACATCCAATAGGGTTTTCAATTGCTATTCTTGGTATTGGTGCGTTGTATAAATCCATAAAAAAATGTATTGCTTCTTCTCTTGCTTTTCTTCTTTCAGCACCAACCAATTTGCCACTTTCTCTTTTCGGTTGGTCTTTTAGCCATTTATTAGCCGTTACAGTTAAAAATGTGCAAGGTGGATGTGCAATCATTAAATCCCATCCAAAATTTAAAATATCAAATACACTTCCTTGATAATGCCAATCTTCATTTATTTTTCCTGGTTTTAAGTCACAGCTAAAACAAACTATTCCAGCATCTCTAAAATATTTGGTTAGCGTCTGACTTTCTTCACAAGCAATGAGAACCCGAAAGCCTTCGCCTAACATTGCATTGGCAATATTGGGGCTGACCTGCATCATTTCATCGTATGTACTTCTATTTAACTTCATCTGTTATTCAACTTTAGTTTTTCAAAATCCCCAACATCGCCAATGCTTTGACGTTATTTTCTCTTCATTAATTCATTCCTATAAAACCCTTCTCCTAATCTATCTTTAGTTAGGTACTTCACCACAAACGTATAATATCTTGGTAGGGCTGAAAAGAACTCTTCCTTGCTTTGAAAAAAGGTAGCTTCACTCCCCCAATTACCATCCCCTAAATCCACTACCCCAATAATTACCCCTACTGGTTGCCAGTTCTTAAAATTAGTTATCGCTTGGTCTAAGGTGTTCATCCGATTATAATTTTCATCCAATCACCTGTTCTTTTGTCACTTAAAAACAAATTGTTTTCTTGGCATTTTTTACAAATTTTGTTTTCTGTACTACCAAAGTCTTTTTCTTTTCTTGCTGTCTTACATTTTTTGCAAGCCCTGAATTTAGAAGGGTTCGTCATCTTTTTCATAAAAATTCGATGGTGCTGTTTTTGTTATTGGTGTAAAGCTATTCCGTTCTGAAAATTTCATTTTAGGCGGGTCAAAATCTAACGGAATAATAAAATTACTTCGCCCGTTCCTCCATTTCCTGACTACTAAATCAGCTTGCCTTTCGGTGCTTTGGCCGTTTTCATCAGTTTCATAACCACTCATAAAATCCCTGTGCAGGAACATAACCACATCAGCATCTTGTTCTATTGCACCTGATTCTCTCAAGTCACTTAGTTGCGGGTATCGTTCACCCCCCTTTCTTTTGGTTACCTCCCGGTTTAGCTGACATAAAAGTACGACAGGAATATCTAATTCTTTGGCCATTATTTTACAACCACGGCTCATCTCTGCTATCTCATTCTCCCTGTTCTTAGTGTAGCTGCCGCCAACAGAACTTACAAGTTGCAGGTAGTCTATGTAAAGACAATTCAAGCCATGAGAAGATTTTAGTTTTTCAGCCTTCGCCCGGATTTCAGGTACGTTTACTTTTGTTTTATCGGAAACATAAATTGGCAGGGTAGAGGTTGACTGTCCTATTTTTTCATACAGACGGTGGGTGTCATTCATATCCTTATAAAGACCCCGGTAAACCACGTTAAAATCAGTATCTGTATCGTAAGCCGCTAACCTTGCCGCTATTTCGGTATTACTCATTTCGAGAGAAACTATACCAACGGTTGACCCTCTTTTTGCCATCTCAATAGCCATCCCACCAACCAAAGCTGATTTACCCATAGATGGCCTTGCCCCAACCACAACAAGCTGCCCGTTCTGAAAGCCTCCATTTTCCTTGTCTAAAGCGTTCATCCCGGTAACTATCCCAACCCCGCCACTAATCTTCATTTCTTCCTGATGCCTGTACAAATCCACCATTAATTGAGTCATATCCACCCAATCATGTTCTGCTACTTTGGTTTGCAGGGAGTGTAGTTTATCCTGAATTGACCGTATTTTCTCCCCGATATTCCCACCCAACGCCCCAACCCCGCTGTGAGTAAGGGTAATTATCTCCCTTTCCATCCACATAATTTTCACCACATGGGCATGATATTCCATATTTGCCGACCCGACAACGCTGTTTGTCAGCCGTAAAACAAAATAATCAGTGTTTTCGTTGTTTATAACAGGAATGTTTTTAACCCTAACTAATTGGTCAACAACGGTAAATGTATCAATCGGCAACCCGTTTTGGAACATAGAAACCATCGTTTCAAAGACGATTTGGTGTCCGGTGTGGTAAAAGCACTGTTTTTCTAAAAACCCGTACACCCTTCCGAAAGACCCCGCCTCAAGCATACAGATGCCCAAGATTGCCTTTTCTAAGTCCGTTGAGTAGTGAACATCCTTTTTAAATTCCATGTCTTAAATCGTCTTAAAATGCGTTATAATCTGGTTAAGGGTGGTGCTGTTGATTTATTTTCATCCTGCTTTTGGAATGTTTTTGGCTTTATAGCCGCTGTCATAGACTGCACAATCCTTTGAAACTCACGGCAAAAGTCAGAAATAGACCTTGTTGAATACCACTTATCCGTAGTTGAAAACTGAACTATTTTATCCCAAGCGTCCAAAACGTTACCCATATTTTCAGCCAGCACAGAATCCTTAGTCCACTTTTTTTGTTTTGCAATCAGGTAAGCAATTTGCAAGCAGGATTGGAAATCTGATTTTTCATCAACCGGGTAATACGGATAGTATTGCTTGAAAACTTCAACCATTTTTGGCGTTAATGAGTTTTTATCAAAAAAAATCTCTTTAGTATCTTCTAATATATCCTTATCCTTAACCTTATCCTTGAGAGTATCGAAGTCCACTTCCTTACCTTTTAAAGACTTCTCTTTGACCTCTTTTAGTCCTCTAATTTCTAAAACATTGATATTGTACTTATTGTATATTTTTGAAATACTTTCGTGCAATTTATTGTTTGGGTTAAAAATATTCCCATACTGGAACACAAAAAAATCCTCAATATACCAAACAGATGGCGTTAACACCCTTATTCTGTCCTTACCCTTGTTAAAATAGCCAATAATTTCATCCGAAAAAACCTTTGTTTCTGTTAGTTTACAAAACATATTGAGGTTAACCCGAAACATCCCGGCATGGTCGCAATGAGAAAGCATATAGTACCAAAACAATTTATAATTATTAGGCATTTCTAAAAACCAATCTTCCCCCCATATCTCCGTGGATGTAAACCTCTTAGCCATTTTTTGATTGCATTTCAGTAAGGAATCGGATAATTAAAGGGGAGTTCTGTTCCAGAAAATCAATCGGGTAGTCGTTTACTTTGCCATCCTCAATTTCCGGGATGGACACCTTTTCTGCTGGCTTAAAATAAACTGACCTATACCGCTGCGATAATGTTTCGCCTATTTTGGATTGCTGCGATTGTGTCAATGATAAGCCGTTGTCTTTTAAAAAATGTAGTAACGTCATGTATAGATAAAAAAATACTACCAATGGGTGCAAGCGGATTAAGACGCCTCGGTTTCCCGACCACTGGTAGTATTTCCAATTTTTTTATTCAAATCTTAATCTTTTTGCACCCCGAAGATAATAAACCCTACAATACTTGCAAATTTATTTTTTCAGAATTTTTTACCACACCTAATACAGTGCTTTACTCCTTTGATGTAGTGTCCATCTTTATGTAATC
>ERZ869907.492-NODE-492-length-10481-cov-6.617878_pt1 | contig 10481 bp, 23 predicted proteins | sample MGYA00579309_ERZ869907 | MGnify/ENA primary metagenome ERZ869907 (study PRJEB32216, sample SAMN09231814) | wastewater metagenome | place: USA: Maryland | collected 2016-07-30 | study: EMG produced TPA metagenomics assembly of the PRJNA472060 data set (Reclaimed... | reverse complement strand
CGTCACCGACTTCCTGACCACGCGGCCGCAGACGAAGCGCGAGCTCGCGGAGCGGATGGGCATCACGACCCGGACCGTCGAGGAGATGGTGCAGGTCGAGCGGCTGGCGGGGGCGCCCATCCTGTCGGACGCCGATGGCTACCGGGTGGCGATGGAGCCCGACGAGCTGGGGGCCCAGGCACGCCGCCTGCGCATCCGGGCCGCCCACCAGTTCGTCACGGCACGCGCGGTCCGCACCACGGCACGGCGCATGAAGGCCGAGCAGGACGCCGCGCTGCGCCCCGCCGGCACCCTGTGGGGTGAGCGATGACCCGCGGTCGTCTGGTCCAGGCGCGGTACGTGCCGCGCTCACCGTCCGTGCCGCCCTGCATCCACACCGCCCACGTCTCCCGGCCCCCGCGCCGTCTGCGGGTCCTGTGGCGCCACGGCATCCGTGGGCTCGCCCTGCTGGCCCAGGCGACCGTGCTGGCCGCCGTGGTCTACGTGGCCCTGCTGAGCGTCCTGCTCGTGGGAGCCGGGCGATGACCGAGACCGATGGCCGGTGGCGCCATGCCTCGGGCGACGGGCACAACGGCTGCGGCGCCTGCTTCGATGAGGCCACGGATGCCGTGCTCAACGGCGACGACCCGATGCCCGGCTGCTTCGACCCCGGCGACGACGGCGAGGGTTACTGTCCCGTCTGCGGCCACGTCACGGAGCGCGTGGCGTGACCGTCCTGCTGGGACCCACGCCCTGCGCCTCGTGCAAGGCACCCGTGACCGTCGTGCGCCGCCCGGTGATGATCGCCGGGCACGGAGCCGACTGCCCCAAGAAGAAGCCCCACGTCGCCTGCGCCTGGGTGGCGTCAGCGGTGATGACAGAGACGGTGGCGGCCGATGCCAACGGGCTCCATCGGTGCATCCGTGCTTGATATCGCACGCCCGTTCGATTACAATACTGGGACCGGTCGTAGCGGTGCCAGTTCGAATATGCTTGCCGACGCCCGCTGCGTGAGCTACGACCTCATGCGGCGGGCGCTGTGCGTCACGAGGTCGTAGCTCGATGACGAGACCGTGGGTGGCCGTTGAGGCCGCCATCCGTGTCAACCCCAAGCTGGTCGGGCTGCCGTCCGACACGGCCCGCTGGGGATGGGTCTGCATCCTGGGCGAGGCGAAACAGCAGCGCCCCGCCGGATCGTTCCAGACGCTCGCCCATCTTCGCGAGGCGTCGGGCCGGTTCGCCCGGTTCATCCCGGACTACCAGAGCGCCACCCTGCTGGAGACCGCGCCCGTCCTGTGTGACCGGTGCGCGAAGCGGTGGCAGTCCGCGAAGCCCGGCCAGATCGTGGTCCACGACTGGCACGTCCACCAGCGGGACCCCGGCTCCCCCGAACGCTCCAAGGAGCATCGCGAGGCCAACCGGGAAACGACTTCCGAACGAACTTCGAACGATTTCCCTGCGTTCGTTGACACGGACCCCTCACGCGCGCTGTCGCTGTCTCTGTCTATGTCACCGTCAGAAACCCTCCCAAGAGAGCCGTACCAGGTGCCGCCGGGCGTCGATGCCGTCTGGCGCATCGTCGGCGTCATCGAGGAACTGGTCGGCTCGTTCGGGTACAGCCGTGGCTCCAGGGTCTTCGACCGGATGGCCGCTGACGTGGAGCAGCTCGGCGCCGAGCGTGTCGATCGGGCCTACCGGGACCTCCGGGCCGAGTACGCCTCCGACCCGATGGACGCCGCACAGCTCGTGTTCGGAGCCCACAAGCGCCTGTTCCCCATCCCCGACGGACCGACCGGCAAGGCGAAGTCGGGCAAGGGGTTCAACCCGACCAGCGAGGAGGCGTGGGACGCCTTCGGAGGGAAGCCATGACCCGAGAGGTGGCGGCCCTGCCGCTGCGGTATGCCGACCGCACCTTCGACACCTACCAGCCCCGCACCGACTCCCAGCGGGACGCCCTCGCCACGATGCGGCGGCTTGCCGCCGGTGACCTCCGGAGCGTGGCGCTGCTGGGCAAGCCCGGCGTCGGCAAGTCGCACCTGGCGGCCGCCGCCGCCGACCAGTGGACCCGCCGGGCGCTGATCCGCTCGGAGTGGGTGAACGTCCCGCAGCTGCTCGTGGACCTGCGCGCCGAGTACGGCACCGAGGACCACGAGGCCCGAGGGCTGGTGCGCACCCTCCGGTCCTGCAAGGGGCTGGTCGTGCTCGACGACCTGGGCCGCGAGAAGGCGTCCGACTGGACGAGCGAGATGGTCTACACCCTCGTCAACGCCCGGTACGAGTCGCTGCTGCCGACCATCGCCACGACGAACCTGACCCCCGACGAGCTGATCGCGAACGGCTACTGGCCGGCCGTCTCCCGGCTCGCGGAGGACGGGGCGCTGGTCCGCATCGAGGCCCCCGATGCCCGCATCCGGAAGGTGGCGTGATGGGCCGCGTCATCCCCTTCGGCGACCGCACCCGCGAGCGCCTGGTGGCGGCGAAGCCAGCGTTCGACCGCGAGCACTGCGACGGGTGCATGGAGATGCTGTCCCGCGGCTCTCTGACCATGACGCTCGTGGACCCGAAGGCGCTCGGTGCCGACGGCTGGAAGGCCCTGTGCCGTCGTTGCATCCGGCTGCGATCCGAGGCCCCCGAGTGACCACCGCCGCCCTCCCGAACCTCAACCCCAACGGGCTGACGCTCGACCCGCCGTCCGCGGTGGCCGTGGCGCACTGCCTCGTGTCCCGCCTCAACGGCGCCAGCAAGATCCACCCCCGGCCCTGCGCCTGGGAGGACTACACCCGGCCGGAGCTGGCCGACATGCTCGCCACCTTCCATCGCCAGGCCGAGTACAGCGAGCGCGGCGGCTGGCGTGACATCGGCGTCGAGCGCTTCCGAGCCCTCACCCAGCAGGACCAGCGCGCCCTCGTGGCCGCGGCGATGTACCCGGAAGGAGTCCCGGCATGACCACCACCCCGCCCACCCCCGAGAGCGTGCTTACGGGCGCCCTGTGGGGACTCGACTTCGCGGACCCGGAGTGCGACAACCTCGCCCGTGCCCTGCTGCGACGCTCCCCCACCCTCGCCAGCGCCATCGCCCTCGGGCTGGCATGGCAGCGAGCGTCGGCGGCGTTGCCGGAGGGCTACCAGATGGGGTGCCAGTCGCGGCTATCCCACGACTTCGACAGCGAGCGGCTGGAGCAAGAGGGTGCGTTCTGCGCGTGGGCGGAGCATGACGGCGAGGACTTCCTGTCCGTGCTCGGGGTGAGCGAGACCGCCACCCTGATCGCGCTCGCGGAAGCCCTGGAGGCTCGTCGTGGCGAGTGAGGACCGACACCGCTGGGAACGCGGTGACACCCGATGCACCGCCGTCGAGGCCGAGTGGCGCCGCATCGCCGCCGCCGCCTACCCGGAAGGAGTCCCGGCATGACCACCACCCCGCCCAACCCCGAGAGCGTGCTTCGTGCCGCTTTGCACGACAGCGGCGATGGCTGCTGGTACGACGCCGACTGCGGTACCGGCCCCGAGGTGTGCAAAGGCCCGGACGACTCGTGGCATGAGAACCAACCGGCCCGCATCCTCGCCGCATCCCCCACCCTCGCCAGAGCCATCGCCCTCGGGCTGGCATGGCAGCGAGCGTCGGCGGCGTTGCCGGAGGGGTGGCGCATCGTGGCGCTGGAGTCGAGGGTGTTCGACGCCGACGGCAACCCGCACGGATGGGATGCCACCGCGGCTCACGTCAAGTACGACTTCTGGGGAGGCGAGGACCCCGCCGACGACGTGGACGCCACCGGCTTCACCCCCGAAGCCGCCCTGATCGCCCTGGCCGAGGCACTGGAGGCGCGTCGTGGGTGAGTGGCGACACGGTGCCATGCACGGCATCGGAGTCAAGTCGGGACCGAACGATGGGCGGCGTTGTCGGTGCACCACCCCCGCCCCCGACCCAGCCAGCCCGTGCGGGTTCAAAGAGGGTGGGCCGAAGGACATCCCGTGCGGTGCTGTCGCACACCACGACTGGCACGACAAGCGGTTCTGGTGGCAGGAGCCGTGGCTGTGGCACCCCCACCAGCCCACCCGCTGCACCTGCGGCCACCCCATCGAGAGGACCGACCGATGACCGACCCGACCCCGCTGACCCCGGCCAGCGAGGCGCTGCTGTCCGAGTTGACGCTGGACGAGACGCCCGAGGGTGCTGCGTCATGGCGCAGGTCCGTGGTCGCCATCGAGCAAGCGGCCGCCGCCCGCGCCGTGGACGAGGCGCTGTCGGGGCTTGCGACACTGGCCGACCCCGGAAGCGGCGGGTACGTCCGCATCGAGCGAGGCACGACGGGATGGACGCTGAACTGCGAGGGTGGAGACACCGGACCGTGGCACGAGGGCGACACCATCCGTGACGCCATCGCCGCCGCCCTCGTCGCCCACCTGCGGGGCCCCCGATGACCGACGCCCGGACGCTGCGTGATGCCCTGCTGGCCGAGCCCTGCATCCGCCGCAGGTTCCCCGACGACGTGAACGGCATCCCCGGCACGGGGAACCTCCAGTGGTTGCGCCAGCGGCTCGACCGCATCATCGCTGCCGCCCGAGCCGATGCCCTGACCGCGTTCGGGCACCACGCCGACGGCTGCGAGTACGCGCTGACCGTCTGCACCTGCGGCTTCACCGAGGCCATGCGGACCCTGTTCGAGAAGGAGAACGCCATGACCACCGCGACCATCTGCACCGATCCCACCTGCCCCATCCCGGTCCGGCACGAGACGTTCCCGGAGCACACCCCGGAGGACACGCTGCGCAAGATGGGCCTGCCCCCATCCATCGTGGCGGAGCTGACGGGTACGGAGCCCTGCTCCGACAGCCACGACTTCATGCTCCGCTGCTTCAGGTGCGGGGTCAAGGGGTCCATCCACCTGTCCATCGCCGGTGCCGACGAGGAGGTGTCCGTCGTCAAGCGAGCGGCCATCGTCCCCTGTCCCGACTGCGGTGCCGAGCCCCACGAGGGTGCGTGCGAGACCGACCGATGACCGACGACCGGACGCTGCTGGATGTCGTGCGCGCCCATCGTGACATCGCGCTCAGGGAGGCAGCCATCGCCGCCGCCGAGGCCGACATCCTCCGTGAGCGGGTCGCGGCGCTGGAGGGGGCGGCACGGCGTGTCACGTCCGCGCAGGTGTACGAGGCTCCGGGTGACCCGTGCCAGGGTCTTGACGTGGGCTTCGTCCGAGCCCTCCGGCTGCTGTATGAAGTCGTCACCTCCCCCGCCCCCACCCCGGCCACCGACGAGGCGCGGTGCGTCGGCTGCCACGAGCAGGGCATCGACCATCCGCGCGGCACGGAACACCCCCACCGATGAGGCCCAGCAAGAAGCACTGGCGCGTCGAGGTGGTGTGGGATGACTCCACGGTCAACAACGGAAGGTGGTGCGACATCAAGGACGTGCTGGAACCTGCCAACCGAGCGACCACGCGCATCCATTCGGTCGGGTTCGTGCTCGCAGATGACGAGACCGGCGTCGTGCTGGCTTCCGGCGTCCACGGCAACGAGGCGACCGGCATCACGCACATCCCCCGCGGCTGCGTCCGAAGGGTGAAGCGCCTCCAGCCCATCCCGGAGCCCGCGTGCTTCCTCTGCCGACGCACCAAGGACGAGCACGCGGCCCGCCCGGACCTGCTGCACACGTTCACCCCGGAGCCCGCGCCGCGAGCGGTCGCCTACGGCAGCATCCCCGGCTCCGACGACTGGGTCATGGCCGACCCGGAGCCCGGATCGTGATCGTCTTGGCGATCGACCCCGGCGACGTCTGGGACGGCTGGGTGGTGCTCCAGGATGGCGAGACCATCCTCGACGCGGGCGTCACGAACGACCGCGATCAGATGCTCCGGCTCGCTCGCCTGGTCGGCCAGCGATGCTGGTGGACCCCCCAAGGCAAGGCCTTCACGGGCCGACCCGATGTCGCCATCGACGCGGTGGTGATCGAGAACATCGAGCCCCGCTTCGGTCAGACGCAGGGCTGGGAGGTGTTCAACACCGCGCGCTACATCGGCCGGATGCAGGAGGCCTTCCTGCCGCTCCCGGTCGAGCTCCTCACCCGTTCCGGCGTCCTCGGATCCCTCGGGATCGTGACCCGCCGCGCCAAGAAGACGGACCCCAAGGTCAACGCCGACGCCGCGGTGCGCACCCTGCTCATCGACCGCTGGGGCACCGGCAGCGAGAAGAAGGGCGGCCCGCTCCACGGCATCACGAGCCACGCCTGGCAGGCCCTCGCCGTCGCCGTCGTGGCATCCGACGCGCTGCCCATCGACCAGCTGGCGGCGCCGCTGTGATCTGCGGCGGCATGGACCTGTCCTTCCTGACCCCCGAGGACCTCGACGAGGACCTGCATCCGGTGCCGTGCTGCGCCGGGTCCGCGTTCCGTGGGCCGGGCGACTGCACCTGCTGGGAGCCGGTCTTCGACCGCATCCAGGACCTCATCGTCGCGGGTCCGCCGGAGACGCGCCGCGAGATGTGCGGCGACTGCGCGTTCCGGAAAGACAGCCCGGAGCGACGCCGCGGCGAGGACCCTGGCGCGCTCGGCAGCTTCTGGTGCCACCAGGGCGTGCGGCGCGCGATCGCCTACGTCCACCCGGACGGCCGCCGCCGCGAGGTGGCCGAGCCCGATGGCGTGCCGCTCGACTACCAGCCCGTCCAGCGCCCCGGGCTGATCTTCCGCGCCGACGGGCAGCCCGGGCAGCGCTGCGCCGGATGGGCCCGGGCGAATCGCGTCTGGAGCGCGGTGCGATGACCGCGCAGCGGGCCCCGAGGCATGATCCCGGAACGATCGGCGCCGGTTCTGACAACGCGCGCCGCACGCTAGTCCTGTTCGACCAGCACCGCGCGCTGGTGCTGTCCCTCGCCGACGAGATCATGGAGGCCGACCTCGACATGCTCCAGACACTCGCCCGCCGCGTCATCGCGGAGGCACGCGCCGACGGCCGCACCCTTGGGACCGTCATCCCGACCGGGCCCGCCCTGCCGTTCTTCGATGCTGTGGCTATGGCGCCCCCGGACGGACTCGAACCCACAGAAACCACTGCGGATGACCTTGAGTGGTGGGTCGCCTGATGGCTCGTCCCAAGCCTCCCGGCCACGGCGACCCGACCGCGCTCCAGCGCGAGGCGTGGGAGACCGTTCAGCGCCTCGTCACGCAGAAGGCGGCCGCCGAGCACCTCGGCATCCACCAGGGCACGCTCCAGAGCCGGATGCAGGGCTACGCGCACGCCATGGGCATCACCGGGCCGCTGCCGGGCGCACGCCAGTACGCCAATCGCGGCAAGCGCGGCACCGGCCAGATCGCCACCCTCCGCGCCGAGATCGCCACCCTCCAGGAGCAGCTGGCGGCCGCGAACGCCGCGCTGGAGGCGGAACAGCGTGCCCACGAGGCCGCCATCCACGGCCTGCTGGAGCGCGTCGCCGACCTCCACGCGCAGGCCCATCCATGGACCGCGGTGCACGCGAAGCTCGACGCGATCCTGGCCCGCCCGTTCGGCGCACCCGTGGTCACGCACCGCAGGCGAGCCGACGGCGGCGTCGGGGGCAAGAGGGAGCGCCGCGGCGAGGTCGCAGCTTGATCCTGATGACCGAGAACCCGCTGCACCGCCTCACCATCGGCCAGCGGCACGTGCTGCGCGTGCTGTACCAGTGCCGGTGGAACTACGCCGATGCAGGAGCGCGGCTGAAGGTCCCCGAGGCGACGGTCCGGAGCACCGTGAGCCGCGCCATCGCACGCGCGAAGGTGGACGCTCGGGACGACCTCGCCTACTGGCTGGGGCAGGAGGATGCCCTGACGCTGTAGACAATCTCGCGCACACGGCACGCCCGTGCGCCGCGCCGCTCGACTCCGGCTCCGCGCGCGCGCAGGCTCGGACCGTGCTCCGTCTCCGGGTCTCCTCCTCCGCTCCGGGCCGCTGCCCCGCCAGGCCTCATCTCCCTGGCGGGGCGCGATCCCTGCTCGCCCCATGACCGGCGACGAGGAGGCACCGACGAGCCGCACGCCGTCGAACGCCAACATCGACCAGCGCGTCGCCCGCGTGGAGTCCGACCTGGGGCGCCTCTCCGCGTCCTTCGACGGGTTCAAGACGCTCATCGATGAGCGCTTCCACACCTTCGGGGAGACGCTGCGCCGGATCGAATCGGCCGTGACCGCCCCCAACGCCACGGACGCCGCCACCGTGGTCTCCCTCGCGGACATGACCCGCCGGATGTCCGCCCAGGAGGCGACCACGGCCGCGCTGACCGCCGAGAACACCGCGCTCCGCAACGAGCTCACCGGCACGAAGGCCCAGATCGCCACCGTCGCCGCCACCGTGCGCTTCGTGGGCTTCGGCGGCTTCGTCATCCTCTTCGTCGCCCTGGTCGGCTGGGTGCTGACCAACGGAGGCGTCCCGTGACTGCCATCCTCACCCCCGACGACGAGGTCACCACGCCCGGATCCTTCTACCCGCCCTTCCGCGAGGGCTGGTGGTATCAGGGCGTGACCTACCCCGGCCACAGCGACTTCGCCGTGGACTGGAACCGCCGCACCAAGACGGGCGGCTGGCTCGATGACCGCGGTGACCCCGTGCTCGCGGCTGCGGCCGGCGTCGTGGCCGAGGTCACGCCCGCTGATGGCTATGTCGCCATCGACCACTTCGGCGGCACGTACCGCAGCGAGTACCGCCACATGCAGCCGGTCACGGTCAAGGTGGGCGACCGGGTGCAGCGCGGCGACCAGATCGGCAGCATCGGGGAGGCGGGCAACGCCCCCAACGGCACGCACCTCCACCACCGCCAGTACCGCCGCGTCGGTGCCGAGTGGAAGCCGGTCAAGATGCGGTTCCTCGGGCAGCCCGTGGAGGTCAGCGTGAGCGACAGCGACACCCGCCCGGAGGGCTGGAAGCCGCCCACCCCCGTGATGGTGCAAGGACCGCCTCCGAAGGCCACATGGGAAAGCGCGTTCCGGGATGCGTCCAAGGCGCTGGCGAAGGCCGAGGCGGCCACGGCAGCCCAGAAGGCCCAGACCGCCCTTGCAACCGACGAGCGCGACGCCGCGCGCGCCGAGGCACGCCTGGCGACCGAGGCGGCCGATGGCCTCCGGGTCGAGCTGACGAAGGTGCGGACCGACCTGACGGCCTGCGAGAACCGCAAGCCCGTGGACTGCACCGCCGACCGCAATGGCCTGCTCGACGAGCTCGCCGAGTTCATCGCGAGCCACCGCGCATGAAGCGCCTGCTCCTCGCCGTGATCGCGGCCATGGTCGCCACCAACTGGTACGAGGAGGAGCCATGAACATCGACACGATCCGTGGCCTGACCGCCTACGTGGTCGCGGGCTTCGTCGTCGTCGTGGGGATGGCGTCGCTCATCGTCCTCACGGCCATCGGCACCGTGGACCCCACCGTGGGCGTCCCTGCCGTCGTGGCCATCATCTCGGGTGCCGCCGGCTTCCTGTTCGGCGCCGAGGTCTCCAAGCAGGCCTCGAAGCAGTCGCGCTCCGACCTGCTCCAGCCTCCCCCCGCCGATCCTCCGGCCAACCCGTGACCATCGCCGTGACGCCCTACATCGGCCCGTCCGAGAGCCAGGCTGCCGCAGAGGCCAACGCCAGCATCAACGCCGCCAAGGCCCGCCCCTACCACCGCGAGGCCGAGGAGCGCGCGGAGCAGCGATCCCGCAAGGGCACGATGCCCAAGAGTCTCCCGTCCCTGCTGGACTGGTACGCCCGCGGCTGGGATGAGGAGGTGCCCGAGCGGCTGCACACGGTCGAGGTGTGGAACGGGCGCCAGCAGTGGCGCACCATCGAGGTCGATGGCAAGCGGAGGGTGGCCCCGGTATGGCCGGACGTGCTCGTGGGTGGCAGCGCCCTTGGTTCGCACGGCGACAGCAGCCTGTTCCGCCGCTACCTGGAGGGCTACGCGGGCGAGCGGGATGCCGATGGCTACTACGTCCGTCCCATGCACGCCGCCCTGGCACGCCTCGCCACCCGTGACCACTGGATGGCCCGCAACCTGTTCGCGGTCGCACAGGCCGGATACGACTGGCGTGGCGTGGCGGATCGTGGTGGCTGGGTCCACGGCATGTACATCGTCTACATCGAGGAGGCCCTGCGCCGCCTATGGCGCGAGCACGCTGACGTGTCCCTGCGCTTGCAGTAGGCCGTATGCTTGATAGAAGGGCAGCCGTGGGCATCGGCCACGGTGGAGCACGGACGTGATGCGCGCCGACCTCTCGGCTGCTGCATGACCCGCAGACCCCGCCCGCAGTACGGCACCACCCACCAGCACGCAGCCAGCGCAGCGGTGGCAGCCCACGTCAGCGCGTTCGGTCACGTCTGCCCTGGGCTCGACGGCATCGTCGCTGCCCACCCCTCGCGCGACCTCGTGGCCGACCACGACGTGGCAGGCCAGCCCGAGCACGGCTACACCGTGCGCTGTCGATCGTGCAACTCGAAGCGACGCGCGCTCGGCCTCGGGTGACGGGGGGCGGTCGGAATCTTGCGCGATGGCGTCGGCTTCCCGAC
>ERZ869907.490-NODE-490-length-10509-cov-13.915248_pt1 | contig 10509 bp, 13 predicted proteins | sample MGYA00579309_ERZ869907 | MGnify/ENA primary metagenome ERZ869907 (study PRJEB32216, sample SAMN09231814) | wastewater metagenome | place: USA: Maryland | collected 2016-07-30 | study: EMG produced TPA metagenomics assembly of the PRJNA472060 data set (Reclaimed... | reverse complement strand
ACCAAAGATTTCAGCGGCATAATTTCAATGCGGTGCTCCGATTCCACCGGAAGATGTGTTAACAGCTTTACAGCACCAAAATCCGCCTTTTGTTTACAGATTTCCAGCACTTTTGCCGCGCGGTTGGCATCTACACCATCCACACAAATTAATGTTACTGTAGGTAATTGTAGTTTCATTTATTGCTTATAAATCTGTAGTGATACAATAATTTTTCTGTGTAAAATTCATTCTTCAGTAATCCTGATTTATGTACCTTTTTGGACCAGTCATGATCTTCACCAAAATTTTTATCCGGAAAATGGAATTGTTTGGCAATATATGCCCTCATGCAGTTTAAATGATTTGGATAACGTTCATATTTAACAAAATTATCAGTGGTTTTCCATTCATTGTACTGCAAAGAATGTTCAAAAATTTCGGGGTTTTCACCGTTGGTAGTCATAATGCCGCGCAAAGAAACAACATCAGGTTCTGTTTCTAATGCCGTTCTGATGGTAGAAATGTAATCACTTTTAGGAAAATCATCATCATCAAAAAAGCAAACGTATTTTCCATCTGCAGCTTGTAAAAGTCTGTTTCTTTTGGCACCTAAACATAAATCTTCATCTTTATCAATTAAAATTTCAATGTCAGAAAATATGTATCTTTTAATTTCGCCAATAGTAATACGAACATCACCACCAATTTGTGCTTCAAATTCACTTAAAAGTGAATACAGCATTTCCTTTCTTTTACTGATGGTTGGTATTAAAATAGATAGCATCATAATGGAAAATTTTCAGCTTTACGTTGGTAATAAGTTTCTTTCCCGGAATCCCAATGCGCATTATTACGCATGTAAGTAGCATCTTTTTCCGCCAATCCGTTGCAATAATGGTGATGCGGAAATAAAAGCGTTGGTACTTCCAGCAACCAGTTATTGTTTCTGCAGGTCCAGTATAAATCCTGGTCAACAAACATAGATTTGTATTGTGGATGCCATAAATAACCCAGCTTAGTGTATAAAGTTCGGTTCATTATTGGAATGGTAACAATATCCACTTCAAATTTCTGAAGGCCGTCATCTGTTTTTAAAACCAGTGGTTTTTCTATTCCGTGCTCTATAAAAATAGTTACTATTTTTCTATCCCAGTCAGCCGGACAAACAAAATCATCTGATAAATAAATTAGGATATCGCCGGTGGCAGCGGATGCCGCGCGGTTGGTAGCTTCTACCAAGCTGCTGTTATTATTTTCTAAAATAACGGATCTGGTAAATAGCAGTTTATATTTTGAAGCTTCCGCATCATCATTATCCAGCGATAAAATATGTTCAATTTCAAACATCAAACTGCTATAATTCAGCCAATTCATAAAAGTATGATAAGCTTTCATGGCACGTCCGCGTGATGGATGAATTAAAGATATTTTCATTTATAATACTGTGTATAAAAATTAAAACTTTCAAAATCATCGTGTTCCTGTATCATATGCTTATGCAGATACACAAAATTTTCGTCTTTATTAGTAAAGCGGTGCAGTTTGTCCACATGGTTTACACCGCCGCAAAGTCCTACACCATGTTTTATTCCTATTGCAATTGGATTTCCCGGATGAATTATTTTACCTGTTAACCCGGCATGCAGCCATAAATGTAAATCTGTATAAGGATCATTATCCTGGCACCATGTAATATCCAAATCTGGTTTTATCAGCGTATTCATGGCGCTGGCCCGTTCCGGATGGTTCATGGTAAAATATCCGCGTTCTTTTAAGTGATAATAAACGGTGTATGCAGTACCAAATAAATCTGGTGTTTCTTTTGAAACCCATCTTGCTGTCATATATGCAATATAATTAGGTGCATACCAGTCATCATTTTCAATCAATAAAATACAGTCAAAACCTTTTCCGCGCAAACGTTCATATCCTGTTCGGTAACGCCAGGTAATATCTTTTTCTGAAGAAAGTGGAGGATCAGCAACTATTTCTATGTGATCGGGTGGCATGGTTTGTCTGCGCATCATCCGCAAACAATTCTTTAAAAATTCGGGGCGGTCGCCTCGGTCCGGTATGATGATTGCAGTCTTCATACATCAAATGTAAGTGACGGAATACTGCATTATATTTTTTCATTGCCAAATTGGCAATGAAAAAAAAATTCTGAAATTATTGGTTTTATTTTTGACTTATCAAATTATAACTCTAAAAACATTTCAATGATTTCAGACGCTGTCGGTTCAGAATTAATTAGCAAAATAGTAGGTTATAAAATTACAAAAGGTGATTTTGCTCCCGAAACACCGAACTTACCGATGCGTATCGCCATTTTAGGTGAAGCAAATACTGCAAATCAGGCAACATTAAGTACAGCTGCAAAAGAAGTTAAATCAGCACAGGAAGCTGGACAATTATATGGTTACGGTTCACCAATTTATACTATCATGCGTATTTTACGCAGCAATTACGGTGCAAATGTTGGCGGCATTCCGACTATTGTTTATCCGCAGGCTGCTGCCAGTGGCGCTACTGCTAAAGTAATGAAAATTACACCATCCGGTGTTGCAACCGGCAGCGGTGTACATACCGTTATTGTGGCTGGACGTACCGGTTTGGAAGGTGGAAGCTATGAAATTTCAATTGCAGAAGGTGATACAACGGATGATATTACCGCTAAAATATATGCAGCAGTTAACAACGTGTTGGGCGCGCCAGTTATAGTTGCAGATACTTCTTATGAAGTAAATTTTACTACAAAATGGAAAGGTAAAACCGCACAGGATTTAACCATTTCTGTTGATACAGGAAAATCTGCTTTAGGTATTACATACGTTGTATCAACAACTACTGCGGGTACAGGAACACCATCTATTTCAGCAGCATTAAATCTGTTTGGAAACGAATGGAATACCATTGTTATAAATCCATACGGATTAGAATCAACTATTGTTTCTTCATTGCAACAATTTAACGGTATTCCTGATCCTACAAATCCAACAGGAAGATATAAAGGTATTGTAATGAAACCTTTTATTGCACTTACCGGTACAGTAGCAGAAGACATTTCAGCATCAACAGATGTGTTGAGTGAACAGGTAACAATTGCGATATGTCCGGCACCGCTTTCAAAAGGATTTCCATTTGAAGCAGCTGCAAATATGGCCGCATTGTTTGCCAGAACATCACAAGATACACCACATTTAGATGTTTCAGGACAGTCATACCCGGATATGCCTACACCAACAGCAATTGGTGCTATGTCTGATTATGACAGTCGCGATGCAATCGTAAAAAAAGGTTGTTCAACTGTTGATTTAGTTGCCGGAAGATATAAGGTAATGGATTTTGTTACAACATACCATCCTGAAGGTGAAACACCACCGCAATTCAGATATTGCAGAAATCTTATGTTAGATTTCAATGTTCGTTACGGATATTATCTGTTAGAACAAATAAATGTTGTGGACCATGTAATTGCCAATGATGTAGATGTTGTGTCTGCAAGTAAGGTTATCAAACCAAAACAGTGGAAACAGATTTTATTCAACTACTTTGAATCTTTAGTAAATAGAGGTTTGATTGTAGAAGCAACATTTTCACAAACATCTTTACAGGTTGGACTTTCTTCCACAAATCCTGACAGGCTGGAAACATTTTTCAGATATAAAAGATCAGGCATTGCACGAATTGCTTCTACTACAGCAGAAGCAGGCTTTAATTTTGGAACTTTAAATTAAAATATAAATGGCATCAGGCGGCGATATTATAGAAATAACATACAACCATCCAACAATTGGATCTGGTGTTCTTTATCCAAAAGCAGGTGAAGATAATTCTTATTTTCCAGGCGGTGTTACTACCGGTTCCGATGCAAATATGATTACCGCTGCAGGTGATCCAATTTGGCAGCAAAATCGTTCACGTGGTTATTTTGTTGCTACTGTTGCTAATGAACAAAATACGCAACAAACATTAGAAAAAATCATTGAATTATCAGCATCACCAATACCAGCAGACTGGACGTTTTCTGTAATTAACGGTGTAACGTATGGTGGCAAAGGAAAACCGGTTGATGTTCCGGAAGGAAATATTAACCAATCTACTTTTTCACTACGTGTGGAAGGTGGTAAATTCATGAAAATTGTAGGATGATTTTAAAACAGTTCTTTAAATAAATAAAAATGTCAGCATTATCACCGGAAGTAGCAATGCTAGAAATTGAAAAATGGTTAGACCATAAAAAAGTTTCTGCAAACAAAAGAGAATCGAATGAAGAAGCAATCAAAACATTAGCAGAGGAATTTTCTTCTGGAAATATGATTTTGAAAGATTCTTTTGAGTTGCAGTATAAACTGAAAGCGCCTATACAATCTGAAAGGGCAACATCAGAATTGATTTTTAAGCCTAGATTAACTATTGGTTCAGTTTATAATCATTTACAAGGTGTAAAACCAACGGATGCTGATGGAAGATTATTCGCTTATGCTGCGGCATTAACCGGTAATCCAAAAGATTTAATTAAAGCATTGGAAATTGATGATTGGAACATCGTACAGGCAGTAGTGGTTTTTTTTCTTTAGACAATGAAAGTTTAGAAAATATTATAAAAACAGTTGTTCGTGAGCATCATTTTTCGCCAGTGGAAATTGATGCTTTTTTTATGGATGATCAGGATTACCATGGTTTGCAATTTTGGTATAATGACTGTAAAGAAATGAATGAAGAACTTAAACCTAAAAAAACCGGAAATAAAAAATAATGAATGCTGCACTAAAGGTTCCAACCATATTTTCTGCTGTCGATAAATTTAGTTCGGTAGTAAAAGGTATGTCGAAATCTGTATCATCATTTGGAAATGATACAGATGTAGCAGTTGCCAAAGTGCAACGTAAGTTTCGTGGAATTTCAGAAGCTTCAAAAAACTTTGCTATTGGAACGGCAGCAGCCGGAACCGCAATTTTAGCGCCATTAGGAATGGCTGTAAAAGCAGCATCAGATTACGAAACATCTATAGCATCATTATCAGCTATTACCGGTGCTACAGGTACTGAATTACAAAAGTTTAAATCTAAAGTGGAAGAAGTGGCCGATGCGCAAAAAATGGCATACGGTGAAACCGCAAAAGCATTTGAATTGGCAGGATCAGCAATGCCTGAATTATTAAAAAGTGCTGATGCATTAGGAAAAGTTTCCACAGCAGCAATAGTATTATCAAAAGCATCAGGTGAAGATCTGGAATCTTCTATTCGTTCTGTTACCGGTGTAATGAACCAATTCAGTTTAGGTGCAGAACAATCAGAACGTACTATAAACGTGATGGCTGCAGGTGCCAAAGTTGGTGCTGCTTCCATTGCACAAACTGCAGAATCAATGGTAAACTTTGGTTCTGTTGCCGCAGCGGCAAATATGAGTTTAGAACAAACAGTTGGTGCCATCCAGGTAATGAGTAAATATAGCTTGTTTGGTGCTGAAGCAGGTACTAAATTACGCGGATCTGTGTTAAAGTTACAACAGGCTGGTGTTGGCTATGCCAGCGGACAATTTAAAATAAACGATGCATTAATTGAAGCGAAAGCCAATATTGATAAATTGAGCACCGCAAAACAGAAAGATGCTGCTTTACAAAAATTATTCGGTGCTGAAAATATTTCTACAGGTAAAATCTTACTAAACAATATTTCATTATTAGGTGAATATACCAAAGGTGTTACCGGTACATCAGAAGCCCAGATTCAAGCTGCTATAAAATCTGAAACATTAGCAAAGAAAATGGAAGCCATTAAAAACAGGGTTGCTAATTTATCTGTAAAAATAGGTGAAGTATTGTTGCCAATAGTTGAAAAATTAGCTGATAAAATTGGACCGGTTATTGGCAAAATTACAGAATGGGTAAAAGCAAATCCAAAATTAACTGAAGGATTGGTAAAAGGTGCAGCAGCAGTTGGTGTATTATTGATAGCAATGTCTGGCATCGCAACAGTAGTATCAGTAGTATCAGGATTTATTGCCACATGTTCTACATTGGCGGCAGCCTGGGTAACCGTTGGCGGTGTCATAAGTTCAACAATTATTCCAATATTTCAGTTTTTAGGTGCGGCATTTAGTGTAATAATAGAAGCTGTTCTGGCATTTGCCGGTATTTCTGCCGGTGTGTTCGCGGCGGTAGCAGCAGCTATTGCTTTTGTGGTTTCTTTAGTGCTTTCATTTATCAGAAACTGGGAACGAATTACAAACGCATTCAAAAATGACGGTATTGTTGCCGGGTTAAAAGCTATAGGAACAACAATTTTGGATGCAATATTATTGCCATTACAGAAAGTATTGGAATTAGCTTCTAAACTACCAAAGTTTTTAGGCGGCGGATTGGCGGCGGATGCGGCAGCCAGCGTTAAAGACTTTCGTGCCAGTTTAGGTGTAGAAATGGGTGCAGATGCTGCACAACCAGCGCCTGTAATTAATACAAAAAAGACAAATCAGGATGCAATTGTAAGCAGAACGGAAAATACGCAAAATAAAAACGTAACGTTGGATTTTAAAAATGTACCGAAAGGAATGATAATGAGTGGTGATGGAATTTCTAATAATATGATGCCACAGTTAAGTTCAACATTTGGAATGTAATGGATGTAAAAGTAATTGAAACGGGAAACGGTGGTGATTTAACCAAAAATGGCAATGATTTAGCCATGGTTTTTTCTTTTGAAAATATGGTGTATCTGGCATTGTTTGGCGGAAATAAAGAAGCCGTAACGCCACAGAAGCGTATTTCAAGCGAACAGGCTTTTGATTACTGGGCAAATAATTTATTATTTCCGGAAGATACCGGATTGCAGTTTAATTCCATAACAGAAAAAACACTTGAAACAACTGCTTTAACATCCGTTGGAAGATTAACCATAGAAGATGCGGTAAAAGCTGATCTGGAATTTATGGCTGCTTTTGCGGAAGTTTCTGTTTCATCACAAATCGTTTCTTCCGATAGAATTGATATTTCTGTAAAGGTAAACGAACCAGGTAATCTTACAGAAAGAAGATTTATTTACATCTGGGAAAATGGAAAATTGAATATTGAGTGAATTAAAAATTAAAGATGCAGGCAATACCAACCTATAACGAAATATATAACAGCGTAATTTCTGATCTGGAATCACAATTTGGTGTAAATATTCCAACGTTTGGCAAAAACTTTTTGCGTTCAATTGCAATGGTACAGGCTGCCAAACTAAAACTATATTACCTGGCAGTAGCTAATATTCAGAAAAATATTTTTGTTGATACGGCAGAACCTGAATCCATTGGCGGAACATTGGAACGTTTTGGTCGTGTAAAATTGAATCGTAATCCTTTCCCGGCAGCAGCCGGACAATATACGCTGGAAGTTACCGGAACAGTGGGCGCCGTAATTCCAGCGCAGACTACATTCAAAAGTGATGATACGGCACAAAGCCCGGGTAAATTATTTATTCTGGATAATGCTTTTACCTTATTAACGAGCACAGATGAAATTACAGTACGTTCACTGGAAACAGGCATTGAAACAAAATTAGCTGTAGGCGATACCTTAACGGCAACGGCACCAATTGCATTAGTAAATCAGTCTGCAGAAGTAACAGCAGAAACTATTGAACCATCTGCCGCGGAAACTGTGGAAGATTATCGTAAAAAAGCATTGGATGCCTATCGATTAGAACCGCAGGGCGGTGCTGCTACTGACTACCGCCTATGGTCCGCAGATGCGCAGGGTGTAAAACAAACCTATCCGTATGCAAAATCAGGAAGCGAGTACCAGATAAATTTATATGTGGAAGCAACAGTGGCAGATTCTACAGATGGAAAAGGAACACCATCCGCATTATTATTGGCAGCTGTGGAAGAAGTGGTGGAGTTTGATCCGGATACTACACGTCCAAATTCAGAGCGTGGCCGCCGTCCGTTGCAGGCAATTGTCAATTTTCTTCCTATTGTTCCGCGTGAAGTAAGTATTGTGATTAATGGATTTGTTGGCAGAACAACGGAAATTGAGACATTAATTTCTAATGCCTTAAAAGAAGAAATAAACAAAGTACGTCCGTTTGTTTCGGCATGTGATGTACTTTCTGAAAAGAATGATATTCTGGATAACAATAAAATTGTTGCTACAATTTTTAATACACGACCAGGTTCCATATTTGGTGCCATCAATTTAACGGTAGATGGTACAGCATATACATCGTACACTTTTATTAATGGTTTCATACCGCATGTAAATTCTATTACGTTTGCTTAATTTTTTACCGGACATATTAGCACTTACCAAACAGTTATATCCAACTGGCAGAGCATTTAAAATGCCTAAAAGTGGATTCTTTGAAAAATTGCATTTGGCACTTAATGAGAGTGAAAACCGCGCATACAATGCGGCATATGGTTTACTGGATAATATTTTACCGGATAATGCCAATTTTACGGAAGCGGATGCATATGACTGGGAACGCCGTTTAGGTTTAATTACTGGTTTGGGTGTAAGTCTGGAAGATAGAAAGAAAGCCATTAAACGGAAAATAAACCATCCGGGCATCATTGCCGCACGTCAGCACTATTTGTACATACAAGCTCAGCTGCAAGCCGCAGGATTTGAAGTATATGTTTATGAAAACAGATTTCCATATGGTAATACTTACTATACTAGAAGTATTCTTGATATAACATCAGGAATTGGTATTAATGATTTACAACATGGAGATTTACAACATGGAGATGCACAGCATGGAGGTGCTTATGGAAATATAATTGTTAACCATATCAGTGAAACACTGGACCAGCAGTTTTATGTTACCAATAATTTACGAAACACATTTTTTATTGGTGGTAATCCTTTAGGAAGTTTTGCAAATATTACACTAAATAGGAAAGATGAATTTCGTCAACTAATTTTAAAATTAAAACCTGCGCAGATGGTAGGTTATTTATTAATTAACTACGTTTAAATTTTTTAAAATGGCTATAAAATTATTAGATAAACCAAATACAGAAGGAATCAGCTATGATTATCCATATGGTAATATTAAAGATAATCCTGGTGATAATAGCGGAACACCGGTAAATAAACTGGTATATGCTGATTTTCATCAGTTTTTTGCAAAAATGATGGCAGAATCAGGTATTGTTTACAATGATCAGCCAGATAATGCTACGGATGAATTTCAGTATTTTATGGCATTTATTAAAAATATTAAAGACACTATTGATTCTTATATTAATCAATATACAGACATTTCTGGAAGTATATCTTTACATCCAAATTTAACATCATCTATAATAGTTGCCAGAAAATATAAAGATGATACTATATTATTAAGGGTTAATGCCACCATTTCAAGCAATATTATTGCAGTATCCGATTTAATAACTAATATTCCTGTAGGTTCAGGTGGTAGTTATATAACAGCCCACTTTAGAAATACAAGTGGAGGTGATATTTCATCAGGAATAGTAATTTTATCAGGTTCTAAAATTGCTACAAATATCGCTTTGAATACTTCTACTTATGATAGATTCTATTTATATCTTATCTATAAAGCAGAATAATGCAATTAAATGTAAATACAGACGCAGTCGTGGCTTTTACCAACAAGTTGGAAAAGCTGCCTCGAACCGCCTTTCCGGTGGCGGTTCGTGCTGCGCTGAATTCTGCAGCATTTGACATGAAAAAAAATACCATTCAATCATCAGCATCTGCTACATTCACCATCAGAAAAAGCACTTTTTTTAAAGCCAATAGCCGTGTACAAATGGCCAGCGGTTTTGATATAAACAATATGTTTTCTGCTGTTGGCTTTACCGGGAAAGATCAGGCAATTGATGATTTGGAAAAACAGGAACACGGCGGAAAAATTAATAGCCGTGCTTTCATCCCGATGGCGCCCGCACGTACTGGAAATTCAAATAATAAACTGGTACGCCCAAATGCCAGATTGCGTAATTTAAAGCTGGTAGATGCTTCTAAAGCAGAAGGTGTAAATGATAAACAAAAGTTTGTAAAATCGGTGTTTTATGCTGGTGTTGGCGGGCATGTTCTTTCTGAATTTAATGGAAAATCATACGTTTGGAAAGTAAATTCTTTATCCAGAACAGAAGCAGGAAGCTTTAAATTAACACCAATTTATAGTTATGAAAAAGGCCGTGACGTAAAAGTAGATTCTACAAATTTTATGTCAAAAGCTACGGAAATGACATCCAAAAAAATGGATGATTTTTATATTAAAGCAGCTGAATTTCAGTTTAAAAAAGCATTGCAGTGAGTTGGTTAGATAACATAAAATCTGATTTAGTTATCAGAACCGGTGATGGAAAAGAATACAAACCACAGTTTCTTTATCCGTCAAAATCTATTGAATACAACGTAACAACCTTTGAATTTCCAAATGTTTCTGGTTCATTGGTAGATAAGCGCCTGCCAAAAGGTACAAAATATCCGCTGCAACTGTTTTTTCAAGGTGATAACTACCTGGAAGTATCGGAAGCATTTATCAAATCTGCCGCCGATCC
>ERZ869907.489-NODE-489-length-10537-cov-2.972238_pt1 | contig 10537 bp, 10 predicted proteins | sample MGYA00579309_ERZ869907 | MGnify/ENA primary metagenome ERZ869907 (study PRJEB32216, sample SAMN09231814) | wastewater metagenome | place: USA: Maryland | collected 2016-07-30 | study: EMG produced TPA metagenomics assembly of the PRJNA472060 data set (Reclaimed... | reverse complement strand
TAACTCAATCACTAGCTACCTCTACCTATACAACTCAGGCTTCTTCAACCGCTACCTATGAACCTAAATTTACAATACTTAGCATAGCAAAAGGTGGAACAGCTACGTCAGTCGCACCTAGCTATGGATATATGTTAATTGGTAATTCCAGTGGTGGTTATAATTATGTTGCTTCTTCCACATTAGGCGGTGGTGGTTCTGCCTCTTTAACTGGTTCGACTAATCAGGTCGCTTATTTTAGCGGAGCAAATACTGCAGTAGGCACTCCATCAATAGTTATATCAGCCCCATCGTATCTTGGAACAGGTACGGCGACACCATCAGCTCATCTTACTATTAATGGCGATTTATCTTTTTCTACTTCAACACAAGGTCCAGTAATGCGTTCACCGAGTGGTATTTTATTTAGATTACAAGTTGATAATAATGGAATATTACAGACTACAGGTTCATCTGTTGCTCCGATTACTTTAGGCGGTGTTCAACAAGACAATGCGCCAGAACAAAAAACTGACAGCCGTGGTTTAATTGGACTTTTAGGATTATTTGGATTACTACCATTATTTAAAAAGAAAAAATGAAGAAGTTAATTTTAATCACAATCTTATTTTGTTTATCTGGTTGCCAGCAAAAACTAGGTGTTTCTGATATTACCAGTGTTAAGGTAGCAGAGAAATTTAATGCCTCTGAAATCAAGACTAAATATAACTTAGAAGATAATAAACTGAAACGAACTGTCAAAGATAATCCTAAAGATACTATTAAAGTTGAAATAGGAAATTCTAGCAAGTTGTTGGGTGTAGGAGAAACTGAATTTACACCAGATGTTACTATCAGTCGTTGGGACGAGGTTAGTCTTTCTTTACATCCTAAAATGCTAGATGAGGTTGCTACAAAAGATAAGACTTTAAGTTTTGATAAAGAACAGATAATTTTCAATACTCCTGAAGTAGATTATAAGATGTATGAAATGCCAATTAGTGACGAGAATCCAGAAGGAGCTTATGAATTTGAGGTTATTTTAAAGGAAAAACCCAAGACTAATGTTGTTTCTTTTACGATAAATACTAAGAATTTAAAGTTTTATTATCAGCCACCACTAAATGAAGAAAAACAAGACGAAGAAGTTGACTACTGCACTGCTACTGATTGTTACGACAAGGATGGTAATGTTATTATCCATAGACCAGAAAATGTTGTAGGTGCTTATGCCGTTTATCATAGTGGAAATCCAATCAATTATGAGGGTGGAACTTTATATAAAACTGGTCAAGTAGGGATGATTTATAGACCAAAAATAATTGATTCCGCAGGAACGGAAGTCTGGGGAGAATTAAAAGTTGATACGGATAATCAGATACTCTCCGTTACAATACCACAAGATTTTTTAGACAAGGCCGTTTATCCAGTCAAACAAGCAGCTGGATTGAGGTTTGGATATGAAACAGCGGGGAGCACGGAAGTTACGCAAGCTAATAACCGTCTTCTTGTTATAAAAGCTACAACTACATCAGCTGGTACTGTTGATAATTTTACTTTTTATGGAAAACGATATTCTTCTAGTTATCACCCTTATGAGAAACCAGTAATATATAATTATACTACTTTGGCAATAATAACTAATGGTATTGGCACTCCTCTTCTAATGGATGATGATACTGCTCAATGGAGAACAACTGCAGATTATAGTACAAAACCAAGTGTATCAGCTTCAACAAATTATTATATAGGAATAATAGCGAGTGATTATGCAAAAATGTATCATAACACTGGCTCTATTGGTGATGGAGAAAGTATTAGTAATAATTACACTACTCCAAGTAACCTTTCTATTGGTCTTGGTGACACTAAGTTATTTTCAGTTTACGCCACCTATACAGCAAGCGGAGCAGCAACTCCAACTTATTCTCCTGTCAATCTTCGCAACAGTGTAAACTTACGTAACTCAGTTAATATAAAATAATATATGAAAAATCCAATTATACAAAGTTTAATAACCAGCTTGCTAACTTGCCTAATTGTTCTAGGCGGTTATTCGTTTTTACAAAATCAGAATGTCTTGGGATATGCTCAAAGGTTTGTGTCCAATCCTTTTATAGAAACAATTACAGGTAATGGCAACAATCTCACTGGCGTTGGTACTGCTTCAACAACTAATCTTTTGGTTGACCAAAAAATAGGAGTTGCAACCACAGTTCCGGGATATGCCTTAGATGTTAATGGTACAGTTCAAATGGGTACTGGTTTAACTACTATGGTAGTAGATAGTAACGGTTATATCGGTATTGGCACAGCAACACCTGCTTATCAACTAGACGTACAAGGGACGGTTGGAATAGGCACTGGTACGGTTGCTTTAAAGATTGACTCTACAGGATATGTTGGAATAGGAACAACCTCACCTGATAATGTATTGGATGTTACTACACAAACGGCAGCCGCTACCACTTCAACTACTTTTGGTCAAGCTGGTCAAGGAAAAGGTTGGTGTATTAAAACCTATAATACTGCAGGAACTTTAACTTATTGCTCAATTAGTGGAACGACATTTAGTTGTTCAACAAATAGTTGCCTTTAATTATGTACGACAGGTTTAAAAAATTAATACCATTTGTAATTGTAGCAGTTATTGTTTTAACGGCATTATTTTTTTTGAATTTTGATAAACAAAAACCACCAGTTAAAGAAATTAAGTTGGGAGGCGTTACCACTGTTTATGCTAGTACGACTGACGATAGTTTAGCTACTTGGGATTCTACTTGGTATCGAGCTAGAAATAATTCTACTACCGCTAATTTATCAGCAGAAGGAAATACGTTAGCTGAAAATTCAATTTATTGGGAATTTATATTTACAGGATATTTTTATTCTTCCAGATACTTTCTATCCTTTGATACGTCATCTGTGGGTAGTCAGGTTATGTCTAGTGTTACTTTAAATTTTTATGTGTATAACGATAATCTTTGGGGAAATCCAGCTGAAGGTTTTGGCGTAAAAAAAGGAACTTTCTCGCTGCCTTTAACAGCCACAGATGCCAATTATAAAGGCTACACCGGCACTGGTTACGGCACAACCTCAGTAGCGACTACAACCACTGGAAGTTGGAAACAAATTACCGTACCTACCGCCGATATTAACACTAGCGGATATTCTAAATTTGTAATAATGACCGACCACGATTATTCCAGTACAACTCCGACTAACGGTTCAGGATATGCCGCTGGAATAGCTACCGCTAACGATGCCACTCATAAGCCGTATTTAACAATCAATATCAGTAGTAGTCCGACAATAAATTCTTGGACGGCAAGCCCGTCTCAGGTTTTAATCGGTTCTTCTACCACTTTAAGTTGGAATGTTTCGGATGTTAATAATATGATGCTGACTGGTAATAATTTAAGCCAAGCGACCACCACCGCCACTGGCAGTTATACGTTTGCTCCAAATGCTACTGGTACTCAAAATTATGTTTTGGCAGCTTCTAGCTCTGAGGCTACTATTTATGCTACAACTACTGTAACCGTAACTGACGTGCCGATTGTGAACACTCTTTCAATAACACCAGGAGGCACTTGTGCTGGCACAGGAACGCTAGCTTGGAGTGTTTTTGGTGATGCTTCAACGACTATAAATCAGGGTATTGGAGATGTAGCTTCAACATCAAGTCAGACAGTTTCTTTAGGTAAAACTTATACATTAACGGCTGTTAATAAAAACGGCACGACAACCTCATCGGTAGTGGCGACTTCTTCGTCTTGCACAATGGCATTAACTTTATATAATAATCAGATATTTCAAAGGAACGCAGCCACTTCAGGAGTAGTTACCTTTACTGGTACGTCTTCTGCTGGTTATAGTATGTCCGCGCTGTCTTTTAAGGTAGTCAAGGCTTCTTCAACTGGCACGGTAATTCAAGACTGGACAACAGTAACACCTATTGTTAGTGGTACAAATTGGAGAGCTTCAACTACAATTCCAGTAAATAACACTTGGTATTATCTAGTTTGGAGAGATGATGCAGGAGGCAACACTTCTACCAGTACAAGCAGGTGGACTGTCGGTGATTTGTATGGAATTATAGGGCAGTCTAATATGGCGTGTATGTTTACTGAAACTTGCATTGATGCCACACCTATTTTAACAACGGCTAGTAATACCTCAGCTTCGGTTGGTTACAATTCATTATTTGCAGCAGGTGGACTTTCTTTTTATCTAGCAACATCTACAAACTGGTCTGGTTTAGCTGGAGAGGGAGCAATCTCCTTAGCCAACAGATATTCAACTTATATGAATGTTCCGATAGGATTTATTGAGTTTGCAGGAGGTTCGACTGGGTTACACCAAGCCTATGAAGGTATCGGCTATTGGTTGGATTTCAGTGCTACTTCTAGTTATCCTTTATATCAGAATTTTCTTTTTAATGTTAATGTTTATGGTGGAAGATTGGCAGGCATTATGTGGATACAAGGTGAGTCTGACGCTAGAGGTGAACTTCCTTATGCTACTTATTACAGTGATATGGATATTTTCTTGAATAGAATAAGAAATGACATTGGTTATGCTTTTGCTACCAGTGGGACTGGCACAGTACCTTTTTTTGAAGGTCAAATTGGCAGATGCAATGGTGATGTGGTTGCGTGTATACCTGGAAATTCAGGAGATGATAATGGTTGGCAGAACATCAGAGACGCTCAAAAAGATTGGGCGGTAGCCAAAGGAGAATCTAATAATGTCTATTGGGCTGCTGATACTATTGACTTGCCACTTGATTCCATTGGTATTCATCACAGTAATGTTGGTTTTAGAGAAATGGGAAAACGATTTGCTCAAACTGCTTTATATCATTATGGAAAAGTATCTTATTATCGTGGTCCTCAAATTACCTCAAAACGTATTAATCCTTCTAATGGTAGTCAGGCAATAATAACCATTCAGCACGGTGCAGGTTCTAATTATACACCGTCTATGAGTATTGACGGCTTTATAATTAATGGAGCAACCAGCACTGTTTCTACTACGTCTCAGTATTCGGCAACACAAATAGCAGTAACTAAAACAACACCGTTTGTATCAACTGACAATATCCAATATATGTGGGGCGTTGACCCTTGTAATGTTTATTATCCAAGGGGTTGTTCAATGACTGTTTTTGATAATACTGAGTTAGTTCTACCATTAGAGGGAAACACTACAATTAATTTTGGCATTCCGACTAACTATATATTTTTAAAGCGTAATGTTAATCTCCGAAGTAATATAAGAATAAATACAATCCAATGACATTGACATATTTAATAAAAGATTTAATGAAAGTAATTAAAAATTGATGCAAAATGTTTCACAAACGCAGTTAGCTAATTATGGTGTTATTGCTGGCGTATTAGTAATTTTATTAAGCAAGGCAGGAATAGAAACTGATACCGCCACTGTAGTATTTTTTATTGGTGCTTTAGTTTCCATTGGCTCAACTATCTATAGTTGGTATAATCGTTATAAAAAAGGTGATATTTCGTTAGGTGGAAAACGAAGATAATTAATTAAAATAAAAATAAATGGAAGACAAAGAAAAATTAATACATTTAGAATTGTGCGGTTTGAAAGATGTAATAGATGAACGACTAAGAACAGTCGCTGAGTCTCTAAATAGAATAGAAACTCAAACTACCAAAACTAATGGCATGGATTCTTGACTGGAGGTTTGGCAATTATGGCTGTATTTTTAAGTGTGGTAACATTTTTCCTAAAAAAGTAGTACATTTAAAATAAAAATTCAGAGGAGGAAAAGGTGAAAAAAAAGAGACATCGTTCTAACGACCGTTCAAGAGAAGACCGACAACATTTTGATATGTGTGCAGTAGAAACCTGTTCGTGTGTTGCTACACAGCGACACCACTGGATTCCCTGGAGATTTTTGCCAGGTAACTCATTTACATTGCAATTTTGTGCCGACCATCACAAGGTAATTGATGAAATGTTATCAGCTGTAGTCGAATGTACACCGCTTAATTTCTTTAGGATTATCTTCGAGGTAATCTATGGCAGAGGTGCGGCTTATCGTAGACTTAGGGTAGGGGAAGATACACTAGAGACTCCAAAAGAATCTATCCACTATATTAGTGGGAGGAGGAATGGTGATGACTAGGGAACAGCTAACTATTAAGTATTTTCAGAACAAAAGTGTTCCTGAGTTTGTCTACGGAACTTGGCTCGGTCGTGATGCTAACGACCATCTTGTCGCCTGCGAAGGCCTTGAGATACCAGTAGGTTCAAATGATTTTACGGGGTTTGAGTATTGTAACAAATGTCCAATCAATGCCTACTGCTTTTTACGGTTAAATGAAGTTTTCAGTGGTTGGACACTGTAAGGAGGTTATGATGGCAAGAACATTCATTAAAGGAGAACGAGTGCAACGTCTTTGCACAAAATGCTGTAAGTCTCGGCTTGAGTTTTCACACTATCTTAATGGAGTATATTACTTCATCTGTCCGTATTGCAATACGGTGTTTCAATTTAAAGAGAAGGTCTTTTGACCTTAAAGGTGAGATAGTTTTATTATCTCACCTCCATTTCAAGCCAGTCCGCTGTGCCTAGGAATGGCGAACGGTTTTACATACTTGAGGTTAGGCAATAGACTACGTATAACGAGCTATTCGCCAAAACCTCTTACAAATTATAGATTCACATAAGATGTATTTAGTAAAAATAGACAATTTTATGTTTCCATTTCACTATTCATTTACTATATATAATTGGCATCTATGGATTATGTTTTATTTATTGATTGCGCTTACTATTTATATACTTTTAAAACATATAATAAAATAATATGATCAATACTGGATTAATTTTAGAAGCACCAAATGAAAAAGACCACATTATTGGTGGTGTTACTGTCGGTGGAATATTAGTAGACAAGCCTAAGCCATTAATAATCTTTCCAGATGGGCATGGTTGGTTGGACTCTATAGGTGCTAATCGTGGTGAGGTGCAAGCCAACGATCACTTTGATACTTTTCTTTGTACAATCCATGGAGTTGGCGGAGCTTTGTCTGACTATTTAAAGAAAGTTTATAATGTTGATTTAGATATATCAGAATGTTTGCAAGGAGTTATGGCTGGTGTTACTCCCGGTGTCGGAGGAACTATTCGTAATTCTTTGGAAAGTTTTAGAACTAAGGGATGGTTAGAAGAATACTATCGTAAGTTTACTTCTGCCACCACACAATCTCAATGTTTTTCAGTAGTAACTCAAACATTAAGAGATTTAGCCAAGAAACAGTTAGAAAATTGGGAAATTTATTGGGATTTAATAGACGATAGCGATAACGTTCCACACGCTAAGATTATAGACGCTTTAAAATATAGCGAGGTAGTTGTAGCAGGTTATGCTTGGGCAGCTTATTATGGCGGAGAAGGAATTTATGATAGTTATAGCAATACTGCTAATCATTGTTTCAGGATCGGAGATGGTGGCAATCTTACTCAGGCAGTTAAAGATAAGTTTAAAGATAGACAGTACACGATAGACTGGAGTAAAGTAGATTTAATAGCTATTGATTCATATAGATACGATTGGTCTAAAAATGAACCAGACCATACGGAATATAATGATTTTCTTAAGCCACTAGCTAAGACCTTTCGCATTTATTCTGCTTATCGCATATATGCTAAGCCTAAAGTTTCATTAATAGATCAATCATTAATAGGAAAATTAAAACTTATGTTTAAAAAAATATCAAGAGATTGTCATGGCGGTATGTGGTTCATAAAGGACAATAAAAAACAAAAGATTGAAAGTTGGGAAGCATTTGCTGGGGCGGTAATTGATGAAGTCGGAGTATTACAAAATGGTCTAACTGACCAACAATTAGCACTATATGCGGATAATAAGTTTTTTGGTAAATAAGTTTTTTATCGATAGAACGTTTGGTGCTTCCAGATCTTCAAGATGGCCGGCAGTTAGAAAAGAATATCTTAAGAAACATCCGGTTTGTGAAGCTACAGGCAGTAATAAAAATTTAAGTGTGCATCATATTAAGCCATTCAATTACAACCCAGAACTGGAATTAGATCATAATAACCTAATTACTTTATCGGAAGACTTTGGCGGATCTAACATTCATTTATTGCTAGGGCATCTCGGAGTTTTCACCAGCCACAATATTAATATCAGACAAGACGCTAAACAATTATTAAATAAAATAAATACAAGACCATGAATAAACGAACAAAAATCTGGCTAATAGTTTTGGGAGTGTCAATTGCGATACTAACATTTTCCTTAACTGTTACCGCAGAAAATAATAAAGCCACAGTTATTAATCCTTCTACCTTAGAGCGCAAACAAGTGACTATCGGAGATCCACACGCTTTTGATGGTGGATTTGTGTTAGAAACCAGTTACGGTTATATACCACAGACTGCCGGCAACTTAGGATTTACTGTAGCGACTAGGTATAAAACTACGTTATCCACATCAATGACTTCTGTCCAAACTACACTACCAGTATCTTCGCTAATAACACAAGACAGTCACACTTTAACTATGGCAGATCTAGGAACTAAAGTATTTTTGACTGTAGAACCGGGCGGAAATAAAGAAGAAATTATAATGTGTACTGGAATATTAAGTTCTTCTTGGACCGGCTGTACTCGTGGTTTGGCTTTTTATGGAACTTCTACCGCATCAGTGGCTGCCAATCAAAAGACTCATAGTGCTGGATCAGTAGTAATAATGAGCAATGTTCATTATGTTTATGATGAAGCCGTAGATAAAGATAGTGCGGAAACAATTGAGGGTATAAAAACATTCACATCTTTACCCATTGGCCCATCTAGTATCCCAACAGCCAATTATCAATTTGCTAATAAATACTACGTAGATTATGTTGGTGCTGGTGGATTTACTTCACTTAATGCTTCGACCACCAGAGGTCTTTCAGTAGATGGTTCTGTACCAGAAAGAGTCGGTATCAACGCTTCTACTACTACCGGCGTAGCTTTTGATACTACCGGAAAATTATATCAGAAAGTCACGACTGGTTTATTAACCGGATCAAATGGTATTGGTATAGATTATTCCACTAATAACACTTGGACTGGAACTAATACTTTTTCTACAGCCACAACTACTATTTCAGCTACTACAACTTTATCAGGGCTAACTACCGCTTCAAATTTAATAATTTCTTCTTCTACTCTTACTAAATGGCCAAATGCCTCTACAAGTATAGCAACTAAAGGTTATACTGATTTAAAATCAACAGTATATGCTTCGACTACACCATTTTCTAATAATACAATAATAAATGCTGGATCTGAAACTTCATTTACTGATGTAAATGTTTCGTCAATAGTAGGTGCTAAATCTACTTTATTATTTCTTAGGGCTTATTGTTCAACTAATAACACATCTTTAATTTTAAGAAGAAATGGAGAACTAAATGCTAATTGGGAGGCTGGCTCTAGTGGTGGTGGCACTGCGAATATGCACAATTTTGTAACAGCTAATTATGATGCAAATTTAATAGTAATGACTGATAGTGCTGGTATTTTTGAATATAGAGTTTCTGGAAATAACTGCACCGTATTATTAGACACTTACATTAACTAAACATACAATATGCAAACAACATTATTATCAACTATCATTTCGCGCATGAATAGATGGCAAGAAATATTTTCTATTGAAGAACAATATAAAGTGCGTGATCTGGATAGCGCCATACGCGAATTAAGACGCGACTTTAAATTTCCCTGGACTCTCAAGAAGTCTTCTATTAAGATATTTCAAGACGTCAAGGAATATCCGGTAGCCACCGACCACGATGACTTGGCTTTTATAGAAGAAAGCGACATTGATACTTATGCTGATACCGCTCGTTATCACAACACTTCCATTAAAGAATTTTATCAACAAGTAAAAGAACAGCGTAATTTGATGGCTGAGATTTGGGATGGTGGTACTAAGTATTTGGGCATAGATTACAAGAGTTCAGACTTAGAAAACATCAGACTAGATGACGCTGAAACAGTTGGTAACTATGCTGTTAGTGGTGATGCTACAGCCGTAGCTGCCGATACCATCAATTATAAGAAAGGCAATAGTAGTATGAAAATAACAGTGGTTAATTCAACTGGTTCAGCTGTTATTAAGACTGCTTTTTCTAGTGCTTTGAGTGATAGTAAATACAAGTCCAAATATCACTTTGTCTGGATCTACCTAGATGCGGCGCCAACTTCAATTGAAATGAGATTGCAGACTAACGACAGCAATTACTTAGCGACAACGGTCACTACACAATTTTCCGGTCAAGCCTTTAAAGCTGATCAATGGAACTTAATTGCGCAAGATTTAAATACCGCTACAGCTGTTGGCACCTTTAATAGTGCCTCGATTGCTTCACAGATTATTACTTTAACTGGTGCATCAAGTGGTACTTATTATATAGATCAAGCAGATTTGCGCGAGTGGGTATTACAAGACTATTGGTACTATTCTACTTACAATATCTTAACTGAGCTAGCGACAGTTGA
>ERZ869907.485-NODE-485-length-10562-cov-10.498334_pt1 | contig 10562 bp, 24 predicted proteins | sample MGYA00579309_ERZ869907 | MGnify/ENA primary metagenome ERZ869907 (study PRJEB32216, sample SAMN09231814) | wastewater metagenome | place: USA: Maryland | collected 2016-07-30 | study: EMG produced TPA metagenomics assembly of the PRJNA472060 data set (Reclaimed... | reverse complement strand
ACTGTGCCTAACAATGTGTTTGCCAAAATAGCGGCTTGACGTTCATTGCTCGGCTTGTGAATAATTTGTTTAGCTTTTGTTCGTCATTTTTTAATATTTAAAAGATTCATCTACTATTCTAACTTCTTCTCCTTTTATAAAAGAATCTGCAATAGATTCTATAAAGTTTCTTTGTTCTGTATTTAGTCTTACCATTTTATCCATTATTGAATCAAAGGCTAGGGAATCAGACATTTCGTTATTAAATACTTTTCTGCTATCATCACTTATTCTATTTTTTATTCCGCTTAAAATCCAATCCAGTTTCAATATCATTGATGCAAATAAGTTTTTGACATCTCTATCTGTTTCTCTTTTCACATCTTCTAAATATTGCTTTGCCATGTTTACGTGCTGCAATCCTTTAGCCAAAGAATATGTTACATCTTCAAAGTTTTGTTTCTGCATGTTTAAAAAGTATAATGCTTAAAAAATGATTCTTCGTTAAATACGCCATTTTTATCTTCGTTAATATGAATTCTACTTTTAACCAAGCCCAAAAGCCTTGCGTTGTTATGAAGTTTATTATAAGTTACTCCAATAGATTTTGCTATTTCCCCAAGATTCAATTTGCCAAAATTTTCCTTTAAAAAAATTTCTTGTTCAATTGATAGGGTTACATTTTTTTGAAACCTTTTCATTTTAAAAACCAGATATTAGTGTTAAAGTATAAGCCGCTTTGCAACCATTAATTATATCTTCTTTACTACTATAAAATTCTTTTACTATCTCGTAGTAGTATCTTTTTTTAGATTCAGGCAATTGCTCAATAGGTACACAAGAACCATCTAAAACAAACCTTTCATACAAACCACAAAGTATCTGTTTACCTACGCAACTTTTAACAGGTAAAAAAGCATTCTTAATTCCTGAATCATTAAATCGTTCAACGTAATATTTTATTAGTTCTAAAAACATCTACCCTTTTAAATTTTTAAAATAATACTCCATTGCCAATTGAGCAGATATTCGATTATTCCATTTTTCTTCCGGCTTGCTTTTAAAAAGATACTTGTCGTTTTTTGCCAGTTCTAAAGTTTTTATCTTCGCTTTTCTTTTAAATTCTGCTTTTAATTCATCAGTTAAAACAACTTTTTCTTTTATCAATGGCCATAAAGACATAGGTATGTAAAGCGGATTTTCAGTTGCCATGTATGTTTGTCTAGCCGCCTCAATTCTTTCTTCATCCGTTTCAATTATTTCTGCCACAGGTAATTCTTTTGGCTTAGATTTTATCCTTTCTTCTAATTGGCTTATTTCAGCCCTTTTAGCCAAATAAGGATCAAGAACATCGGACAGCATACTCAGGTTAAAAAACTTCCCCCAATCTGGCTGCAAATGATGCCTGAAGGCATACTCAACCTCTTGAATGTTTACCCGACCGTATTTTTCCTCAAATATTTTTTTTAGCTGGCTAATCAGTTCAGATTCGTGCAGTTCGTTATCGGGCATCTGCCAACCCGTAATTACTGAAATTTTAAAAAGAGTTGCCGCTGAAAATGCGTCTATTTCATCCTCGTCCATTGCGAAAAAAGGTTTAGCGGCATACTTGAGTTCAACCATCTTTTGCTCTGATGCGTTCAATTGCCTGAGAACCTCTTTGTGCAAGTCTTTCGAGGCTACTTGTAGTTCGTTCCTGTCTTGTTTTACCAATTCCATTGTGTTCAAATTTTTTCTTTACAATCCAATTTAAAAAATGAGATTCAACCGCCCCGACATCAGCGTAGTACTTCGTTCCAGTAAGGTTTTGAATTTTGAAAACATCCCACATTTCGACTACCTGCTCGACTGTAACCGTTTGCCCTGTTTGGATTTTTAAGGATTCGATTGCTTTTTGAATTTTTATTGCCGGTAGTTCCGAAACATTTTCTGGTTTAGGCATAGTCTTGAAACTTTGTTTTTCCCCCTGCACCCCCTTTTCATATTCCTTATCCTTATCCTTATCCTTATCCTTAGGGGCTTTCCAACCCTCTGGTAAGGGTTCTTTAAGGGTTACGTAACCCTTATCTATGCTTTCTTGCAGTAAATCAATTGATTGTAAAAACATTAAAGCAGTTCTTACCGGCGCAGAAAAACTTACTGTCTTATCTTTACCTTCGTATTGAAATTGAATAAACCCTGTAATCCACAAATAATTTTTCTTAACAAGCCTCAATCTTTCCTTTTTTATTTTCTTCCCGTTTAATGGATCAAATTCAGTATTCACATCTTCTATAAACCCATTCATATCAAAACTATCCAGCCCTAAATCATCTATCAAATCCGAACAATCCACCTTCCATAATCCTGAATGATTGCAATTATCTTTTATGTAACAAAAGGCTAGTTTGTAAATCGGGTTTAACTTCCTAAACCACCTTTGGCTTTTCCATATTTCTGTTTCGGTAAACCGTTTAGCCATTTTACATTTTTATTAAGTACGATAGGTTAAAAGTAAAAAGCCTGACCCCGGCTGCGGCATAATCTAACAATTAATCCAAAAGGAGAAAAAGGAGAACACAGCCGAGGGCAGACTTTAAGATTTATGTTTTCAGGTAAAATAAACAACCCATTTTATTAATTATTAGATGTATGCAGTTCAAATATAGGAAATAATCCAAATTTTAAAAATTTTATTTTGTCTTATCTAAGGACAGGCGTAAAACCCGGTAAAAAGCCTAATAAATTAAAACATCTTCAACTGCTTCTTATAATCCTGAAACCTTTTATCTGATGCCAGGAAATAATCTTTATCAATTTCCCATCCGTAAAATTCAATGTTACCCGCTTTGTCGGCTGCAATACGATTACTGCCTGATCCTAAATGCGTGTCGATTACCTTGCCGCCTTCGGGTAAATAGTTTTTGTAAATCCATGAGTAAAGGGCAACAGGTTTTGCTGTGGGGTGTTCAATCCTTTCACGTTTATTATTACCATCAAGAATATTTGTATATCTATGGTTAATTATTTTAGCCGGTTTTTTAAAACTTGTCCAGATTAATTCGCCATCTGAAAAGTTTGGAACAGGTGTTTGTTTGTACCAGAAAATAAAACCTCTAACAGGCTCTGACCACAGTTCTGGGAAATAGTTACCGCCACAAATAATTTGATTTTTGCTAACCCTTAATAATTCTTTAAAATATTCATAAGAAGGTTTTTTATCCCAATGAGATCCGGAATTGTATCTATTATGGAAATCAACCGTTGATTTTGATGACTTATTTCCACCTATAGATATTTCATTTTCTATCCCATACGGCGGGTCAACCACTGCCAGATCAAAGTATTTATCCGGGTAACGTGCCATTCCTATCATGCAGTCTTCATTGAATATTTCGCTTATCATATTAATTTTCCTGTTCAAAAAGTATTTTTTCTCCTTCCAAAATCTTATCAACCATTATTTCAATCATCTGCAAGCATTCCGGGCTTAATTTTGTCAACTTCTCATTAATAGCAGGTATTGCAAGCAAATCAGATGAAAGGTGTTTTTTAACGGCTCCAATTAATTCAGGTGTCAATCCTGGTGTGCAGACAAAGTCGTTAATAATCCAGTTTATCTTTTTGCAGTAGCCTGTGAAGATTACAGCCGATTTTTTACCTGGGTGATCCCTTACATAGTCCTCAAAGCATTCACTTGCTATTTTTAAATGCTGAAACCCCATCAGTACATTATTGGATGCTCCTTTCATATTGTTCTATTGCTTTGTAAATCTGAAAAACTACTTGCGGCACTATTGCATTCCCCCCGGCTTTGATTGTTTCTTTTCGCCACTGTGAAGCCGCTGCTGAAATGATTTTGTTGATTTCTTTTTCAGATATAATTCCCAGGCAATCTTCTCGAAAGCGCTGTCGCAGTGATTCGGTTGAAAACCCATCATTTCCATCACAAACCGGGGATTGAGTTGGGAAGTTGAGCCAGTTGTTAATTTTATGTAATTCGGTAGCTGATCCTGATGGCTGTTTCCATCCTTTTTGTCCTTCCTGGTTAAATGATCCATTGAATTGCCCCCCTTGTAATCCCGTGTTGCTGGCGTTGGCAACATTGCCACTTGATGATTCAAAGTTGTTTGCACCTTCGACCCGTCCGGCCTGATCCAAGAAGTGCCCGACCATTTCCAACCCATTTCCTGAGCTCTTTCCGGTGATATGTCTGCCATTGGATTTGAACTCGGTGTTGAAAGCAACAAACCATACCCTATCCCTTCTGTGCGGAGCGTTGACACCGCAAGCTGGCAATACAAACGGGAATACTTCGTAGCCCTCAGCTTCCAGGTCAGATTGCACTTCGTGGAAAACCAACCCTTTTGACCAATTAATAAGACCGAAAACGTTTTCGCCCACAATCCAACGTGGTTGAATTTCTCTAATTGCTCTAAGCATTTCCGGCCAGAAATGTCTGTCATCTTCTTTGCCTTTTCGTTTTCCGGCAACTGAGTAAGGTTGGCATGGGAATCCTCCTGTGAGGATGTCGCACTTCCCTCTGTAAATTGTAAAATCTGTTGTTCTGATGTCACCATGTTGTTTTGCGTTAGGATATTTTTCAGATAGTATTTTTTGACAAAATTGATTCCATTCACACCATGCAATTGTTTGCCATCCCATCCATTCAGCAGCTAAAGAAAAACCACCAATTCCCTCAAATAGTCCTATGTGATTCATTTGGTTTTTCATTTAACGCCTCCGCCTTTGAGAAAGCATTGATACTAAATTATTTAGCTATTTTCAATTACTTTTTTCAGGACTTCATCAAAGTTTTCAGGGGTGAGGTTGATTAGTTCGGGAGCGTCCGGTTCATTACTTTCGCAATCATGGCTATAATAACACATACCTGCAAAATGACCTGTATAAAGACAATACCTGTAAACAAGCCTGCCGTAATCATTAGCTAATTCATTCTTTGTATTAGGGTTATGATCTTTGTTCCACCACTCATCACTTTTCATCCCCGCCTTAACGCATTCATCGTGGAATCTGATTAATAACTGCCCGTCATTGGGGCTTAGTATTGAGTATGATTTCATTGCTCTATTGTTTTAATTTTACTAATACTGGTCATACATTCGTTAACCATTAATAGTAATTCCTCGTCTGAAATTTCACGGTTCATTGACATACCACGACCTAGATATTTATACCAGCTTACTTCAAAATCTTTCCATTTAAAATTGTACGTCTGTTCAGTATGACCACAGCTGCAAAGCTCTTCTTCGCAATAGCAAAAATCCCATGAATAAGCATTGCATTCAAATACTTCATTTTTAAAACGCTTACCAAAATTGTCTTTTTCATTTATTTTGATTGGTTGGTTACTGATTCTCTAAATATTTCTTTGATTACATCTAATTGCCTATATTTAAAAAGGCCGTTACTCATTTTTACCCCATATTGTTTAGATAATACAGATTCAAATTCTGACAAATAAGTACTGAGTGCGCCGCAATTCGCTACCGCCAGCAGCGTTGCGAATTCTTCAGGGGTCTGAATGGTTAACTGAATAGTTACGGGTTCAAACTTCTTTTCTTTCTTTGGTGTGATTATTTCTAATTCCATTGTGTTAATTTTTAATAATATTTTTCTGAGTATTTTTTAATAATTTCAAATTGATCGGCAGCAACAGCAGCATCAGCAACATAAGCAGCATAAGCAGCAGCAGCATAAGCAGCAGCAGCAGCAGCAGCAGCAGCATCAGCATCAGCAGCAGCATCAGCAGCAGCATAAGCAGCAGCAGCAGCAGCAGCATAAGCAGCATAAGCAGCATCAGCAGCAGCAGCAGCAGCAGCATCAGCATCAGCATAAGCAGCAGCAGCATAAGCAGCAGCAGCAGCAGCATAAGCAGCCTTTCTAAATTCAATCAATTCCTCTTTCGTTATTTTACCTTCTAAATAACTTTTAGCGGATTCAATTGCTTTTCTAGGGCGGTAATCTTCAGGGTATTTATTTTCGTAAATTGACAAAACACTCTTTGCTAACTCAATTGCTACTTTCTTATTTTCATCTTTTGTTAAAACCTTTTTACATAAAAACCAAAATTTATCTTTTATCGGTATTTCGCTTTCAATTATAGATTGAAGGCTTACTGATTCAGATTTCATAAATGAGCAGGATAGCAACTTTTCAATTTCGTAGCATCCGCAATTTTCTTTCATGTATTCATGTGTAAATTCCATTGTATATTGTTTTTATGCTTTACTGTTCCAAAAGTTTTTACAAAAGTCTTGCATAGCCAAAGCAGCAGTATCGCCAAAGCCGATAACACAATCGTTAGGCATCTTGCCATACAAAAAGCAAAACTGATTGCCGTCTTTTGAAAATTCAGGCTTTAATAGTTCGATTAACTTCAACTGCTTTCTTTCCTGAGCAGCAAATAATAATTCATCAACTAATTGTGCAACTTTCCAGTGATTTGCGTCTAATAATGTATTCATTGTATATTATTTTTAAGTGTCCAAAATTTATGTTTACCGTTATCTACGGCTACCTGATCCCCGCTTTCTTTCAGTACCGTTACCTTGTCGCCTTTCTTGCCGTAGAGCGTAAAGACATCGTTTCGCTTTGTGTGGGATCGCACGTCAGTGAGTAGGGTTTTCAAGTAGTTCAGGATTTTCGTACAGGTTCCCAATAATCTTTAATTCATTTCCTGAGTAAGCAAATCTTCCCCAGTGAAAAACGTAATTATCTGAATGTCTTACCTCTTTTGTTTTTGAATGTTTGTAACAAATAATTCTAAGCTGAATGTCAGGCTTTAGTTCTACAACTGCATACCTATGCCACATTTCGCTAGCTCTTTTTAAGTCCCCCCACATAACAATGTCGCCCTCGTAAATACAATTACGCCTCCTGTCTTTTACGCCTATGTATTGATCCTGCCCGTCATGCCTGTAATTTTTCAGCAACGGGTTATCGCTAATAGCCTGAAACGGGTCGCCGTTGATTATTTCTTCCAAAGTAAAAACCTGCATTATCCAGCTTTTACCGTCCGTGTATCTGTACCTAAATTTTATTTCTCTGCTCATGTTGTTATTAGTTTAAATATTTCGTCAAAAGAAACTGGTCTGAGTAAATGACTTCATCTTTTTAGAATAGTCGCAAACCGATTCCCCTTGCATTACTAAGTGTTCTTTAATTTTATTGTAGGCATCGGGGAATTTATCTTTGTCAAATCTGTATTTTTTGTAGTTCCCTGCTGTGCCATATTTTGTTGTGAAGTCAACAAATTTTTTATCTGCAACAAATCCAAACTCTTTTTCATACTCCCCTATTCTGGTAGATATTTTTGTGCATCCAAAATTAATAAAGCTAGTTTTTGGATTAAGCCATTTGCCTTTAATTAAGGCATACAATATAGCTGATTTTTGGGATTTAAAGCTAATCACTTTGCGTTGTTTTTTAGAATATCTAAAACGGTTTCAAGATGCGATACCCTATCCTTATCCCTTATTGCAGAAACAGAATGCTCCCCGATAATCCCCATCAATTCTTCTATTGCACAAGTATAGGCAACATCCCTCATGGCATTACAGCTAAACCCTCTTACAAGTTTATACCATTTAGAAAATAAAAAATCTGCTTCTTGTTGTGGGGTTAAATCAATAGTTGTCATACTTCTTTTTAATGATGTTTGTAGTGCTTCAATTTGTTCTGAATTAGGAACATACCTACGGTTTGGGAAAAACTCATTTATCCGTTGATACTCCTGCAATATTTTATCTGATGAAAACATACTTTTGTTTTATTCCGCTACTCCGTCATTCCAGTAGCCGATGTAGAAAGATTTTTGTTCTGCCGGATCGTTTTCTGACATATAACCAGCCATTATGGAACGACCAAAATCTATTTCGCATACTTTATCAATGAAAGAAAATCTTGAAGGATTAGTCACCGCTATTTCTACGCCCGACATTGCTATAATGTACAAGAATCGAATCGGCTTTTTCTTCACCTCAACTTCCTTTTCCTTTAATACGGTTCGGTTTGGTCATAGGCTTGTGGTTCAGAGAACGCATACTTTAAGCCTAAAAAAACAGTTTTCAAAGGGGATAGAAATAAGGTAGAAAAACACAGCATAATTAACACTGCCCCTCCCAAAATAAAAGCAATATTTTTCATAATGTATTTTTTAAAAAGATGTTTCTGTAATACCTAATGATTCGTCATTAAGTTCTTCTTCGCTTTCTGGGCCATCGCCCCAAAATAAAGTAATCATTTTTTGTGTGGTTTAGCGTATGCTTTTAAATTTTTTGATTTTTTGTACATAAGCCTACAAATTGCTTCCCCCATGTAGCCGTCTGCTATTTTACCTTTTACATGGTAGTTTTTTACAGTTTCATTTGAAATAAGCAACTCGTTTGCTATCTCGTAATAAACGTACTTTGTAATACCATCAGGGAATACAATTTTTTTAAACTTAGCTATCAGCTCGGCTTTTTTTTGCTGTATTTTTTCTAATTCTGTAATCATGGTAGCAAATATATGGTAGCTTTTTTGAAATTCCAAATATTTTTTAATTTATTTTTTAAAATTCTTTACGTACCTTTACAGAAAGCGATAAATATGTATTCGTTAATCAAGAAAAAACCATGCAAATGCGGCTGCGGAAAGCCCCCCACTATTGGCTTTAAAGGATATAACCACTTATGCAAACCTGAATTTAAAAAAGATATTTTAGAACGCCAAAAAAGAAGGGAAGTTGTTAAATTAACTTCAAGAAAACTAAGGGCAACAATGGAGCCTGAGAACGAAGAAAAGATAAAAGCCATACTTGAAGAAAAGCAAAGATTGGATAAGTGGTTTGAATTGATAAGAAAAAAGCTAACTGGTATGTGCCAATGTGGATGCGGGAAACCATCTTCTAAAAACGATGATAAATATTACAAGTTCTCATGCTGCCATCTATTTCCCAAGTCTATTTTTAAATCAATACTAGATCACCCTGAAAACTATTTAGAAAGAGCCTTTTGGGGAGGATGCCATACTAATATGGATGAAGCAGGAATGATAAAGTGGAAGGACAAGGCAGATTGGGAACAAGTAAAAGAAAAGTTCCATTTACTTGCCCCACTACTTACAGATAAAGAAAGATCACATAAATTTTATAGAAACCTAGAAAGCCTTATTTACTACGGGAAACTGGCTGACTAAGTTACAGCCTAATCCTACTCTTATAAACCCCATATTCAGAAAAATGGGCAGACATAAAGACGTTGATTAATGCAAGTAAATAATACAATGCAAAAAGATCAATCGCATCTGCGTTATCTAATCCAAAAGCAAACTGATAACCGGCAATTAAAATCAGCGTTACTACTATGTGGGCAAATAGCCCTTTGTTTATGGTCATGGGTGAAAATTTTTTGGTTCAGATTTTGCAATTAAACAGCCCACCCGCCAGAATACCTGTTTGGCTGTGGGAAATCGTCAATTTTAGTATTGCGAATTTTCTTTTTCTGCAACTTCTTATTTACTTTCTTTTCGCCCTGTGTAATATGATTTCTCATTCTACCTTTATCAAGCTGTTGTCCTTTAGGCATATCTTCTTATCCCGGAACCTCCGGGCAGGTTTGGTGGTTAAAGATTTCTATGAATGGAATTTAGAGTTACCGATTGTGCCGATCCTTACAAAATTTGCAATCACCTTTATGAGTTATGGCAACCGACACATACCTACGTAAATAAACGTACTCGCAACCGTCATATTCAATGGTTTGAATAGTCCTATTCCCTAAAGGAACTTTATCCCCATTTACTCCACTATCGCAACCTAACAGAAGGGCGGCCGCTAACAGTATATTTATAAAATAGTGTCTGAATGTTATTAATTTATTCATTTGATTTTATTTTAATTGTTAATAATCCTTCAATAATCCATCCGGAACTTCTACCGCTTCATACCAGATAACGGGGGAGGAACATTTTAGCCATTCTTTAAAAAACATATTGTAATAGTACCATGAGTTTGATTCTTCAGAATAGGCTAACAATCGGAGTTTCCCTTCGTAAATTCCGTATGTATCATCAGATCCTTTTTTAAAAATGCTACCAATCGGCGGCAACTTAGCTTCCGGGGCTGGTTTTAGTATGGTCATGGTTTAGCCATTTAATAATTTTGAAATTTCTGATTTCTGGTCTTTCTCTATCTGACCATAGGCATAAGCGGCCATTGGCAACGCTTTTAGAGAAAATCCTAAATGAGCATGAGTAATCGCTTTTCCAACCGAACCATCAGCCAATTCTTTTATTCCTTCAAGACAATCTACATTTTTAATTTCAATCATTATTTCTATTTTTAATTATACATTTTTAAAAATCTACCGAGAAAAAAACGGCAGGTAACACGGGTTTGGCAAAATTGCCGTTTCGTCTTTCAATTCAACTTTATCCATAATTTTCAACTTTTGTTTTTCAATTTAACTTCGGTGGTTTAATGCCCCACCATCGGCAATACCTAATCCGTTATATGAAATGCCTTGCTGACCGTTTCAAATTGAAGTTCCGTGAAGGAAAAACAAAAAGAAAAAAGCCACCGCACTTTTAAAAATCAAGAG
>ERZ869907.481-NODE-481-length-10595-cov-4.614611_pt1 | contig 10595 bp, 13 predicted proteins | sample MGYA00579309_ERZ869907 | MGnify/ENA primary metagenome ERZ869907 (study PRJEB32216, sample SAMN09231814) | wastewater metagenome | place: USA: Maryland | collected 2016-07-30 | study: EMG produced TPA metagenomics assembly of the PRJNA472060 data set (Reclaimed... | reverse complement strand
CGTTTTCGGCGTGGCGATGAAATCCCCATCCACCACGGTCGCAAAGGCGTCCGTCCCGGTGTTCAGCGTGTAGCCCGAAGTCCCGTCCACGGTCAGGAGCACCGTGCCGTCGTGCGCCTGGTAGACCTTCCCCTCCGTGGTCGCAAGCGTGCCAAGCGAAGTCTTCGTCCCGGCGTTGTTCACCGAGTACAGCGTCCCCCTGTGCACCGGGTAGAACTTGTCCACCGGCTCCACGGTCAGCATCCCCCGCACAGGGGTATCACCGAACGTGGCGAAGAGGTCTAGCCCCGGAGTCCCGTACGCCACAAGCTGCGACTTCTCGCCCTGCGGACGAGACTCAAGATAGAAGTTCTGCAACTGCGCGGCCGTGACCGCAGCAGAGCGAGAACGAGTACCGAGGCCGAAGACGGGAACCCTCACGGACGCCCCATCGCTGGACCGTCAACGTAGATGTTGTACGGCACGCCGTTCGGAAGTAGTCCCCCGTCCACCTGTGCCACGAGATCCGGAGCGTTCACGGCCTTCAGGTTGTGCTTCAGCACCTTCGCCCGCGCGATGTCGTCCGGGTCCATCTGCGCCGCAGAGCCGAATTCGCCCTTCCACCACGCCGCGAGATTGAACTCGATTGCAGCCTGATAGCCGGGCGGCAGGCTGATTGCGTCCGTCAGTCCGGCGAAGGTCTGGAGAGGCTTCCACGTCTGCAGGTACAGCGTCAGCGCCATCGTGGGCACCGGCCAGACGAACACCGTCCCCAGCGGATAGCCGGGGCTGTAGTAGATCCACTGCGGATAGCTGGAGGTCGAGGACTTCAGCAGGATGCGGTCGTAGCTGGACTTGTCCCCGAGCCACAGCAGCGGGTAGTCGATCAGCGTCGAACCGTCGCGGAAGAAGTTCCCTTCCTCCTCGATCTTCGTAGGACGCGCGATGTTGATGTCGCCGCCGCTGCCGATGGTCATCGAGGCCGAATTGGTCGTCCACGCATTGCTTACCTGCTGGATCTGGTAGACCATCAGCCGCTCGATGCTCCACGCTTCCATCATCGAATTCAGCGCGTAGAGACCGTCCGCGGCTTCGTCTGCGGTCGGGTCGCGGTACACAGGCAGGACGCGCATGATCCGCATCGCCCGCTTGATCATCGTGTTCGCGGTGATGGTCATGCAGCCCTCGCCATGAGGTTATGGACGATCCCCGTCCCCATGCTGGATTTCACGCACTCGTGCGTGCGCTTCGTGGCCTTCAGTTCGCGCCACAACGTCCCCACTCCATGATCCCGGTGCGCGATGTCGTGGAAGGCGACCATCGAACCCAGCGGCCCGTAGTCCAGCCAGTCCGACCTCGCACCCTCATAGGAGTGGTCCCCGTCGATGAAAACTACGTCATAGGGGCCGCTCTTGCGGGCGAACTCCACCGCCTCCGGACCGTGCGAATCCCCGAGGAAGCATTGAGCATCGAACCCATCCGCCCGTAGTTCAGCCATCGCACGCTGCAGGTACTCGCCGGTATTCACGCCGTCCAATGTCTCAGCCCCGACCCCGGTATCGATGCAGCGGATCTTCGCCCCCGGCCGGCAGTGCCGCGCCAGCATCTTGATCGAATGCCCCATGCAGGAACCGACTTCGAGGATGGATCTGGCACCATGCACCCGCTCTGCCAGCCACGCGAATTCCTCCGGGTCTTGCTGCGCGTAGGGAAGGTCGAAATTGCGCCGCATCACCGTAGGAGCTTCGCGCTCCAGGATCTCCAGCATCCTGCGGGCGCCCTTCTCACGAAGGCGCATGTAGCCCGGCGTCGTGTCGGTTTCCTTCGCGGGCATCTGGCGGACTTCGCTATTCAGCATCTGCGCCCGCTCGTCCACCATCACGTGGTTCTGCCGCAGCAGCGTCTTTCGCCACTCCGGTTCGTCCATCTCTTCGATGATCTTCTCGCAGACCTCGTGCCGTTCGTAGCGCAGGGCGTCGTAGAGCGTGGCCCAGAAGGCAGGCTCCCGCATCCCCTGCGTGCCGGGGCGCTTGGACACGTCTACCCACACGTCAGCAACCGCGATGCGGTCGATCGTGCGGGCGACATCATCCAGCCAGTGATCCACGAACCAGTACGGGAACCACTCCGGGTACATCCCGCCCATCAGTTCTGTGAGCCGGTGCGTCACCGCGTTGATCTGCGGGAAGCTGAGATTGGCGAGGTGGTTGTAGACCACGCCGATCCCGTCCGGAAACACGGATGCAGCCTTCAGGATCAGCGCGTCGAATCCCGGCGTGACGTGGGGCGCGTAGTCCACCATCGCCAGATAGACATCAGCCGGCGCAGCCTCGCAGCCCATGTTGAACTTCTCGCCAAGCGAATCAGGACGCGGGCGGACTTCGACCTGTACGCGGTGATCCTTCACCGCGAACCGCTCCAGAGTCTCGGTGTCGTCCTCGTCCACCATCACGACGAGGCGCGTGCTCTGCAGGCTCATGTTCGTGACCGTGATATCCACGGTACGCTGCAGGAGTTCAGGACGCCCGCGAGTGGCAAGTACGGCGGTGAGGATCATGCGACCGCCTTCAATTTCGTGCCCTGCGCCCGAAGCCACGAACCGAAGTGCCCCGCATACGCCTTCCCCTCCCCGTTCACGTGCGCGACGTGGAATTCCGGGTCAACGAAGATCCGCCCTCCCATCTCGCGCCAGCGCCGGCAGAAGTAGAAATCCTCCCCCCAGAAGACGTGATTCACGATCTCGGTATTGAAGAGCGCGACGCACTTCGTCTGGTCCGGGTCGTTCGCCGTGAACCACTCGTCGGCGTGCTTCTGCACCATCTTCTCGATGGCTTCGCGGCGAATCCGCACGAGGCCGAAGGGCACGTTAGAGACCTCCAGCAGCCCGGTATCCTGATCCTGCACCGCGCCCTCCGGCAGCGGGTGCACCGGATAGCGTTCGGTGTCGCACTTCGTCCGGTAGACCCCTGCGACCATCTCCGGGGCGTGACTTACCAGCCGGGTAAAGACTCCCGGCCCGAACGCCACGTCCGAATCGAGGAACACGAGATCCGTGCAATCCGTTTGCAGGAACTTCGCCACGCAGACGTTCCGGGCGTGTGCGATTAGAGAGTCCTGCATCCATCGAAGCTGCTGGAACTTCCATCCGCAGCATTCAGCCTCCATCGCCATGAACTGGATGGCGAGTTCCGTCCCGGCAGCGCACTTGCCGTCAAGGGTCGGGATGGCGAGGAAGATGCTACGCATGGAAGTCCCCCACAGAGTGAGGGACGCCCTTCACGCGGAACCCTTGATGAGGCCGAGCGCCACGAGTGCGCTGCGGACTTCGATAAGCAGGTTCACGACCCCTTGCGCCTGCGCCGACGAACCGAATCCCCACTGGGTAGCGGAGATCGACACGACGGCGGAGGACACGATGGCCGCTTGCGACGCGCTCGCCGGCTGGCCCGTGGCCGTGCCGCCGTAGAAGGCGAGAGTGTCGCTGGTCGTGGCACCGATCACCGCGCCAGAGGCCGAGAAGGAACCCGCGAGGGAACCGTTCTCGAGCGCCTGATCCCGGTAAGCGATGCCGATGCTTTTGGTATCGGGCATTCTTGTCTCCTTGTCAGGACAGGGCGGGGTTTCCCCCGCCCATTCCGATTACGACGAGCCCTTGATCAGGCCGTAGGCCACCAGCGCAGAGCGCATTTCGGCCACCAGATTCAGCAGGCCATTAGCCTGCGTCGAGGTTCCGAATGCCCACTGCGTGGCGGACACCGACACCGCCGCGGTCGAGATGATCGCCGCCTGCGAGGCCGAGGCCAGTTGCGAGGAACCCGTCGCCGCAAAGAACGCCAGCGGCTGCGTCGAGCTTCCAGCCCCGACGCGAAGGGTCTCCGTGATGCTGCCGTCACCGACTTGGTAGGTCATCGTTCTCTCCTTAGCCCCAGAGGCGAACGCCCATTTCGGGGCGGATCACCTTGTAGCCGTACAGCACGTCGAGGCGGCACGGCAGGCGGTCGTTGTTGATGTCGTACTGGCGCACTACGCGGATGGAGATGCCGTTGTACTGCTGGCGGCTCGCCATATCGACACCCTTGGGCATCACCAGATCCGCCGTAGCGAAAGTAATCGCATCGCGGTGATAGATCAGGTTCTGCGGGTAGGAGGTCGCGGCCGTGCCGAGCATCGTCACCGTGGCGTTAGCCTGCGGGAACGAGTCCACCGTCGCCAGCGGGCTGGACGAGGTGTAGATCGCAGGGCTGATGTCCAGCGTCGCCGTGGACGAACCGGAGGCAGCCGCCGTCACGACGAACTGCTGCAGCACGCCAGTGCTCTGGCGCGTCTGCGGGTTCACCTGATACACCGAGCCGATGGTGAACACGTCGCCCACGTTCCACGTCTTCGAGGAGCCGGTGAATGAGATCGGAAGCGTCGCCTGACCCTGCGTCGAGACCGTGGAGGTGACGGTGATGCCGGTTCCCCACGAGCCGGTCGTGTGGTTGTTGATCGACTGGCTCATGTTGATCTCTTCGTATCCGAGGACGCCTTCGCCCATCATCCCGCTCTTGAACTGCTTCGAGATGGTGTTGACCGGGTTGAAGAAGCCCTTCATGCCTTCCACGAGCTGCGCGTTCGCCGCCGGGTTCACCGTGGCGTAGCGCGGGCTCATGCCGGCCGCGTACTCGTTCAGCTTCTGCTGGCCCTGCAGCAGCACGAGCGAGGTGCTCGGCGTGGTGCCGGGAGTGCCGACCGAGGCGTACATCTGCTTGTAGCCCGACGCGACATCGTTGTCGATGTACGAGGCCACTTGCGACAGCGCCGGCTTCAGGATGCGCTCGGCGAAGTCATCGATCGAGAGCGTCAGTTCCGCCGTGGTGAAGTTCAGGTCCACGCCGACCTGGTTCGACACGGCGAGCGAGGTGCGCTGCTCGGTGTACGCCTGCGCGGAGAGCGCAGCCCCGGTGCGGACGTTGTAGCGGTTCGGCAGACGGATGCGGAGCGTGTCGCCGATCTTGGCCCCTTCGATCGCGTAGGCGTCGTCGTAGGCTCGGTTGCAGTTGCGCGTGATCACGAGATTGTTCTCGAGGATCATCAGCGCCTTACGAGTGATCATGTCAATCGTAAGGTTGGTGTTGACAGACGGGGCAGCCATGAGGCCTCCCTCCTTCTAGTTGTGGTACGGGACGCCTCTCGGCGTTCCTTCCCAGTGGGTTAGCGTGCGCCCGCGGCCTTCTCCATGCGCATCCGTTCCCGTTTCATCCACTCGGCGGTGCTGAGTCGGTCCGACCTCGGGTCGGTTGTCGAAACGTCACCACCGGATTCGCTGGTGCCCACGGGGTTCAGGGGCGCAGGAGCCGACGACGGCTTCCGGGACGGCTTGGCGACCTTTTCCTCAAGGGCCACGATTGCCGCCATTTGCCTTGCAGGGGTGAGCTTCGAGATACGCTCGGCCTCGTCCGCGTGGGTTGCGAGGTAGTGAATCAGATGCGCTCCCCGGTCCGACTCCCGCAGGGCCTGCGCCATCGCTTGCGTCAGCGGCATGTCCGCCGCGTCTTCGACCACCTGATCGAAGTCCGGCAGATCCTTCTTCGCCGCCTCGATCTTCTCGTTCCACTCCCTCGCTACCGCGTCATTCGCGGCGCGTTCGCGCTCGGCCTTCTGCGCTCGTTCCACCTCTCCGCGTGCGGCTTCCTTCGCTTCGTGGCGTGCCTGCGCTTGCAGGAATTCCTCGTAGCTGGCAAAGCCTTCCCGTTGCGGGGCGGACGGTTGTTCCTGACGCTGGGGCTGGTTCTGCCGGGCGAGGAAGTCCCGCTCGGCCGCAATCCTCGCGGTCCGCGAAGCGTTGCGCCTCACCTTGTCCGTGATCCGGTCCAGATCCTCCTGCGTGTACGTGCGGGAGGCTTTCGGCGGTTCCTGCTTTTCCTCTGCGGGGGCTTCGACTGCCGGCGCTTCAGTGGGCTGGACCGCGACTTCGCCTTCAATCGGCGTGCCTTCTACTTCGGCCATCGTTTCTCCTACGGTCTGCCTCACGGCAGTCCTTTGAGCCGGGAACCGCCCGGCGCGGCTACTCGAGCGATACCGGCTTCACGTACAGGCTCCCGCCCGTCGAATCCTGGACCGCCGACACCTGCCACGGCGCACCTGTGCCGGGCGGAACGGCCATTGTCACAAGCTGGTTAGCAGGAACCGGCATCCCGTTCGCCGTAGTGGCGGTGACGGACTCGCCAACGAGAACGTAGGCGATGGTCGAACACAGGACGTTCACCGCCTGCGGGCCTCGGCCATACGGCGCGGTGCTTCCAGCGGTGCCGGTGTAGGACACTCGCAGCGCAGGGAAGGCGGGATCGGTGTTCGGGTTGAATGCGGTGATCGTCTTCATTGCCACCTCACGAAAGAAGCAGGAGCGCCCTCGCCCTGCGGTTTCTGGACGCTACCCGCGCCCGTTCGATCAGCTCCCGCGCCTCGGCCAGATCCTCGTCCGTGAACTCGGGTTCATGTTGAAACTTCGTCGCCCTCTTCGCCATGAAGCGGGGTTCAGGGGCGACCTTCTCGACCATCGTCGGAACGCCATCCTTCGCCACTACCTCTACGACCACGTAGGGGTCGGGCTTCGGAAGGTAGGCCCCCCATTCCTCGTCCACGTACACCCGCGGCGGACCGCCGACCGTGTTCCTCGAGACCTCTTCGATGATCGAGCCGGCCAGCGCCCACGTATCGTCTTCCTCGGTCCACGAAACCGCCGCCTCCACTACATCAGAGGCGATGTCTCCGGTGATGGCCCAGGAGTCGTCCGATTCCGTCCACGCCAGCGCCACCGTCGCGGTGAGCGTGCCCTCCAAGGCGAAAACGTCGTCCGCCTCGACCCATGCAATGGCCGTGGTGACCGTGAGATCGCCGGCAATGGCGTAGGCATCGTCCGCCTCGGTCCACGCGATCGCCGCGCTTACCGATGTTCCAGAACCTGCGGTGAGTAGGAGGGACACTTATTCCCAGCCGTAGATGGGCGTCCACGTGAAGAAGATAGTTTGCGAGGCCGTAGCGGTTCCCACGATGAACTTGCCCACGAGCTGCACGAACTCGCCGGGGTTCACGAATACCGGCGCATCGCCAAGGTCTACGATGATCGGCCCCGCTTGGGGACCAGCACCGATGCCGGCACCGACAGCCCATGTCATGAAGCCCAGCGGAAGTCGTCTGGACGCCTTGGCCGCCGCACCTTCAGCAGTGGCGAGGGACACCGACGTATTTCCCCACCCGAGGCTGAATTCGATGGTCGTCGCGGTCGTGGCAACCGCAGCCCCGGTGTTCACGGCGTCCACCCGGATTCCCCGGATCACGCATCGCCTGCCCTGCACTGCAACCGTGCCAGCAGGGATCTGGTAGCTGCCCCAGATACCGTCCGTCGATCCACCGGCAGCAGCGGTGACCAGGCCTTGCCCTCCGAGGCCACCGGGGAGGTTTGCAGTCAGGGCGGTGTTCGACGGAGCCGCAGCCGTGGGGTTCGTGCTGTTGGCGTAGGTGGCGAGCGTGCCCATCGTGCCGCCCGACAAGCCCTGATACGAGCCGTAGACACGCTGGCCCATGATCGAGGCCGTCTGCGCGATGTTCGGGCCTCCGACCGTGACCGTGTAATCGTTCAGCACGAAGGAAAGTGCGGAACCAGCGGCACCACCAGCAATGGCGTGGCGCACGGCGAACGGCAGCGCGGCGCTCATGCACGGCTGGCCTTGTCCTGCCGGGGTTTCCAAGGAAGCGTACAGCACGCCGTCTATCCAGAACTCGACCTCGCGCTCATGGACGGCGATGATGAATTGGTACTTCTGGTTATTCGTGTAGGTGAACGAGAACGCGCTGGTAGTCGTTTCCGAGGTGTTGCTGTTGATGACCCCGAAAATACCAGACGAGTTCAGGCGGAAGTACACGCCATCGGTCGGCGCATACGGGTTGGTCGTCGCCATCCGCGCCATGCCGAAATCAATCGTCGTGTTCGTGGTCGGCTGCGCGGTAAAGCTGCCCTCGATCTCGCAGTACAGTTGCGAAGCCCCGAGGATCGGGAATTCCGCATACGTGTTGAACTGCGCCCCCGTCGTCGTGGTCGTGATGTTCCCGCTGTTGGTCGTCAGACCCGCAGCAGTCCATCCGTTGGTCATCGTGGTATTGCGATAGGCGTACTTTCCGGTGTTCTGCGCGGTGTAGTTGAACGTCTCGCAGTCGAACAACGCCTCTTGCGCGACCCGCAGGCGGTAGTCGTCGTCCGTCTCCGGGCTGACCAGATACGCCGTGCCGGTAGCGGTGCCAGCATCGTTCTCGCTGAAGAGCCTGACACCCCCCACCCCAGCAGGAGCAGCCGCAGCGTCCCCCGTGAACACAGGAACGCCGTTGGTCGTCGTGGCGATGTTCGTGCCGTCCTTGCCGATCAGGGATACGCTCATAGTCTGCCCTCAGTTCCACACCCAGCCGACCGTGAACTCGCCATGCGCGAATCCGGTACGGCACTTCGCATAGATCGTGAATCCGACACCGTTCGACACGTTCCCGGCTACTACCTCGATGTCGTCCACCCAGTGGTTGTCAGCTGTGTTCGTGGCCGTCGCTACCGGCCAGATCCACGCCTCGGCCAGAGAACCGCCACCAATCCCGGCCTGCCCGGTCACGGCTACGCTCGTATCGGTCGCACGACTGCCGAAATTCACCGTCGTAGTCCCGGTCGTCGCCATCAGGCGTTCCCCCGCGTGATCGAGAAGGAAGTCACCGAACAGGCCACCCCTACCGAGACCGTCGTCGTGTTCAGCGTGATGTCAGTTCCAACCCCGAGATCAATCACGAACGTCCCTGCGGAAGTCGTGATGCGCCCCCACGTAGCGGTCCCGGCAGCAATTCCGGTCGTATCGCTCGGCAGCGTCGGCGACAGCACCCCAGCCGCCGCACCAGCAGCGAACGGAGTCCCTAGCGTGAATTCGGCCAGCTTCGTGGTCGCAGCGCCGCCAGTAGCCGGCCGCACGCCGTCGTACAGGGCGAGCTTCCCCGCGTTCCCGACCGCAGTAGTGATCGCGTCCAGTTGAGCGTTTCGCAGCGTCGTGGAATAGCCGGCAGCCATCAGGCCTCTACCTGCACGCGGCTAATCGACCTGATCGGATTCCCGGCCTCGTCTACCTCCAGATCCGTCACCCTCGGCGCGGCAATGGCCTGCAACGTCTGCGCCACCATCGCCTATGCATCCCCGTGCATCTGCACGAGCTGCGCAATCAGCGCCTGCCGCTCCAAGGATTCACGCTGCTCGTGGGTCTGATCCTCCCCCTCTTCCGGCTCGGACTCTTCCTGCCGGATCTCCTGGATCGCCAGTTCCACCTTGTTCGTGTAGGCGGTCAGCGCGTTCGTGATCGTCGCCACAGCATCGCGCACGTTCGCCTGCTGCTCCACGCCCATCGCCTTCAGTTCAGCCCGCTGCCTGGCGAATTCAGCGTCCATCACCTTGCGGGCAGCCTCTACCTTCGCCGCCACGCTCTCCGCCGCCATCCGATCAGCCTTGCCAGCCTCGGCCAACTTCTGGCCTTCCTGACCCATGCGCTGCATCTCTTCCATCTGCGCGCCAGCCTGCTGCAACGCCTGCTGCAGTTGAGCAATGACCGCCGCATCCTCCGGGTTGTGCGGGACGGCTTCCTCGCCTTCCTTCTCGAGCAGTTGCGGGGTCTTCATTTCGATGACCTTGCGCAATCTGTCGGCCCATTCCTGCGCTCCTGGCGCGTCCATGTTCCGGAAGAGAATGTCCCCGCCGATCGCCATCAGGCTAGGATCGGCCTGCATGATCTGCGTCATCCAATCCACGGCTTCCTGCCGCTTCGTGGTGTAGCCAGGCCCCGTATCCACCACAACGTCGTACTTGCCGACGTTCAGGTTGTAAATCTTGTCAATGCCGCCCTTCTCGTTGGGCTGCTCGGCCATCGCCTGCGGCTGCTCGGGGTTCAGCTTCACCGAACGGGTCTCACCATCCTCCCCGATGATCCGCGCCACGCGCTGGCGGTCGTACACCTTCGGGATCAGGTCGAGAAGAATCCGCCCGAGGTGCCGGATCGAACGCTTCGAGTTGTCGGCAAAGTGGAAGGTCGCTGTGTCACCACGACGCTGCTGCAGCAGTTCCTGCTTCCCGCTGTTCGCGTCACCCGTACCGAGCAGGGTTTGGGCGTAGATGCCCATCGCCGCGCTGATGTCGTGCTCGAAGTTGGCAAGCGCCTGCTGCCAGCCAGCCGAGATCCCCGGAGGCTGCACCCGTTGCGGAGGCGGGACGACAATGCCTTCCATGACCACGGGCTTGTAGGGCAGCACCGAGATAGAGCGACGGTTCGCGGACTTGTACAGCGCCTCGTAGCCCTCGATCTGCCCCTCGGCAGCCACCCACGAAGCCCGCGGAGCCAAAGCAACGCCTTCCACGAAGGAGGAGGCCGCATAGTTGTGCATCTTCTGCGGCTGCATCGCGCCCTTCAAGAGACCGGACTTGACAGATTTGCCCTCGATGTCAATCTCGGTCCCGACCTCCTCAACGATCGGGATGTGCTTGCCGAGCCAGTCCCGCTCTTCCAGTTTCTGCTTCGCGTTGACCTTCGCCCACTTCACCGTGGGGATCTGCGTCTCGCGCT
>ERZ869907.480-NODE-480-length-10693-cov-21.005734_pt1 | contig 10693 bp, 14 predicted proteins | sample MGYA00579309_ERZ869907 | MGnify/ENA primary metagenome ERZ869907 (study PRJEB32216, sample SAMN09231814) | wastewater metagenome | place: USA: Maryland | collected 2016-07-30 | study: EMG produced TPA metagenomics assembly of the PRJNA472060 data set (Reclaimed... | reverse complement strand
AGTTTTGAACCTCACGAACGCACAGTACGCGTAGCTTCTTGCTTGCACCGATTAGCAGTAATGCGCGAGCCATTGCCCACGATTTACCGCTACCCCTGCCGCCGTATAAGACTTTGTAGCGTGATGGTTTGAATAGAAATCGGGTTTTAGGTGGGAACTTGGCGACAAGCTCACTCATCATCAAACTCTATTTTGATACTGACTGCGTGTTGAATCGCTTCACCATTCGCGCCAGTAACTTCTTGTGTGATTTTGTCGCCGTATTTTTTTGGTGCAAGTTTAGACATTGCCCATTTGCGAGTATCAACTCTTAACTTAGAACGTTGAATAGCCTCGCTGTCTGTGCGTTCTGTGCCATCTTCGTTAGCAATCTTGTCTTGTGATGATTCGTCAGAAATAGCGATGATTTCATCAAGGTAAAACTCGGCTTGGTCTTCGCGTGCGCGTGCGTATTGTGACGAGAATCCGTCTATGTCACGTAACCATTTTAATATTGTTGAATGAGCAGGCATATTGTCGTCTAAACAAATCTTACGCAAGCTTTCCCCTTTTGCAATTCTTTCACAAATAATATCAGCCATTTCTTGAGTAAAAGACGATACTTGCGACACTATCTCATCCCCTTAACAACCCACCACACCAAATAAACTATCCAACCGCTAAAACCGATTATCACACAAATACCTGATATTAAGCATAGTTGTAAAAACAGTTTTAGGGCTTTCATTTCTTGCGCCACTCGTTAAATGACTGTTTCAACTTAGGCAATGCAATAATAATCTGTATAACCGTATATAGTATTGTTGCCATGACCAGCCAATCTTGCACTTGTATTCCTGCGAATGTCATTCCTGTGACGATAATCGGTGGCGATGTTTTGATAGCAGCCATACTCAACCCATGTTCTAAATGTTGGGATGTATCGGCCATGTTATTTCGCACCGTTTTCTTTCTTCAAAACAGCAACAAGACCTAAAATAATACTAGGTACTCCGCTCTGATAATTGCCAGTCATACAGTCAGATATGCCGTTAAATATCAGGGCAATGCCCGCATAACTTGAAGGCTCTTTTAATCTATTCATAACACGCGCTCCTATGTTTGAAACAATATAGCACAAGTTAAAATTATGGCAATAAAAAAGCCCTCCCCATCCTAGAGAGGGTTATTGTTAGTTAAGCGTTATCGCGTGTGATTTCTTCAATCATAGACTGTGCATGGTTACGCATGAAAACTTGATGTAATTTTTCCTTGCGTGCATCAAAGTCATAATCAAGCTCGTGCATTGACTGGTTTAATCTCTGCAATGCTTCTACCGCTTTAATTTGTTCAAGCGTTAAAACATCGCGTAGGTTTGTTTTATCGTCAATGCCTTGCTCGACTTTGTACTTTTTAGCAGGCAATCCCAAAACAATACGATAAATCATATCGTAGTCATTACTAAAAACATGAGGCGGTGATTCTTTTCCTTGTCTTGCTCTTGCGTCCTGCAATGACTTAGTCATTAACGGTGCTTCGAGTCGTGCTTGTTGGCGTGATGTTTTGCGTTCACTTTCTAGCAACTCTTGAGATTCTAGCTCCTGCCAACGGTCAATAATAGCCGCACGCATCGCCACGCTATAACCTGATACCAAAATAATCGTTTCACGTTTTGGCAGGTTAAACACATCATATTCCTTACCGCGTACTTTTCTCGTGGCCGTAAAACCGTCCGCCAAAACATTTAAATCTTCCAACATTTTGCGAATATCAAACATGACGTGTTTATGTTCTTTGCCTGTCAACTCTGCAATCTCTAGGCTAGACATACTTTTTGCAACAACAGTTAATTTACTCATTTCTCAAATCTCAGAAACGAAAAAGCCATCTCATCAAATGCTAGGTAGAGGAGGGTCTAAACACAAAACCCAACTAGCAAGACAAAACGGCTTTTTCGTGTGTTTAATTATGCCAAATGCCTCGCCTCTACGCTACTCATTCGACACGGTAATTATATCACATTGCTGTCAATTCAGGCCAACTTTAAATAAAAAAAGCCCCGACGGGAATCAGGGCTAAAAGGTGCGCTTCCATGTTCTGCGAGGTTGTTATCGTATTTCTATTGTGCAAATTCCTTCGGCTTTATCAATCAATCCAATAATGGCCTCGACCATTGGGGCGCATCCAGCAATACCAGTAGCCGTTTTTCGCGTGCCTACTAAAATACACCCTTCTGTATCTGTTTCATCGTTACCGCCGTGAATACGAACTCCTGCGAAGTTTGGCACGTCTAATAACAAGGGTAATCGTTTTTTAAACCGATTCGACATACTGACGATGAGTTTATACATTCCCCAACCGATAGCCGTCTTGCCTGCAATCTTAACATCACGCTGCACATCTTCTAGCGTGTGACAGATAAACATTTTAGCGTCACTTGTTTTAATCTTCGGATTAAGCAAGTAAAGCCGTCCGCGCGTAAAATTGGCTGTTGATGGTTCTCGCTCTAGTAATAGTTTCATATCACAACCCCTTTGTATAATCGATTTTTGGCTTGGGACGGTTAATGATTCGCACGTTGCAATGCGACCATTTCGGGTCGGGGTCACGCTCAATCATACCCGCATCTTCTAAAACAATGACAGATGTTTTTAACAGCAATTCATAGAATCGGTCATGGTTGATAGCAATAAACCGATTGCTCATGTGACGACCGTATGTTTCTAAATTAAAAATAGCATCATCAACTGTCATCGCGGCCACCTGTCCCAAAACACTACTAATCCAATCAATAATAGACCAAACAAGCATAGAAAAAGCAATGTGTACAAAATAAAATCATCCCTGAGTTTGTAAAGGTGTGATTGATATATTTTACCATTATATATCAATCACTTGTGTTTTTGTGGATGTGTTATACACCTGCGTTAGGTGTCTAACTACCGAGTTATACACCAATACCTAAGCCTGCCATCATCGCCTGCTGTCAATTTAGGCCATTTATAGAATTCTATAGATTAGAGCATAATAGTACATAATAGTAAGACTCTACTATTATGAAACCTATATATACCAATACTTATATAAGCATAATAGCATAATAGCATAGTAGTCTATATAGTATATAAAAGTGTATATATAAATACAGATGTATATACAGTTGTATTTTATTGTATTTGTACATTTTTTAATCATCTAAAGATGGTGTGTTTTTATGTATGTATATATATCTATATATATACTATCTTGCTATTATGCTATTTTGCTTTATAAGTTATTGTTTTTAATATGTATTTTAACAAAAATACGCTACTATCTTGCTACTATCATGCACTATCATGCGCCTAAACAACGCAAAAATAGCTCAAAAAATAAACAGCAAAAACAAAAAAAGGCCATTACTGGCCTTTAGTCTAAAAAGTTATCCACAGGTCACATGGCAAAATACCGCAAGTATTTAACCTTAGTAGTTGGCTTGTGATGAATTTCAAATCTAATACTGTTACCCATTATCAGCTCATCAAGTTGTGTCTTAACCTCAGACTTCTTAAATTGTCTTAAACGATTACACAACACACCTAATGTAATACCGTTATTTCTTTCAATAACAGATAAAATACGATTTTTTAATGTGTTGTCAATTTCGTTTAGATGTTGATTTATAACAGGTTTATTTAAGAACTCAACATTTAATTGCTTAATGACATTAAAGCCTGTCAATTCGTGTGCTGTCTTATTTGCAAACAAAATTGACTCATCTTCTGTCATTTTCATTTGCAAACCTAGTGATTTCGCGCTTTTAAACACAGAAACAACACGCAAAAACTCGCTGTTATTTAAACGAATGGCAGCACATTTTTCTAATTCTGTCATGCGGTCAAAGACTTTTGCTTGCAATTCGTAACTATAAGACATTGCCATTAAGCAAGATTCACGCTTTGGAAGTGTGTAAATATTGCGCGTATTGTTGTTGCCATAGTTTTGCGTTCCAAAAAATTTTGGAGCGTCAACACCTAACACCTTTGGTACTTTTACCATAAAGCTGTCGTGTCTTAATTCAGCATCGCCCTCTTTACGTTGTGAGTTAATAAAATCGACAAGCTCAATACTTGTCATGGTTACATTAGCAGCGGTTAAAGCATTCATCTTTTCAAATCTCGGAAAAGAAAAAAGCCAACTGTTTAATCGGGTGACAAAGGGCAAACAACAAACCCTACCGATAAGAACAATTAGCTTTTTTCTGTTGTTTGGTTTTGTCTTTTCGTTGTCACACTAGCAGACAATCAAATTATAGCACAAAACCAAACGTATCAATACTTGCTGATACCCTACACCGCAAAATACCGCAAGTATTTTTGCTTGGTGCTAGGCTTAATTTGCTCCTCCGCTCTAATCATTTGTTTGTCAATCATCTGCACCAGTAACGCCTCAACTTGAGTTTTTGGCGTACTTCTCAAACGATTGCAGATAACGCCAAGAGTCTCGCCATGCTCTTTGTCAACAATGGACAACACCTTAGCCGCTAAACCATCGCTAGACTCTTTGTTTTCGGTGCTGTACGCTAGTTTGATTTTACGCTCAACGTCCTGCATCGCTAAAGCGTAACCGTAGCAAACATGGCTAGCAGTGCGTAGGCCGCTTGGTAACGCACAGATAAGGCTAACCTTACTGGCTAACTCATAACCGCGCCGCGCTATGGCCTCTAGCCCTGTTGTCGCCTTGTGTCGCTCTGCTAACGCATAAAAACGCTCGTAAACCTCGTTTAAAAGCTCCATAGCCGCGTTATCTGTTGGAATGGTGGACTTATCCCCGATATGTTGAATACGCGCTCCTGCGCTCTCTAAAGCGTCATAGTGACCATGTGCATATAAATTACGCAAAGTATTGGCCATGCCATCTGTCATCGGCTTTTTAATAAAGCGAGTTTTGCGTTTTGGGTTAGTCTCTAAATCGCTAAAAATCATCGCTCGCGCCATAAATCCGTTTGTAGCCTGCTCGAATGTCATCAAGTCGTTAAATGTGACAGGCGTGGTAAAACCCAATACCGTCAAATATGGATTTTCTAGGCCATCATCAACGCTTTTAATCGCTTGGATTATTTGTTCTTTTGCAGTCTCTAAACGCTCGCGCATGGTATCTGTGCTGCTGTCCTGTGCAAGTTTCTCTAGTTTTTTGTCAATCTGTGCATACTCAAGCGTCAATTTTTGCTTAATGTCGTCCTTTAGGTCACCCGTGATGGGCAAATAGCCATTAGCTTTTGAATAAACACTCATCACTAAACCGACAATACCCTCAAGATAAGATGCACCACCTTTTTTAGATGCGTTTTGCAGCTTATTTAACGTGATACCAAGCTCATCAACGCAATAAAACGCGGCTTGATGCCGTATCAGATTACGCATGACCTCTTGCTCTGACTTAAAGCCACCATGTAACGCGCTTTGAACGCCTGCCGCTTTGATGATTGATAAATAAGACTGGAGTATTTGTTCTTTACCAGTGCCGCTACCTGCCACACCAAACGCGATGATATTCGCGCTCATGTTATCTAGACCATCAACATAACGCATACCTGCCAAGCTAGACACCGCGCACAATGCCGCCGCTACCGCCAGATTCTCACGCGGATATAAGCACTGGTCATTTATCCATTGGGTTAAATCGCCTACAAAATCAGGAGGCCGCCGCACGTCTACAGGTTCATCAAGCAAGTGCTTAACATTCTTTACACTGTCAACATTACCAACAACAGAATCATTATTGACGATATTAGATTCATCAACATCGCCCAAACTGCCATCGTAAACAAACGTTATAGGCTCGCAATAACCGCCTTCTTTCGCATAATGCAGCAACGTGCCATAGCCGACAGGAGTTGATGTTTTGCCGAATGAGTGCCAGTGTCTTTGCAGTACACCAGAGCCGCCATACTTTGCCCCCGTTGCGCTCCATTCATCCCATAAATCAAAGCCGCTTGCGCTTAAACAGTGATGTACTGCCATACCTATGCTAACCCATTGGGAATATTCGCAATCAGGGTTACAATGGCTTAACAAGGCTGCAATGTGATGTTCGTCTATGTCCAAATCCATGCCTTGATTACTGACACGAAAAGACGCTTGCCGAGTGAGTAAAGTTATCAGCTCAACAGGTGCAAACCCTACGTCCTGCGGATAGCCTTTGCACGTTTCATAATTTGAGCCGCTAGCGTGCAAAGAACCTGAGCCGACAACAAACCCGCTTGACTTAAAATCAATGCCTTTGTATTTGTCATTGTTTTGCATGAGTGACTTAGTTTTGTCATCATCACTCAGTTTAAAATAATGGTGCTGGCTACCGCCACCGCTGCCCGTATTAACGATAAATTTGCAATCTAAAATGGCAGGCACATCTTTACATAACTGCTTAAAAGACTTAACGCCACCATTTCGCGCGTCAACATCAATAATAAGATAATCACGCACAATCACGCCAAAACCGCTGTCAAAATGCCCCATCTCACTAAAACATTCTATTTGCTCATCCGACCACACAGGCACGTTTTGCCAGTTGCTCATAATGGGATGCTTTAAAATAGCTTTACACTCAACATCACCACAATTACACAGGCCACCGCTTGAGCCATGCAAGCCAAACACTTTAAAGCCTGCATCTATATAGTCGTATAATTCGCTAATCATTGTTATTGTCCTTTTCACAATCGCAATCTTTTAAAAGATATGCGGATAGCTTTTCAATTGTCGTGATGTTTGCACCCTTGGCATTGCCAGCTTTAAAAGTAAAAACGGTTCGACTAGACAAGCCAGTGGCATTTGCAACAACATCTAATCGTCTGTCTTGCAATCGTGCGCTAATCTCAGGAATGGTTAAAAGTCTCATTGTTTGGCCTCGCTGTTTGTTTTGTATTGCCTTATAATATAGCAAGTATTTGCAGCTTGCTTGTATTTTTTTTCATCTTATACGCATTTTACTATATACAAAGCCAAAAATAGGGCTTATATTACTACTCATCAAGGCGGCCAATGGCTCACTTGATAACCCAAAAATCCAATGGAGTTTCACAAAATGTCATTTTTAGAACAAGTCAAAAAAGCCACACCGCAAGCACCAGTTGTAACGATTGTCGGCTTTGCAGGTAGCGGTAAAAGCTCACTAGCTGGCCTATTTCCTAACCCCATCTTTATACAAGCCGAGAACGCGACTAGCGTTTTTGAAACAGTATCAGATGATTTACAACCTGCATTTTTCCCACAATTGCCAATCCCAAATGCCAAGCGCAACATCAAAACAAGCGATGTCTTGCTTGAGCAATTACGCGAATTGGTGACTCAAGACCATGAGTTTAAAACAGTGGTTATTGATACAGTTACCGCACTTAACATCTTGTTTGAGCAAGAAGTCATTGAGTTTGACGAAAAAGGCGCAAGCAACATTGGCGAAGCGGCAGGCGGATATAACAAAGGTTATTTAGTGGTTGCAGGTATTCACGCAAAACTACGCGCTGCTTGTGAACATCTACGCAAAAAAGGAATTACTGTTGTATTTTTGGCACACACAGGCGTGGTTAAAATGAAAAATCGACCCGAAGGTGGCGAGTATGTTGCCTACTCTTTGGATATGCACGAACGCTCACGCGCTATTTATGTAAGCTCTAGCGATGTTGTTGCGTACTTAAAAGCCCGTGATTTTGTGAGCGGTAATGAAGAAAACAAGAAAGGACAAACAACCAAATTCGGGCGCGTAACCAATACTGGCGAGCGTGTCCTGATTACTAGCAGTGACGGTACTATTGGCTATATTGACGCTAAAAACCGTTACAACCTCCCCGATGAGATTGAAGTAAACAAGGGTGAAAATCCTTTGTTGCCTTTAATCCCTTTTTACAGCCAACAATAACCCTTTATTTTTTACAACAACCGCGCATTAAGCGCATCGGAGATTATTATGAGTTTTTGGCAAACACAAGACGGCTCTGCCGTAGAATTAACAACAACTTTCGAGTCAGGTGGCGGTGATATTAAACCAATCCCCGACAATACCGCCCTAGTTGGTGCGATTGAGGAGGCTAAATGGTCAGAGTATGATGGTGAAAGCTACATCAACTTAAAATGGCGTGTTATGCGCCCTGCTGAGTTTGCTAACCGTGTGATTTTTCAAAAAGTAAAAGTGTTTAACGCTAAACAGGGCGACAATGCCAAGCGTATGCTTGCAGCGATTGACGCTAACGCAGGCGGTAAACTTGCAAAGCTCAAAGAAGCACCCGAAGATATGGACTTAATGACTGCACTTGTCGGTAAAGCAATGGCAATCAAAGTCAAAATATGGGATATGAACGGCAAAACAGGCAACTGGATTAGCGCAGTAGCACCCACAAAGCAACAAGCACCGCAAGCGCAAACTCAAGCACCAACACGCCCTACACCACCACAAAACGCACACAATCAAGCAAAATCTAACGCCTACCAAGCGCAAGATGATAGCGATGAAATACCGTTTTAATCTAACCCATTAACCACACCACAAGGCGCGTTAATGCGCCTTTTAAAAGAGAGTATTAAAATGATTAAGTTAAGTTTAACAGAAGACCAATTAGAAACAATTGAAGCCGCACTTGAAACATATTGCATAGGCTTATGCGAAGAAAAAGACCCGCACTTAGCAATGGCAGCAGACGCACAAAAAGCCATTATTAAAGTACTTGGTAAAAAATGCCGAGGAGATGTGCCGCATCTTCCTGAATTGCATATTGTTGCAGAATCTTTGATGGCTGAGCATATAGAACTTGAATATATGACAAATGGAATGCAAGGTGGAGATTCAGGCCATGGCGGATATACCACTCTTAAAATAGGTAGTATTCCGTTTTCTTGCGATATTAAAATAAATGGCGAAAAACAAGAATTTAACGACTTAGAAACGATAGAGATTACAGTTAGAGGAGACTGGGAGTCTAGCGGTTTTGCTTCGGCATTCATTAAGTTAGGTAAAAAACTTTTCAAAAAAACGCGCATAACTGATTAACCCACTAAACCCCTTAAACGCGCCTACAATGTGGGCGCATAGGAGCATGACAATGTCAAACTTACCCACAATAATAGCCGCACAACGTAGCACAGAATGGCACGAACAGCGCAAAGGCCGCGTAACTGGCTCTATATCAGGTGCGATACTTGGCCTTAATCCTTTTATGAGTCCTGAGCAAGCCTTGCGTAGAATGGTGCGTGATTATCACAACGTAGAATCTGAATTTACGGGCAACATTGCAACAGAGTACGGCTCGCTTAATGAACCCATTGCACAATTAGCTTACACCACAAAAACAGGTAACTTAGTTAATGAGTGCGGCTTTAGCGTACATCCTGAGCATGACTGGCTCGGTGCGTCCCCCGATGGCTTGATTGAGTCAGACAATGGCGAATTGATGGTGCTTGAGATTAAATGCCCTTACTCGAAGCGCAACGATTTAATACCTGAGTTTAAAAGCATTTATCATCAAAAACACTACTACGCACAATTGCAATTAGAAATGGCTTGTACAGGTACAAGAAAAGCTCATTTTTACCAATGGAATCGACACGTTGACTCTGTAGAGATGGTATTTTTTGATAACTCATGGTTTAACGATGCACTGCCTAAGTTACGCGCTTTTTATGAATTGTATTTATCAGAGTTAAACAATCCTGCCCACCTTGAATCTTTAACGCCTGAGATTAGCACACCCGAAGCCGTTGCATTGTTAGCAGAGTATGACCAAGTAAGCGAAGCAATAGAAAATGCACAAGCGCGTAAAGTAGAGATAATAGAAGCACTGGCCAAGATTGCAGATAACAAAACGTCAGTTATTAACGGGCGCAAGTTTAGCCAAATCACACGACAAGGCGCGATAAGCTACGCTAAAGCAATCAAAGACTTATTACCCAATGCTGACCTTACAAAATATCAAGGCAAGCCAACAAGCTATTGGAAGTTGGGGTGATAAATAACATATTTTTACAGATATATGTTATAATATTCATGCAGCTAGGACGGCCATCCGAACAGCGTTTAGTCAACGTTTGCTGCATTTCATTTCGACTAACCTTTGACTGGAGGTATCAATTGAAAACAAATCTTAGTATTTCTTTTACACAATCAATCTTAAATTATGACCCCATTAGTGGGATTTTCACATGGAGAAAAAGGCACGGAAAAGGAAGGAGCGTTAGTGTATTTAATGCGCTATATGCAGGGATGCAAGCTGGTTCAATTGTTAGCTCTAATAAATCAAAAACAAACTATATTGCAATAAAAATAAATGGTAAATCATACAAAGCGCACAGACTCGCTTTTTTATTTATGGGAGAAAATCCTCCTGACGAAGTAGACCATTTAGACCATGATGGCACAAATAATAAATGGGAAAATCTTAGAGCATCAAACAGGTTTGATAATCAGAAAAACCTACCTATTCAAAAATCAAATAAAACAGGAGTTGTCGGAGTCAACTGGCATAAAGCAGCAAATAAATGGCAAGCAAGGGCTGTTGATTGTAGCGGAAAAAGAATAGATATTGGTCGTTATGATTCTTTTGAAGATGCGGTAAATGCCAGAAAAAAGTATGAAGTAGAATTTAAGTATTACCAAAACAGGGATGTAGTATGAAACTTAGAAGCTATCAAGAAGATGCCGTTAACGCTGCTATCTCATGGATGAAGAAAAGCGTAGCACCTGGACT
>ERZ869907.479-NODE-479-length-10712-cov-12.777329_pt1 | contig 10712 bp, 5 predicted proteins | sample MGYA00579309_ERZ869907 | MGnify/ENA primary metagenome ERZ869907 (study PRJEB32216, sample SAMN09231814) | wastewater metagenome | place: USA: Maryland | collected 2016-07-30 | study: EMG produced TPA metagenomics assembly of the PRJNA472060 data set (Reclaimed... | reverse complement strand
CGAACAAAGCCGAAGTCGATCGCGCCGTGGCGAAGGATGCGATGCTCGGCGAGGCCTTGGCCGCGGTTCGCGCTCGGCGGGGGCAGGCGGCTGGCGCTTCTTCTGGCGCCTATGTGCGCGGGCAAGAAGGCGAGTTCGTCGGCGGTCGGCCGGAGTTTGTCGGGCCCTCGCGGCCGGACGTCACAGTCAGTGCGCTGATGGATGTGCCGCAGATCGCAATGGGAGGCGATCCACGCCTGCCAGCTCCGCCTCGGCGCATCCCATACGGGCCGCTGGCAGTGGGCGCTGTCGGCGGCACGGTGGCGCTGAACGAGCTGTTCAATGGCGGCGATGGGAGGGATGCGGCGGTGGCCGGCCTGGCCGCGATGACCTTCGGCGATCTGGCGAAGACTGGTGAGGCGACGCCACTGTCCGCACTGCGGGAACGCAGCCCCTACACGCTGAAGACGATTGACCGGCTGCCGCAGAACCGGTTCGAATTCACTCGCGAACAGGTGATGCAGCAGCTGAATCGGCCGGATGTGGGGAAGGCGGAGAAGGACATTCTGCTCGGTGTGCTCGGCGATCGGGAGAAGATCACGGCCAAAGAGCTGATGATGGGGTTCCGCGAGCGAACTGGCGACTTCGAGCTGAAGCCGAAGGAGGTGAGCGACTACGCGGATTATGGGCTGGACGCGATTGGGCGTGGAGGTAGACTAAATAACGAACTTGCTGATCAGTTCGGCCTTGATCGCGAATCAAGTCCATCTCGCACCACCATCTACGATTCTCCTGTGGAGCTCGGCGACGCCAACCACTTTGCCGACCCGAACTACTTCGCACATACGCGGAGCTTCGACGAGGGCGGCGTCCGGCATGTGGTAGAGATTCAGAGCGATCTGGCGCAGAAGGTGAAGCCGGCATTGACGCCGGAGAGGGTAGCGGAGCTGGAAAAAAGGTTCGACGGACTCGAAGAACTGCACTCCATCATAGACGAGGCGCAGACGGCGTGGGCTAATGGCCGAACAAATCTACGCCAAATCGAGGAAATGCTTGCTCCGTACAAAGACAGGATCTACGCCGCCGCAAATATGGAAGTTCCGACGCGAGTCCTTCCTGAAGATCTGCTGCGTGTGAGCAAAACAGCTTACACCAACACAAGCCGACACATGGACGAGGTCTCGAGCCAGCTGTCTGGCCAGATCAGTCCTGCGCGCCGCGCTGAGTTGGAGCAGATTGTCAAGGTGCAAAGCGGCATCGAGAATTTCTGGTCAAAGATCTTCTACGCTACCGGGCGCGCCGGTGACTACGACTTCTTCAAAGGCCTGGAAAAGGTCAACAAGGAGAAGCAGGCGCTCTCTGATCTTCTTGGGCACGATGACCAGCACCTCATGCTGGAAAGCAAACTTCTGAAGAACTTGAACGACGCTGGCTACGAGGGCTCGCAGCTTGCAGACAAGTTCTATCAAGAAGTCTCGCGCAACTGGACACCAGAACAGGTTGCTAGCTACGAGCGCGGATATGTAGACATCTCGGAGGGGATCGTAGACTGGTTGCTGGCGCACAGGAATGAGATTTCGCCTGAAGCAGCGGACGTCATGCGCGGCGTGCTGAACAGGTATGCTCGCACGAAGGTCGAAGGCGCTCAAGTCGCGATGGCGGAATCCAAGTCCAAGCTGCAGCGGCAAGGCGCTGAAGCCGTCCGCCCGATGCTGAAGGACTGGTACAAGCGGGTGGTGAGGGAGGAGCTGGACCAGGCCGCCAAGATTCAGGAAGATGCGCGCACAGGCGCGAGGGCATATGCGGACCTTGATGCCAAGCATCCGACGGCAGAACGTATCTACGGCGACGACATTGCTCGACTGGAGGGCATCGCGGAAAAAGCTGGCGTCGTCCGCTTCGCCACCGCCGACACTGTCGCGAAGGTGGAGGGGTGGCCGGATACTCGAGCGGCACGGGAAAGTCAGTTGGCTGATGCACAAAAGCGTCTGACTTCTGCCGAAGATACTGTCGCCGCTTTAGAGGCTATTAAGCGCGGAGAAACGCCAAAGGATGCTTACTATAGTGCGCTTAAAATTGCCGATCCAGAAGGCTTTGCTTCAGTAGCTAAGCATGTAGATGCCGAAATTGCCTATGCGCAAGAGACGTTGCGTGAAACGAAACTACAGTTCGATCGCACAAAGAGTAATTGGGGAGACCAACCTCGCTTCCGCCCCGAGCACCAATCCATCTACGACCGCTACCAGAAGGACATTGAGAAGTTCCTGACCAAGGACCTCGGCGGCAAACCCTACACCGACTCCGCCGGCCACACCTGGATCGAAGTCCCTCTCCCTAAGGACCCCGTCACCAAGCGGCCTGGCGGTCCTAAGCAAATGCTCGGCTTCGCCGACCCCAAGATGCTGGCAGGCATCGCCGCCCTCGGCTTGACGGGACTCATCGCCGCGAATTGGGAGGACGTGCCTGGCACACTCCGCACCGCCGGCATGGCCGCCGTGGCAGGCCTGGGCATGATCGCCGCCGGCCGTGGCGGGACGCTGGCCGAGTGGGCGCGCGCCGCCGGGCACACAGCTGAAAAGACGATCGGCAACATCTCCGCCGAGGTACGTACCATGTCCCCGGAGTTGCTCCGCAGCTGGACCCGCTTCGAGTGGCAGTCCCTCGTGCGGCAACACCGGGCCACGCAGGCGGCTGCCGGGTTTGTGAACGCCTTCAACGCCTTGGCCGACGATCAGCGGGGGATCCTCGCCCGCGCGGTCATGAGCGGGAAGGATAAAAATGTCCACGCCGCGCTGGCGGCGATCGGCCGGCCCGAGCTTGGCGCTGAGTGGGCCAAGGTCCGCGCGCAGCTGAACGAGCTCGGCGGGGAACTCAAGGCCGCCGGCCTGCTGAAGGGGCTAAAGGCCGACTACTTCCCCCGCGTGGTTACGGACATTGACGGGCTGATCGACGCCCTCGGCCGTGAAGGAGGGGACCTGCTCGAGCGCCGCTTGGCAGAAGCGAACCGAGCCTCGATCAAGAAAACGGGCGATCCGCTCGGCGCGCTCGAAGCCTCTCTCATCGTGAACAAGTATCTGGAAGAGGCGATTCGCCGACCCGGCGGCTTGGGCAAGGCCGGCTTCCTGAAGAAGCGCACGATCGAGGAAGTCACGGACGAACTCATGCCCTTCTATGCGTCGCCCGGCGAAGCCCTCTCGCTGTACATGCGGTCCGCCTCGAGGCAAATCGAGCGGGCGAAGTTCTTCGGGAAGAATCTGGTGCGCGACGCCGAGACCGGCCAGATGAACATCGACGACTCGATCGGCCGGGTGGTGAACGACCTGGGGGACAAGCTCAACCGCGAGCAAAGGGCTCGGCTCGAAGACCTCCTCCGGACGAGGTTCGGTCCTGGCGAGCGGAGCGCAGACCGCGTCACCCAAGCCTATCGGAACATCACGCAGGGCGTGCTGCTCGGCAATCCGTTCTCGGCGCTCGGGCAGCTCGCGGACGTCGGCGTGACGGCAGCCATGCACGGCGTGTTCCCAACCATCCGGGCGCTCTGGCAAACGGTGCAGGAAGCGCGGGCGTCAGCCACCGGCAAGGGGCGCGGCGAGGCCGGTCGCTTCAACATGGACGACATGGGGCTGGTGGATCGCATCGCCGACGAGTTTGTGACGACGGTTAAGAACCCCTGGATGGTGAAGGGCGTCGAGATTTCCACCGCGAACTTCGCCGAGAAGACGCTGAAGTGGTCCGGCTTCAACTTTACGGACGAGTTCGGAAAGCTGGTGAACATGAACGCAGCGGCGAACTCGCTGCGCACGAAGGCCAAGAGCCCTAGCGGGCGTGCGGAGCTGGCCGCCCGGTACGGCGAGTACTTCGGCACGGACTTCACTAAGCTCGTGGACGATCTGGCCGCCGGCCGGAAGTCGCCGCTGGTGGGTGAGGCCGTGTTCCGGGAGCTGTCGGACGTCCAGCCCCTCACCAAGTTGGAGATGCCCCAAGCCTACGTCGGCACGCCGTCCGCCCGGTTTCTCTTCACCATGAAGAGCTGGATGATCAAGCAGATGAACCTGGTGCGGGAGCGCGGGGTGAGGGAGATGGCCAGTGGCGATCCCGCTCGGGCGCGACGCGGGGCGGAGTTCCTTCTCCGCTACGTCGTGCTGGCCGGGACAGCCGGCGCCACGATGGATATGCTGCGCAACTGGCTGATGGGTCGCGGCGCCAGCATCGACTGGGGCGACGTCCCGGAAAACGTGCTGAAGACCTTTGGCTTCGGCCAGTACGTCCGGGACAAGGCGGCGCAAGGCAAGCCGCTGGAAGCGGTGGTCGGCACGGCCCTGCCGCCATACAAGATCTTCGACCAGATCATGGCGCAAGACCCGGCGGCTATCTCCGCCGTCCCAGTGGTCGGTCGATTCATCTACGAACACTTCGGCGGCGGGAAGGAAAAGGCGGCTGAACGCGACGCGAAGGCGAAGCGGGCGGCCGAGCGAGCGAACGACCCGATGGCCAAGCTCGAAGCCGCCGAGCGCAAACGCGAGAAGGAGCTCGACCGTGGGACGCGCTGACTATCTGAAGCTCGGGGACTGGAACGCTCGGTGCGACCGCTGCGGGGCCAAGTTCAAGGGCTCCGAACTCCAGAAGACCTGGCAAGGATTCTGGACTTGCACCAGGTGTTGGGAGCCTCGGCAACCCCAGGACTTTGTCCGAGGGATCATCGAGAATCCCACGCCGCCTTTCGTGCGCGACCCGGCGCCCGACTATGTTTCCGTCTGCACTCCGAACGGACGCACCGCAATCTGCGACTTCGCGGTCTGCGACTGCGTCATCTGTGATTACCAAGACCCGGCCTTCGATCCGGCCGTAACCGAGGCTTATCCATGACCGACACCAACTTCGTCTACAAGTCGACGAACATCACGTACACTTGGCTCAACGACGTCAACACGATCGTCTACAAGGCGGCGAGCGTCGCGGCGCTGCGAGCGATGGCCTACACCCCGCCGTGGGTGATGACCAGGGGATACTACGCCGCCGGCGACGGAGGTGGCGCGATCTTCTGGTACGATTCCACCGACACGACCAGCGTGGACAACGGCGGCAGCATCATTGTCTCGACGAACGGCGCCCGGTGGAAGATGCTGCGGACGTCGGAGCTCCCGAACGTGAAGCAGTTCGGCGCGAAGGGCGACGGCGTGACCGTCGACTATGCAGCCATCGTTGCGGCGTATGCGGCGTTTAGTGACCTGTGGTGGCCGAACGGCACGTATAACCTGGGCGCGAATACGTGGACCACGCCGGCGGCAGGCAGCGCCATCGGCGAATCACGCCGTGGGGTGAAGCTCACGCGGACTGGCAGCGCCGCCATCGTGAAGCTCGGCAACGACAACTTCGACTTCCGGATGGAGAACCTGTACTTCACGGGCGCCGGAAATACTGGCATCGCGGTGGCGGGGACTGGCGGCAGCTTCCCTTACTACGCGATCCGCCTGCACTTGAAGTATTGCGACTTCGCCTACGAGCTGGCATATGGGATCAACGCAGACCTGATCTACGCTGACATTTCCGAGTGCACGTTCGGGTACTACGGGACTGGCGCGGTGCCGGGCACGATGGTCGGCATTCGCAGCGTGACTACTGGCGGCCTGGACACGAACCTTAACAACCTGCGGGACTTGAAGTTCAACAACTGCGCAACCGCGATCTATGCAGAGGGCGGCTTCGAGTGGCAGTTGACTTGCGTGGACGTCTCCACTTCCGGCATTGCCATCGACATTCGAGACATTCGCCAACTGTGCATCGACACCTGCTGGTTCGAGGGAAACACTGGCACCGACTGCGTGATTAAGTTGGACGGCGGCTCGGTCGCTCCGAACGTGGTGGTGGAGAACAGTCACTTCACCAGCAACGCGGCGGACGAGATCTTCAAGTGGTCATCGTCCCTCGGTGTTGTGCTGGAGGTGAAGAAGAACTTCATCGCGCTGAACGCGAACAAGTACGTTCTCTACGACAACGCCACGACCTCGAGGGTTTTGCCGGCGGACGGCAGTATCGCATTCTGGGGGAACAACGTCTCGGGCGGGAACGCCGCGAACAAGCTGCTGACATCCACCGACTTTCGTGGTGGCGTGGTATCTCCTCGGCTGGTCGCCGTCATCAACACGGCTTCGCCAGGGTCGATCCTATCCTCCAGCGACCCGGCACTTACCATCACCTACACGAGCACCGGCAACGTCGTGCTGAGCACGCCAAGCTTCGATTGGGGCACAGCGGCTAATAACGTCGCGGTGTTTGCCTTTGGGCGGACCGCCACCATCGGCAAGGCAACGACCGTCTCGGTGAACTCTGTGCGGCTCGAGTTCTTCAACGATGCCGGCGTGGCGACTGACACCATCGCCCACGTACTCATCTACGGGAAGTGAAGCCGATAGCTGCTGGCGCCACCGCCGGTCTGGTGGTAGTTGCCATCAACCACTTCATCCCGATCGACACTACCACCGGGCAGCAGTCAGGCCCGCCGGCGGCTATTTCTTCGGAGTGTCAGTGCTTCTGCCCGGAAGTGGTGCCGCCGGCAGCTTCCGCACCGTCCCGGCTAGTGTCACCTTCTGGCGCATACACTTCCCGCAATTAGAGCAACCGGACTCGGCGGCCGCGGCCTTGGCCTTCTGGACCGCGCGCACCGTCACGCCGAGGCGGTCGGCGACCGTCACGCTCCGGCGGAACATGCGAAAGAAGAACCAGGGGCAGCAGTACCCCAGGTCCTGGGTGATGAGGCTGGTTACAGTGGGGCGCATTGGGCGGGATAATTGCGGGATTATTGGGCGCACCAAAGCAACAGTGCCTTCGTAATGTCTGTCTGTCCAGCGAGATCGAGGCGCACCTGGCCGCTGCGGATGAGCGCAGCCAAGCCGCCTTCGAACTCCCGCGCGTCGGGAAAGTAGGCAATCACGTGCTTCAGTGCCGCGGAGTAGGGGACGCGGCCGTGCCGCTTGATGAAGTCGGCCAGCTTGTCCAGGTGGTTGGCGGCTTCGGTCCGGCCGATCTTGGCGAAGACGTGGGCCGACGTTTTCTCCGCCTCGGATAGCATCGTCTCGGCAAGCTGCATGTGGCGGGCGGTGATTTCCAGGGCGTCGCTCTCCGACACGCTGAGGATCATGGCGAGCTTCACCAAGTGCCCTTGCTTCCGGGCGAGGTAGCCCTGGACCTGCTCGGTCGCCGCCGCCGGCGCCACCTCGGTCCACAGCCGCTCGTACCATGCCCGCCCCCACTCGCGGGCCTCCGGCATCAGCTGCATCGGGCCGACAAGGGCGGTGGAGATGTACTCCAAGTCCGCGATGAGGGCTTGCTTCAGCTCCTCGTGGTCCGTGCGCACCATCTCGTCGGGCCACGCAATGAGCGATTCTTTCCTGTCCCCATAGACGAAGACGCAGCGCGAGACGAACCCGCCGCCGATCATGGATTCGGGGAAATTCTGGGCGATCCAGTCTGGCGTCGTGCAGCCGATCATGTTGATGTAGGGCGAGTTGATGCTGTCGTTCCCTGACATTTTGGTTTCCTTCTCGAAGCCGGCTCGGCCGTCCCAGAGGGAAATATACAGGTTCACCATGTCCTTGTCGAGCGGGTTGATCAGGTTTCCGAACTCACCGGAAGCCAAGATCAGCGGGGACTGCGGGATGTAGAGCGAGTCGCCGGTGGCCGGGTCGTCGAGCTTGAATTCCTCCATTGATTCGGCAAACTTCTTCACGAGGGCTTGCCACGTTATCACGTCTGGGCCGAACTTGATGCCGGGCACCTGCTTGAGCAGGTCCATCCCGTAGTCCATCGTGGTGGTTTTGGAGATGATGCCAGGCGGCGCCACCAAAATGATGTAGAAGTTGGGCACCCACTTGAATCGTCGCATGTCTACCCAGACGTGCTTGCGCAGGGCGCCGGCCAGGGTGGAGATCCCCACGTAGAAGTGCATCATACGCGGGGCCTCGGTGCCGGCGGTGTAGTCGAGGTAGGAGGTCAACCAGTTACCGAGTACGCGAGGCATTCAAGGCCCTCTCGCATGTGTCGATGGGCGGCTCGTCGCATGGTGATTCCATCCGCAAGCCGCAAAACGCGCAACGCTCGAAGTCGGCTTCGTCTACCCGCATTCCCCCCAACTCGCTTCGCTCCATTTCAGGCCGACCGGAATCACCAGCGGGTCCGCGTACGGCAGCACGATCTCCCCCGCCGCCGCCAGTTGCTTCAAGCATTCTTCTCTCCTAAACGTAGGGAATTGTCCGACCAAGCTATCATGAACCTGCATCAAGATCTGGATGTGCTTGTGCTGTTCCCAGATTCGCATCCAGATTCGGTTGATGTACAGGGCCACGGTTGATTGAGGAAGCCAAGCGATAGCTTCACGGAACATCTTGTCGTCTGGGCGATCGAAATAATAGCGCCGATAACCAAAGATATTCTCCACATATCGCTTTGCGGCAACTTGGCGTTTAAAGTCGTCTTGCCACCGCTTGATCGCTGGATACTTACCGAGATACCATCGTTGGGTTCTGTCGGCCTCGTGAACAGTGAGTCCAAGGCGCTGGGCCAGCCCGTTGGGTGTTCCAAGGTAATGCGTGCCGTGACAAAAACTCTTGAAGAGGCGGTATCGCGGGTCTTCGGAGCCGTCGGCTCTCGTCTTTCGGATGCTTGGGTCACGATGAAACTCCCGTGCGACTTCAACATAAGGGTCGCGGCCTTCGCGCAGCATGGCCTTCATCTCGCGCTCGTCGCTTTCCCAAACCACGATGCGAAGGTCGGCCTTGGACAGGTCGGTATCGAAGATGGTGTAGCCGGGGTCCGGCACGAAGATCTTGCGGACGTTGGGCAGGTGCAGGGTTTGCACCAGTGGTCCGACCGCGTCCTCGTCATCGTCGTCATCGTCCGCGTCTTCGACCTCCGAGGCCTCGTCGCCCTTCGGAATGTTCTGGAGGTTGGTGCCGGAGCCGAAGGCGTTTTTGCGCGATGCGAAGCGGTAGGTTTCCGTTCCGCAGATGTTGTAGCTCGTGCGCATCCTGCCGTCGACGTCCAGGCGCGCCAGCACGAAGTTCTTCAAGAAGACCTTCAGGCTCCGCCATTCCTGGATCGCCTCGATCAGCGGGCGCAGCAGTGGCTCCTTGGCCCAGATGGTTTGAAGCGCGGCCTTGCCGAGGGTCAGGCCGGGCGGCTTCCCCGGCTTCGGGCGGGAGTAGATCTTCGGCTGCTTCAGGTCCTCGTAGAAGAGGGAAAGCATCTGGAGCCGCGCTTGCGGGTTCAGCGGATGGCCGAGGATGCGCTGGAAGAACGCCTCGCGCTGTGCGATCGCGTCGAAGAGCTCGTCGGCCAGCCGGGCCCGCCGCTTGGAGTCCACCGCCACGCCCCGCTGCATGCATTCCAGCACCGGCCAGAAGAACTTCTGCTGAAACTCATCGACGGCGGCAAGCCCGAGGCCCTGGATGACTTCGGTCAACACCTCCCCACTCTCGCGGGTCCGCACGCAGTCCACGCAGTTATACCGCCACAGCTGGTCCTCGGACATGTCCTTCGACCAGGTCTTGCCGTCGTCCTTCCAGTAGACGTAGTGGTCGCAATACAGCGAGGCGATGAAGTCGAGCGACTTCTTCAGGCCGCAGAACACCGAGTGCTGCGCGATCATGGTGTCCTGCACTACGCGCGGCGTGAAGTGCCAATGGCGGTAGGTGTACTGCGCGTCGTAGAGGAGGTTCTGGCCGCGGACTCCTACCGCAGGGTGCGTCAGTAATCTGTATAGATCGTACACGACGGACGCTTCAACGACCGCGTCTGGCCAATACCCCTGTTTATCCTCAACACACATGAAGGGGATGCATAAAGCATCGACGCGTGACCAAGATATACCAGCACACGCAATATGTCCTGCACGGGTTTCGAGATCAAAGTCGATAAGTAGCTTTTGCTCCGCGGCAGCGGCCGCGCCCGCTCGAGCGATAAGGTCCGCAAGGGTACCTTTAACTTCCTCGAGCGTGGGCCGAACCTTAAATTTCCACTCTGGCACATTTGTGTAGTCCTCCGTTTCGCGCTCGCGAGCGGCGCGCTTGAGATCCTGAACGACGGTGCGTCGAAGCGACCACTCGCGCATGATCGCTGCCGGGTGGATGGTAGGGATCAACTTCCGGCTCGGCACTGTCTCGGCGTGCAGCTGCGAGCCTCTCCACTTCATGATGCCGGTAGCGCCAGTCAAGGCCCACAGCGCCGAGTTGCCGAGCGCCACGATCACGTTTGGCTTGACCAGGTTGATCTCGGCTTCGAGCTGGCGCAAGCCGGCGGCGACGATCGGGTCTACGTAGCGGCCTCGCAGCATCTGCATGCCGTGGCGAATGTCCTTCTTGCGAGAGGGCATCCAGGCATCGAGATTTCCGCCGGGTGGCATCGCGTTGACGAGGTTGGTGACGTAGCACTCCGAGCGCATGATCCCCGCTTCGTGCAGCATTCGGTTGAGTTCTTCGCCCGACGGTCCGACGAAGGGTTCGCCGAGCCGTTGCTCGTGCTGACCCCACACCTCGCCGACGAGCATGATGCGGGCTTCGGGAGGCCCGTTTCCACGACCGAGGTGCATTAGGCGCTCCGCTTGCCTGCCAGCTGATAATTCTGGATCAGGATGGTCGTGTCGCCTTCCCTCACCAGCGCCTTCATCAAGATGCAGTAGTTGATCAGGTCGTCGAACCGGCCTTCGATGGACTCGGAACGAGGACGCTCCATGCCGGCGG
>ERZ869907.477-NODE-477-length-10757-cov-8.407214_pt1 | contig 10757 bp, 8 predicted proteins | sample MGYA00579309_ERZ869907 | MGnify/ENA primary metagenome ERZ869907 (study PRJEB32216, sample SAMN09231814) | wastewater metagenome | place: USA: Maryland | collected 2016-07-30 | study: EMG produced TPA metagenomics assembly of the PRJNA472060 data set (Reclaimed... | reverse complement strand
AAATTAATTTTGTTGCTATATAAACTCCCTTCAAATAATCACCTTCAAATAAAGCCACCCTTTCGTTACTCATACTGTTCATATCTCTTTGAAATGCTGCTACTGTAACGTTCTCTTGTAACTCATAATCTGCTGCAACCAACTTACTTTGTGTTCTTAATCCTGTCTGTGGATTTATGTTAGAAGTATAAATATCTCCTTTAGTATTACTTATCCATTTTTCATTACTTTGATAACCTATTGCATTAAAAGTTTTTTTAACCATACTTTTATCATTAAACACAAGTGTTACCGAAGATGGATAAGCTACTCCATAAAAATTATTATAAGTATCTCCATCATGTGTATATAAATTACCTTCAAAACAAGTTACTAAAGTAGTACCTAAACAGCACATCGTTTGAGGGTGCATTGATAAGAAACTTTCAAAGTTATTAGCATCTTCATTAAATACAATTGTTTTCGCAGGATAATCTTCTGTTTCTTCTAAAGCCCAAATACAACTGTTAGCTTTTTGATTAAATGTTCCGTATATTTTATAATCACCTGTTCTTGCTGTTACTTCATTACTTGCCCAATTGTTTATATTAGCTATAATACTTAATGGAGTTAATCCATCTTTACTTAATCTTAAAATTACCCCTTTATTGTTATCGCAAAAATAATCTGAATAATTAACTGATACTAAACTTTCTGATGCTGTACCTATACCCCAATCACCTGAATAATATTGTACAGGGTTCAATAATTTATCTGTAACTACTGTAACTGCATTATTTAAAGCATCTTTTTGTATTTGAGAAAAAATAGGAATATTACCTGTTTTAAATTGTTGGAAAACGTGCATTTCTCTTTGACGAGTTTTTATACGCATTATAGTACCATAAGAAGCATCTACTTCTAAAAAATTTTCAAATTGAAATCTATTAACTCCGTTAATGTTTGTATTAGGCTGATATGCTTGTCCGAACCTTAATAATGCGGGGTTAAATGTTTCTCTTGAATTAGGGTCTATTAAATTAGGTGTGCCATCTAAACTACTTACTGCACTTGTGTAAAAATCAACTACATTTCTATCAAGAGCATAAAAAACCCCTACTCCTGTTTCAGTAAGAGGTATTGTTCTTAATCTGAAATAAGAATCTCCACTATAAAAATTAAATTCTGCTGGGATATTTAAAGCTATATCCTGATTTACTACTTGTCCTATATGGTATCTATCGTCTGTATGTGGATTTCCTATTAGATACTGTTCTCCAAACTCATAATAAGTTTTATTTTCATCATTAGCTGTTTGTTGAGCAGGTCTGTATATTTCTATAATAAAGTTTTTTGTACTGTAATCAGGAGTATCAAATGGGGCTACTTTTTTTATTTTTAAAAATTGTCCTGTATATGGAGTTACACCATTTAATAAAGGATTTACTACTAACCCAATTATAGCAGCATCATAAGTATCTGCGTACACATCACCTGTAGCATCATTTTTTATTAATCTCATTCTATCCCCATCAGCAAAACTATAATTAAGAACCGCCGCCGTAGTTGGATTTTTTAAAGCATTTAATGTAATGTTAGTAACATCAAAATATAGATAATCTGTTTCGGCAGTAAGTACATTGGGTGTTTCCCAATATAAATAACTACTTGGTTCTTTTGTAAAAAAGAATTGAAAACTATCAGCCCATAATGGTGGTACATGATATATTTTAGTATTTATATAAGGTAATAAAACTTGTTCTGAACCATTTTCAGCATACGCAGGAAACGTTAATCTTGCATGATATAATATCCCGTTTGTTTTCCCTTTTTTAGTAAAATATGCCATCGCTATTTCTTTATCAGTACTAAATTTAAAAGTAGGTATTGAGTTATCATCCGCAGATATTGCAGGTGGTGTAATAGTTAGTACAGATAAATTGTAATATAAAGATTGGCTAAATTGAAAATCAATTCCTGGACCTGGTTTATTATCTGATATACGACCCGCTGCTGATAAAGAAGATAATGATATTGCACTTGCTTTAATTGCTGCCGCAACTGTTGATGCGGTATCTCCATTAATTGTTGTATATGTAGCTACCGTAACTAAACTATCGTCTGAAAGTTTTTTTATACTTAATAAAATAACTGTACCAATTATAGGTACTCCAAAAAAACCACAATAATGCCTATACGAAGGGAACGGAAAGTTCTCATTTTTAAACCATCCATTATTCCCTGAAAAACTACCAATACCACCTCCGCTTCCTGCCGCAACTGTATTAATTGTATTTACTACATTTGGTTCTATATCTCTACTTAAACCCTCTCTTATACCTCCATATACAGGTACATTACCATTTGCGAAATCTTGACAAGTAGCAAAATCAGGAACATAATCGTATAATTGTGTTGCTTCTATAGGGTCAATAGCAGAATAAGTTCCATCATTATAAAATGCAAAATTAAATATTGTATTATCAGCTATAGAATTATCTACTTTATTGTAAGTTGATACTGATAAAAATGGCGACCATACGTTTGTTTTATTTACATAAGACATTAATAATTCTACTGCCTTTACATCTTTTTCTCCACTATTAAGAGATATATTTATGACGTTATTATTAGTTATAACATTTGTAAAAGTAACATCTAATATTTGGTCAGGAATAGGCATCGCTCCTATTGGGCTTGGTGTACTTTTTTCATTATCATCATATACCCACCTATACATAAATCTAAATAACTTATTAGTTAAGTTATTACTTCTTCGTGTAGTATCGTTACCATAAATGCTTGGAGGCGGTGTTAATGGAGGGTTCTTAGCGACATCAATAATATCTCTTGTAACGGGAGTATATTCTCCTAATTTAAACCGAGTGATATTTATTAATGTAGGTCTACCTAAACTATCTAAAAAGAAAAGTAAATCACCTGTATCTGTTACTATAACATTTACATTATTTATTTTTTTATTTACATCAAAATTTAAGATATTAGTAGCACTATCTGTAATACATTCAAATATTTTAGTTATAGCATCTGTAGTTCTATCATATTCATAAACTCCATCATAACCTCCTACCCCTGTTCTGAAAAAATAAATAGCATTTCTTAATTGAAAAGGATATGCCCCTATAATATCTCCTACTGCTGTATAATCAAAATCTATTAACCTATTTGATATTATATTAGTTAAATTATCATCTTCATTACCTTCAATGGCATCTCTTGTTATATTTAAAGCATCTATATAACTTGTCTTTGAAAGACTAAGTAAAGAAGTATCTAAATCTAATCCTCCCTTGAAATTATTTTTTAAATCTACTGCCATTTATTTTTATAATGATTCTTCTACAAAAAATATATTTGCTTGGTCAACTAAATAATAAACTGTTTCTCCATCATTAAAAGTGCCTTCTGCTTTTTTAAATAAAACTAAATCACCTGCTACTACTACTGCATTATCTGTAAAAACTTGATATACTGTACCAAATGAAGATTCTGGAATATTTGAAATATACCCTGCGGCACTTGTATCTCCTACTACAATAATATATGGTTTTTTTAATACTAATGGTAATGCCATTGTTTTATTTTAATTAACTACGCAATTTCATTGATTCTGATTCTCTTATTACTTGATTTATTTCTTGAAGTGTTGCACGTTTTTTAGGTAATGACCTTCTTGCTTCTACTGCTTCAGCATAAAATATTTCTCTTGGTGCTAATTTCATTTTCCATGCAATAAAAGCAATAATTGCTTCTGTTAATACTGTTGGGACTACATAATCACCATCTCTTTCAGGGCTACTTATGTATTCAAAAATAATATCCCTGTACTTAAAATCTGCTGGCATTAATATAACGCCATTCCTTTCGTCTACTCTACATTCTCCATATTGTATTAACCCGCCACCTAATCCAAATAAATTATAGTACCCGTCATTATAAAAATAATTTAAGAATAAAGGAGTTCCCCCTAACGCTACTACACTATCATTAATATTAGGTGTTAAATCTTCTAATCTGTTTGGATTATTATCTCTAAATGTAGTTAACCCATTATTTATTTTTAAAGTAACGACTTCACCATGAGTATTAAGAAGCCCTATTTTACTCCAAGATATACAATCAGAAGGTATTTGAACTGTTTTGTTTGGCAATAAGGGCAACCTTACTGTTTTGGGTTCAGCCGCTATTTGTTGATTAAGTTTAGTCAATGCCCTAAATCCCAAAATCCATGCTTGATCTTGGTCTCCATCACTTTTCCCGTATTCGTCCAAAAAAAGGGCGACTATAGATTTTAAACTAATGTATTTACCTGTATTCTGATTAATAGATGCCATTATATAAAATTAAAATTAGGTTTATTTTCTGTTTTTTCATAAATCCATCTAGATATTGTCTTTCTATGCACATTAAAATCTACAGCAGCATCAGTAATACAATCATATATTATATTAGTATCAACATTTATAATTTTTTTAGCCATTTTATGTTTACCTCTTGCATATCTTCCCTTCATTGAATTACTTATCCTCAATTTACCGCTTTCTGTTATTTTTCTACCTTTTTGAGCATCACTCATTCTTTTTTTCTGTTCTTCTGTTCTTTTCTTTCCTCTTAATGAATTAGATACTTTTATTTTTGATTCTTCTGAATTTTTTTTGCCCAAATTCATTACCCTTAACATATTTTTCATTTTTTCTGAAATCTTTTTACTTTTTTTAGCTGCACTTATTTTTGCCCCTGTCCCCTCTCTCCTTTTTTTACCCCTATTAGCTGATGCTGTTTTATCTATACTTTCTTGTTTTCTTTTAAATCCCTTGTGGCTATCAGATAATTTCTTACGAGTTTCATCACTTATTGGAGGTCTACTTTTTGCTATTAATGATTGTTTGTTTTTAGTTTCTTGACTTCTTTTTACCCCTAAACAAGACCCAGCTTTTTGTAAAATATTATACCCATTCATTGGTATATAAGACTTATATAAGTCTATATAAAACTGTTCCCTATTAATAACATTAGATTCATCACATAATTCAATTATTTCATACAAGAAATTAGATTTACCGTATTTATTATATGATTTTTGTAAAAAATTATTACAATGTTCATTTTTACCTAATTTATAAAAATGATGTATTTTTCTATTTTTTAAATTTATAGAACTGCCTATATAAACTTTGTTATTTATAATATTTATTATTTTATAAACTCCAGATGCCATTAGCTAATTTCTTTAATGCGTTCATTGATTATTCCATCTAAATGTCTACCAAAGCCACCTGTACGTTGGATGTATAATATTTTTTTTAAAAATACTACTTCGTCTTTCTCTACTTCATCTATTAAAGGTTCTTCTACTGCTACCAATTCTTCTTTTTTGGTGGAAGATTCAAGTTCTACTTCTACAATAGGTGTAACTTCTTCTTTTGGTAATTCTTCTTTTTTAGGCTTTGCCATAATATTATTTTTAAATTATTAACTTGATTTATTTCCTTGCGGTAAATTATCTTGTATTACATCTTGTGGTAATTGTAACCTATCTTTTAATCGTGCAATCACTTTAGTAAAAATCATATCTGCTGCATCATCAGGTAGTGGCATTTGGTCTGAAAGATTTACAGCCCTTGTGCTTGGCATATCAACATAAAACTTTTGCCCTAACAAAGAAGCCCCGTTACTTACCCATAATGATAAAATAGAATTATTTACTTCCCCATAAACACCGAATTGAAGCACCATGTTTTTCCTTCTTCCTATTCTTTTAGCTTTCAACATTATCACATCTTGACCTTCTCCAAAACCTTGAGTTGCAGGATAAATTCTATTTATGGAATATCCTAATGGTAAACTTAAAGGCGGTTGTGGTAATGTTGTTACCCATTTACCGCTTATTGTGTTTTGTGTTAAAGTTGGTAATTCAAATTGCACTATGTAGGCTTCGGGCATCTCAAGTGTACCTAAAACTTTTGCTCCATTCCATACTTGCCCTACTATACCAAATGACATAGCATCGTTTATATAAATCAATGCTTCGTTATCACTTAAAGTAAAATCCTGTGAAGGATAATTATTATTAATGTGTCTAACGCATCTTTCTATAAATTGTGACCATGAATAAGTTAATGCCATCTTTTATATTTTAATTACCTGTAGCCTGTGTTGTTTTACCAAAGTTTTCAAAATCATTATCTTTATAAGATACCCCAAATGAAGTTAATGTTCTTTTTGTTATTTCAATTATATCAGACTGTAACCATTGAGGTTGTACACTAACTATAGGACTACTTAAATTTGCGGGGGTTGTAGAACTACCTGTAATAGTAAAAGTAGGTGTTAATCCTGCATATCCTTGACCTATATTAGTCATAACTACTTTTGTTATCACACCTCCCACTACTGTTAATGTTCCTGTTGCTTGTACTCCTCCTGCTGCGGGTGCTGAAAAAGCAATTGTTGGTGTAGTATAACCTACACCGCCATAAATAACATTTACTCCTGTTATACTTGATGGGCTGTAAACTTGTCTATCATCCGAATCAAATGTATAAGCCCAAACTATATCTTGCGGAAGTGATATATAATCTAAGTCAACTGCTGTTGCTCCCGAAACAGGTAATGTTGTTGGTAGCAAATCATAATAATCCTCATACTCTACAGCATAAAATTTATTAGCAGATACACTTGGCGGGTCTATAACACTTTTATTTACAGCAAATATTTGATTGTGATGTATTTTATTTACTGCGTAACCATTTATTCTTAATCCTAATTCATAAACAAAATTACTTGGCTTTGTTACTTTATGTGCGGTTATATTTATAGATAAGGGAACAGTAAATGGGGTTAACTTAGTAAGTATTGTTTCATTAAGAATAAGCCCTGTATTAGCCCCTGATTTTCCGTTACTTCTACTTTGCCATCTTCCTAATAAGTCTTGAAAATAAGCATTTTGCTCCGAGTTCCAAGCGTAAAATAATTCTTTAGAAGATATACTTGTACTCTGATTCTTTTTTGTTAAAAACAAAATAAGATTATAAATATCGTTTACGCTCCAAGTCATTTTGTTTTATTGAAAAAATCCCCTACGAAATGCAAGGGATTTTTATTTTTATTTAGTTTTTCATATTTTATTAGTTAAGAATAAATTGCTTTTAATTGAATTAAAAACTCTGCTCCTTCTTCTGATTGAGAAAACTCTAACAATCTATCTGCAATTGCATCTCGTGAAACTAAACCTGAAATATCTGTTATCTCTGTTCCGCTTTTCCATGATGCTTTATTTGGATTCAGCTTGTTACTTATAGTTCCATCCTGCAATGCTTTTTCAATATAATACTTAATTTCTATTAACTTATTACCGTATGTATTTATAAAGTTAGTAGAATCTTCTAATGCTTTTTTACGATACGCTGCTCTTATTTCTTTAGGACTTAAACTATTGCCTGAAATTTGGTCTATAATTGACAATCCCAAATAAGCTGAATGTATCATCATTTTAGCATCGGTAGCATCGGTAGCAAGTTTTAAAGCCTTTTCAATGTTATCTAATTTAGTAGATTCTATTGTAGCTTTTTTATCAGGATTCATTGCTAAAAATATCCCATTAGCTGTGTTTGTCCTAAATGGGCTTTCTACATTCCAACTGCAAATATCTAAAAATCTTAAAAGCTGTGTGTCGTACCCTTCAATTATTAAATTCCCGTCTAAAAAACTTCTTTTTGTTGTTGACTTAATTAATTGGTCAATTAAATCTTTATCTTTTGGTTGGTCTGCTACAAATATAGTTTCACATCCATCATAATATCTTATATTAACTCTTGAACCTTTCCAAACTATTTGAGAACTCATTACTAAGTTCTGATATGGTTTGAATTGCCTTTTTTCAAGAACTCTTGTTTTATTTCCTGTAACTTCCATTACTGGTTTTATCCAGTCTAAATTTTCGGCAGCTAATTGGAATACATATTTTTTGTTAACATCGTATTCTTTTGCAAGATACTCATTTTCTAATGCCCACTTATCTACCTGTTTTTCTTTAGGTAATGGGGCTGTTTTTAATTCAGCGTTTGCCATTTTTATATATTTTAAAATTAAGGGGAAGCAATATTACTTCCCCTTTTAAAGAAAAACTTATTAGCTGATAATACCACGTAAAATACAGAACTGTTCTGCTGCTAATACACGACTGCCCACGTAAGCAATTTGGTTATAAGTATTTTCCGCAACACTTGTTTTAGTAGGTTGCGTATAACCTAAAGACCATGAGTAGATACGTTGACCTGCTGTAATATCAGGATTTTGTTGGTAAACCCACTGCATCATTGGGCGACTTGTATTATCTTTTGCATCCTGAACCATACCTTGAGGTACTGCAAGACCAAAGAAAGCACGATAATCACCTTGAGTTGGAGTGTACCCAAAAACTGCTTCTGGTGTAAATCCTTTGTAACGATGAAAATGGAAATCAAACGTATCGGTAGAAAAACCATTGAACCCGTAAGTAACAGATTCTTTCATATCTCCACCAACTGAACCGTAGCTGATTGCTCCATTTTTATAGATACCAAACAAAAGATTATTGATGTCCTGACGTTGTTTCAAATCTTGTAAGAAATGATACTCTCTTGGACCGCCATTAGCATCTAAAACGTTTGTAAGATTTTGAAAATCTCCTATTGCAAATTGATATTGCACGTAATCAACTTCTGAACCTCTTGTTTCTACTACAGGTAATACCCCATCTGTACCGTTATCTGATGTATTATCTGATGGCACACCTTCCATTACTGCATCCTCAATGTTCATCATCATGTTCTGATTCATTGTTTGGATTGCAAGTGTTGGTTCGTAGAATTGACCACCACCAAAATCAATTTGTGTTTTGTTCATTCCTGCCAAATCACTTGATTTAACTGATGCTCTCAATACAGTAGCGGTGTTATCATAACGATACATTTGTTGTTGCTGTGTTCCTTGTGTATCAGAACTTTCACCTGCTAACTGATTACCAAAAGTTTCAAGCCCTTCGCCCGCTTTTAATGTAGTTCCTGAATTACCTGTAATCAAAGTATAAGTTCCTAAAGGAGTAGCTTCAATAACAAATGCACCTGCTGTACGGGTGATATTTGTAACTCTGAATTTACGACCATTAGAACGAATCTTAACTACTTGACGTAATAAGAAAGGAGATTGAGTTCCTGCGGTATTATTGTATGATTGTGGACTTTTAAGAGTAATATTGATAGCTACACCCGCTACTGAACTTGTAACATCTTGTGCAACTAAACCTGAACCAAAAGGACGACCTTTTTCAAAATGAGAAAAGGTATTAGTTGTAGTATTAACTGTTTCTACTGTTGTGCGACCTAAAATTTCCATTGCTAACATATACGAACTGTTGCCGTATTTAGCAATAATTCCCGGTATATAATCAGGGATTACGAAATTTAATTCGTTAAAAATTCCTGTGGTTATTCCTGATGGATATGCTATTGGACCGGGTTGTCCCGTTGCACCCCTTACTATTTCTGATGGCATTTTTTATAAATTTAATGCTGTTGGTTAATATTGTTTACTTTATGCCATATTTAATGCTCTTTTCATTTGTATATCAAATTCAGATTGTTCCTGATTCTGTGGAATTTGTCTGTTTTGATTACCACTGTTGTCGGGCAATAATGCTTTTATGGCTGCGTTTTTACCTTGTTTAATAGCTTCTGCAATGATTTTGTCTTTGTTTTTAGCAAAGTATATTTCTTCCAAATATTGTTTTCGATTAGGGTTTCCGTCCTTATCAAAATAAGATGAAAAAAACTTATCACTATCAATAGCCATTTCTTTAGCTATTTTCCAACCGTCCTCGTCAGGCTCAAAAGAAAAATTAAAGTCTATTTTATTGGCTTCGTCCTTAAATGGTACTTTAATTTCTGCTTCTTTGGTTGTAAAAGAACTAAATTCTTTTTTAGCAACTTCTCCAATCTTTTCAGCATCTTCTATCTCTTTTAGATATTGATTAAATGCTTCCATTTTTGGATTTGCCGCTTGTTCTATTTCTGGTAAAACTAATTTAGATTTTGCTGCTTCTAATTCTGGTTTAGCTAATTTAGCCTCAATCATTAATTCCATTGTTCTGTCTGAAACTAATCCCTCCCACGTTTTTACTCTATCCTCATATTCTCCCTCAATATCAGTATATAACTCTATTGGTTTTGGAGGTATCCCATACTGCTTATTAAATTTGTAGTTAATTTCATCAGGTGTTAAATCCTTATATTTTAACTGCATACCTAATTTTACAATATCTGCTGCTGTATCTTTAGTTACTTCGGAAGTAGTTAAATTTTCTAAACGTCTTTGTTCGTCTAAATAATTATAAACTTCTTCACTTTTACCTGCTTTTAATGCTTCAAATAACTTTTTTGCAGTTTCGTTTTCAAAAGTAATCTCTGTTGGCGCAGGGGGATTTTCTTTTAATGCTCTTAGCTGCTCTATTTCAGAAAAGAAAGTTTCAGGATTTTCATACCCGTACTTTTCTTTTACTAAATCAAAACTAAATGTTGGCTCTTGTACTTGTGTTTGAACTTCTGCTGTTGGAGTTATTGGCTCTTGTGGCTTTGGTTCAATGCCTCCATTTAAGGATATTGCCATCATTTTTGCTACTTCTTGTTGACCTTCAGTTTGTTCAGGTTGTGGGGTAGCAACCACTTGTTGTTCAATTATTTCGTCTGCCATTTTATTGGGGAAATTTTGTTTATGTAAAT
>ERZ869907.473-NODE-473-length-10790-cov-4.630647_pt1 | contig 10790 bp, 14 predicted proteins | sample MGYA00579309_ERZ869907 | MGnify/ENA primary metagenome ERZ869907 (study PRJEB32216, sample SAMN09231814) | wastewater metagenome | place: USA: Maryland | collected 2016-07-30 | study: EMG produced TPA metagenomics assembly of the PRJNA472060 data set (Reclaimed... | reverse complement strand
ACCTTTGGGAAGTAACAAAGGACGAAAAGCCGGACGCGAGCGCGGAAGTAAACATTCACATCCCTTGGCACAGCATGGTTGACTTTGAGGGAAGTAAGAACATTGTAGCTTACACCCACTGCAACCCGCCTGACGCACCCGCGCTTTATTCGGTGTGTGAGAAAGCCGACTTAATAACGTGCATGTCTTTTACTGGTAGGAATGAACTTATAGAGTTAGGCATTGACCCTAAAAAGATATGGGTTATTTATTCCGCAGCGGATGGTTTCAAGTTTAAGCCTTTGACAATCGGGATTGTGGGAAACCCCCAACCCAACGGGCGTAAGCGCGAAAGCCTATTAATAGATTTGGCTTGGCAGTACAATCTATCAGCGTTTCAATTTGTCTTTATTGGTATTGGCTGGGAAGATACGGTAAGTAAGTTACAGTCCCTCGGAGTATCCGCAATTAGTGGAACAGCGGCGGATGGAAATTTACAGCCCGTTTACCAACAATTCGACGCTCTTCTAGTTACGGGATATGCAGAGGGCGGGTCGCTTCCGATTTTAGAAGCAATGGCGGTAGGTGTTCCGGTTATCTCTCCTAAGTTTGGGTACGCTGCGGATTTATTGAGTGAGCATTACGGCACACCCGATGAGCTAATGACCATCCTCGAAAATATGGCAGAGCCGCGAATCATAAATCATAGGGTCGCTAGGTCGTGGTCGTGGAAAGATTATGCACAGGAATACGCCCTCATTGTCGCAAGGCTTCTAGGCGTACCAAGTGAGATTTACCCAGAACGCGCCGTTGATAGATACCGTCAAGTTTTAGATGTGATTAGTGAAGTCAAACCTAAGAGAATTGCAGAAATAGGAACTTGGAACGGGTCAAGGGCTATCCAGATGATACAGGAAGCCTCGAAGTATAACGAGGATATTTCTTATCAAGGCTTTGATTTATTCGACATGCAGACAGGTAAGCACTTTAGAAACGAACTGTCTAAAATCGCAAGCCCTCTTGCCGTGGTTGAAAAGAGAATCAAAGCAACAGGCGCAAAGGTTGAACTCGTAAAAGGGAATACCTGCGAAACTCTAAAGGAAATGGCACAAGCCGATTTCTATTTTATAGACGGCGGGCATTCTGAAAAGACCATAGAGAGCGACTGGAAGAAAGTGCAATCCTTTATGTTTGATAATGACGTTGCAATCTTTGACGATTACTACCACGAAGGGAAGCCGGACGGGATGGGCTGCAATTCTATTGTAGATAATTTGAGAGGCTTTAGAGTAACCCACCTCCCACATAAAACCCTAGCAAGTGACGGGCGATTGATTGGAATGGTAAAGGTGCAACGTGCCTAGTTATATATACGGATGCGAAGAAAAACACAGACAAGAAGAGTGGCACGGCATGAACGAAGAGCCTGTTATTAAATGTGCCAAGTGTGGAAAGAAGATGCACCGCGTACCACAGGCGTTTGGAGTGAACTGGAACGGATTACCACCGCACCTAGAGCATACCAGACACCCGAATATTCAAAACTTTATTGACACCGCCGATCAACGGCGAGATAAATATTTAGCAACGAAAGGAAGTAAAGACAATGCCTAAGAAAAATGACGAACTGGAAGTTAAGCAGGAAGTGAAAGAGGAAGTAAAGCAGGAAGTGAAAGAGGAAGTAAAGCATGGTTTCAAAGCCTATGCCGACTTTGAATTTTTGAACAAGGCGTATAAGGTTGGTGATTTGTTTGTCCCGCCTATGGGGATTTACCCAGACCCCAATATGGATGAGTTTCGCCGCATTAATAACAAAAAAAGCCTTGCCAAAGGTCATGCCTTTTATTTTGAAATTCCCCCGAAAACGAAAGACGGTGAAATTGAAATTCGGCGCGTCGTTCTACCCGTCGAATAGGAGTTTATTATGTCCCGAATTGTCCCGGCTGGTTTAGTTAGTGCTGGCTTTCAAAAGATTACCACTAACTCAACCGCAACCACACTAAACTCAACTTGCCAACTTGGGCAGGCGTTGTTTATTTCCGTTGAAACCCAGAACGCGCGGATTACTTTTGACGGCTCTACCCCCGCCGCTTCTACTGGCGTTTTGTTGCTTGCAACAAACAGCCCGTACTTCTTTGAAGCAGTAGACGCCTCAACTGTGAAGATTGCCCGTGCTGCTGTCGGGGCAATCGTTCAAGTGCAAGCCTTCAAGAGGTAAATATGTCTAGGACTGTCCCGTCAGGTTTAGTTTGTATCGGTCATCAGCGGATTGTCACTAATTCAACAGCGACGGCATTAAATACAACCTGTTCACCGGGGCAAGCCTTTCTGTTTTCGGTTGACCACACTACGTCAAATAAGCATATTCACATCCGTTTTGATGCAGTTGCACCTACCACAAACACAGGAATTTGTATAACCTCCCAACTTCCCCCAACGTTCTTTGAGGCAGTGGAAGGAAACAAGATACGGATTTTAGGCGCGGACGTTGGCACAATCACAAACGTAGCGGCTTTTATAAGGCACTAGACACATGGCAATTAGAAGCGATTCATTCTCAAGCGCGGCAGAAGTAACAGCGTTTACCCGTCATTTACTTGACGGGCAGACTGCTTTCAATTCTACAACCCGCCCAACGGTGACAGAGTTAGAGAAGTTTATAGACCGCGCCTCCGGTTTGGTTAATGTCGCTCTTGCGAGGGTGGGCTTTACCCCTTCAAGTATTTATGCAAACTCAACAGCTAAATTAACTTGCGATGATTGGGTTACGAACTACGCCGCCCGCTATGTGGAACTTACACAACGAGGGACAGGGTACAGCGAGAGCGAAGGCGGACGCTTACCAGCTTTTGAAATTGGTACGGCAGATGAGTTTGTTGCTAATAACAAACTCGGATTTATCCAGCTTGGCATTTCTCAATCAAGAAAGATGAGCGACGGTCTAACCTTTACGGGATTGACTGTACAGAGCGAGCGAGCCGACCCGGACAATACCTCATTAGAACAGCCCGTATTTACTCGCAAGATGTTTGAGGCAGACGATGTACAGTGACGGCGAAGCCCTAATATTAACCCAGCTTCAAGCCGTTAGCGGGTTTTCGTCTGCAAATACCTCACGCGGCAAATGGGGATTGCTTAATGATGGTATTTCAAGAGTGTACGGGATATTAAAGCCCGGCTCATTCAGCAGAGAGCAAGCGGCAATGTCGGTTAACTTATCGACATTCAAGACCATCATACAAGTTTGGTACAGATACAAGGACGACGATACCTTAACCATACTAGAGTCTAGTGTCGCTTCTATCATTACTAGATTTGACCAGTACCGAAAAATAGCTGATACCACAGGCACTATCGTCGAAGCCTTTATAAACGAAGGCAGAGAGGTAGAGGAAATGTGGACAAAAGACGGCGGCTTATCTTGGTTAAAACAGGATTTAATCGTCGAATGGCAAGAGTACGATGGAGTATTTTATGCAGAATAAAGAGAAATCAGAAAAAGAAAAATTAATCGAGGCTTTGCAAGAACAAGCAAAGAAAGCTGAAAGTAAAGGACAGTTCAACACCGCCCACCATCAGATGCTTAACCAAATTTTGAAGGGCGAGAAAAAAGGAGAATTAAGCAATGGCTAATACTACATTTAGAGACCAAGATTTCAAGATTGATAATGCCTCGGCTACGTTGACTAGCATTAAGGCATATTTAAACCAAGTCGATCTGCAAAGAACCCTTGACCTCATAGAAGATACCGCAATGAGCGACACGAACCGCTCTTACCTTCACGGCTTGGCGGGTACAACTGTGACGTGGAACGGCATGGTTAATACCACCACCGACGCGATTTTTGGACCGCTTGTACATGCTGCTACCTCTGTCACTAAAACGATTGAATGGAAGGCGTTTACGGGTCGTTACTACAACGGCGAAGTTTTGCTTACTAATGTTCAATACAGCGGTTCAACAAACTCCCTGCAAACTTTTTCTTGCTCGGCAACTTTTGACGGTGCTGTCAATCGTACTTCGGTAGGTCTTTAGTAGAAAGGTTTTAGATGGAATTTGTACGAGAAAATCCAATAAAGGTTCGTTTTACCATTCCAGACCGCCCCACGGTGCGCCAACAAATGGCGTACTACTCGGAGGTTACAGGAACAATCCGAAGCGTTCATATAGAGCGGCTTTGGCTTGGAACTAAGGCACTAATTCAAGAATGGGAATGTGAACTCTTTAACCATGATGTTGACTTAGACAAAGTGGATGACCCGCGCATTGTAGACGTTATGATTTGGGCTGCTATCTCAGTTAGAGACCATGTCAATAAAATGAGCGAAATACCAAAAAACTCGTAGAGGCGGTGGTTCTTTGTGTCGATGGTGAGGGTTCACCGCCTCAAGAACTACAAATAGCATGGGCTTGCAATCGGTGGAGATGCGCCCCATCTGCGGGTGGGTATTTTGACCAAGATTACTTTCTCATCCAAAGAATGGGGTATCTTACCGGGATATATAACGCCTTGACGAAATTAAGAAATTCAAAAGGCAAAGAAATTCATAAGCTTACAGAAAACGAAAGAATGATTCTAAAGTGGCTTGTAGATTTAGGACTGTTATTCAATGACTAATGTAGACATTATCATAAAAACGATAGACCAATCTAAAGCCGGTTTTACTACAGCAAAAGGCGGGTTAGATGATTTAGGCAACTCTGCTGACATAGCCGCGAAAAAGGGGGCTATCTTAAGCACGGTTCTTGCCACAACTTCAGCAATCCTGAAAACGTCTTACGACGAATACTCTAAACTTGCAGAGAGCATTCGTGATTTATCCTTAGTCAGTGGCGAGAGCGCAGAAAGCACGTCAAGATTTATTCAGGTATTAGACGATTACCAAATTACCGCTGGGGATGCCGAAACTGCCGCAAAGAAACTGAAAGATAACGGACTATCCCCCACTATTGACACACTGGCGATGCTGTCCGACCAATTTAGAGGGATAAAAGACCCAGCCGAGCGGTTAGATTTTGTCTATGATAAGTTAGGAAAATCGGGCACTAAGTTTATCAATATGCTCGATCAGGGGTCTGACAAAATCCGCGAAAATGCGGACGCTATTAGTGAGAGCCTTATCCTCAATGACATGGAAATAAAAATGTATGAGGTGGGGCGTTTAGCGATTGATGCAAAAGCCGACGCGCTTGCCGCTTTTCGTGTGGAATTGGGGCAGAATATTGGTAATGTCATCGCGTTTGCTGACGCAATGGCTAGAGCATCACAGATACAAGAAGAAAGCACGAAGTTTGTAAATGGGCATAAAGAAAGAACGATTGAATACGCCGACGCGCTGAATATGGCAATAGCCGAACAACTAAAAGCGGCTGATGCCTCGGCAGAGTATAAATATAATCTTGAGCAAGAAGCAAAAGCATTAAAAGAAGTTAGCGCGGCAAACGCAGACCTAATCAAAGGCGCGATTGATATTACGCGAGAAAATGAGAACTTCGCGGAGAAGCAACAAGCCGTCATTGATAAAATAGCCGAAACCCGCGCCGAGGGTGAGAAGCTCTACCCGTGGGAACACGAAAAGATTCTAGAAAATCAGCAAGCCCTAGAGGATTTGGGGCAACAATATTTTGACAACCTAGAAGATTTCAAAGCCGCGCAAGAAGAAAAACTAGCAATGATGGCGATTGAAAAGATTGCCATGTCCGATGGGGTTGCCGGATATAGTGAAGCTGAATACGAAAAGGCGCGGGCTATTCTTGAAACGCAAGATGTAGCAACCGCTGCCGCATTTGAACAACAGCAAGCAATGGAAACACTGACGACGGCGGTTGCAGACGGACAAATTAGTGTAGAGGATTACGCCCGTATTTGGGAGGAAGCCGCCGCTGATGGAGTCATTTCTATTGGCGAAGTATCCGCCGCGATTGATGCCGTGCCAAAAGAAGTTCCTGTTAATTTCACAATAACGACAACGGGAGCCCCGCCTAATCTTGACACGTCCACCGCCGCCATGAACGCCCCAGTTGGGACGCACAGAAACAGCAACGCAATGGGCGGAGAATTTATGATTCCCATGTCCTACGGCAACGAGGGCTTTATGATGGGCGGCGGCGATACCGCTAGTGGCGGTGAAATGGTACGAATCACACCGAGAGGGGAAGACCCGAATAAAGCCGTTGTGGAGGCTATTTACGCCACACGAATCACAGCGGATGATATAGCTAGAGCCGTAGTGATTGCAAGTCAACAGGTATCTAAGTAATGTTAAATAATAAGATATATGCTTATCTTGGTGGTGCTTGGGTAGATATTACATCAAGCGTTTTGTCTCTTTCGTATTCTGGCGGGATAAAAGGGAATAAAGAAACAGACAGAATCGCGTCAATTGGAACATTATCATTTACGTTGAAAAACAATAGCGGAGATTACACGCCCGGCAGCGGTTCGGCTCATGCCGACTGGAAAAAGGGAACGCAAATTAAAGTAGAGTTCACGAAATTAACCACTAAGGTTAAGTTTATTGGATGGGTGAATGATATAGGCTTGGAGTATAAAAAGAACAACAACCGGGCAAACATCACAGCAGTATCATGGTTGCATTTTGCGTCTAATTTACCGCTAGATATTCCGGCGTTACAGGAAGACCAACGGGCGGACGAAATAACGACCACCATTCTTGGTTTTAGTCCGATTCAACCTATCAGCACAAGCCTACAGACCGGTAGCTCTACATTCCCGTATGCCTTTCACGATAACACTGTTAAGACCACCGCTTATTCTGAAATTACAAAAGCGGTCATGTCTGAATGGGGTTATGCCTACGAAAAGCAGGATGGCACTTTAGTCCTCGAAGCATACAACGGCAGAGCTACCACACAGAAAACCGTTTCAGTCACTACCGCACAAAACGGCGCGTTATTATTAGAAGATGGAACCTCGTTATTATTAGAAGACGGTACAGAATTATTACTAGAGGATTATTCCATTACCGAACAGAACGCAACGTCCACAGTAATATCAGATATTGACATATCACACGGGAAACACATTGTCAATCGCTCGGTAATAAACGTCCATCCGTACAAGCCCGGAAATGACGATGTTTTAGTTTATACAAACGAAACTAATCAGTTAATCCCCGCAGGCGAGACGGTATCTTTTCGCTTGCAGTTTACAGATGCGTCTTCAAAACAACCCATCGCCGCACTAGAGCCAAGCGTTAAGCAGTACACATTACTGCACTTTGACACGCCCCCCGATGGAGTTACGGGTATTGTAGATTCGGCGGTTCCTACGGTGCTGGGTGATACTACGCCGTTTTTTGAGCCGTCCGGCGGCGGGTATTTCACAAGCCCTAAAAAGTTTGGTACAGCCTCGTATGGTTGTAATGGTTCGTCTGATTACATTTACTCTGGGCACCAAGAAAAGTTTAACTTTAGAGCCGGAGATTTCACGGTGGATTGGTGGGAGTATAGACTCTCTGCAACATCTGGGCGGGCGATGGTTAGCCGTGCGTCAACCGGCGTTTATTCGCCCTATGTTTTCGGTTACTCAGATGGTACAAATGCAAGGGCGTACATTACTAGTAACGGTGTTTCATGGGATATTGCCAGTGCTAGAGATATGGGAACGATAACCACAAGTACGTGGGTGCATTACGCAATCACCAGAAGTGGGACAACGTTTAGAACGTTTAAGAATGGCGTACAGCAAGACACCTGGACTTCCTCGGCAACCATAAACCCAACGTCTGATCAATTTTCTTTATTCCTTTATAACGGCACTTTCTTGAATGGGTACATTGACGAATTTAGAATGATAAAGGGGTATGCCGCATATACTGCGAACTTTACCCCTGCGGAGAGACAGCATTATGTATCAGGGATTAACTACAGCGTTTACACGTCTCCGCCACTTGGCGGCAGTGAAATAACATCTTCAATGACTGTTAGTACAGGAATCGGCGGTGTTGGCTTGGATTTCTCGATAACATCCGCAAGCGGCAGTGATGGGTATTTGAACTTGGAAATTTACGCCCTTCCGTTGCAGTCGCTATCTACCATATCCGCAGTGGCGGAAAATACATCGTCAATTAATTCATATGGGTATCAAAATGAAAATGTTGATATGCGGCTTAGAGATGATATTAACTTTGCAGAAACCATCGCAGAAAGTATCGTAACCGCAGAGGCAACGCCGAGGACGGTATTAAATAAAGTTTCTATGGTCGCAAACAAGAACGACCTAAACGAAGCCTTATTCATGGATTGTGATATAGGCGACTTAGTAAGGATTACAGATACCGAATCCGGCTATGATACTACCGCATATATACAGGCAATTTCGTGGAGAGCCGTACCCGGCGACGGCGGCGTTATCGTGTTTTTCGATTGGTTGGTTAAGGAGCAGTAAATGGCACAAAAATTATCGGAACTTGTTACCGCAGGCGTTGATACAAGCCCACTTGGAAAAGACGCTATGTATAAAGCGGATTATTCCACAGGCTCGGCGGCTTCGTCTGCCTCTTATCTGGCGGACGTAACTGCGTTGGGTTCTTTGCAGGGCGTTTTAGTCAACGGGAAGATTGAAGTATCAGTAGCCACCAACGATTTGACGGTAGCAATCAAAGCGATTGACGGCACAAACCCCAGCACCACCAACCCAGTGGTTGTAAGAATTGGGGATAGTTACAGGCGCATTACAGCGGCGTTATCTATTACGCTGAATGACGGCACAAACTATTTCGGGATGAACGGATTAACCTCTACGTTTCCAGTAGATTATTTTGTTTACCTCACTTGGGTTTCTGGTTCGTCTACTGTCTCGCTGGGCTTTGCAATGTTTCCGTACTATCAGACCTACGCGGACGGGAGCGGCACGAATACGAATTACAAATACTTTGCCAATTCCACCACCCCCGCCTCTAGTGATGTCTGTGTAAACGTTGGTAGATTTACGGCGACCCTTTCGGGTTCGGCAACCTATCAATGGTCAAGTCCTACGAATGTTATCTCTCGCCCGATTTACGAATCAAACTGTAATACCTATACCGTCACATGGGCGGGGAGTACAACAAATCCCGTCATTGGGAACGGTACTATTGCAGGCATGTATCAGATTATGGGGCGGATTGCTTATACCTCCATTCGCGTGGTGTGTGGTTCTACTACGACATACGGGAGCGGTACTTACACGTTCACGATTCCGTTCTCAAATGCAACCATTACCAACATGGCGTTTAATGCTACTATTGCCGCGCAAGATATTTCAGCGGGTACTATTTACTCTGGCAATCCCCCCGTTAATGGTGCTACGATTTTCCCATACACTCACGGCACAACCCAATTAAGCCCAACTGTCCCGTTTACTTTTGCAAACACAGACAGAATTAATATCACTTATCAATATCCTATCGCATGAAACTAATCATAGCCCTCTCGCTCGTTTTACAAGGCTTCAACATTTACAGCCCTGAAATTGTCATCCAAAATAATCAAACCGTGATGTATTTCGGCGGGTGGATGTCTGCAACGGATTTACCTTACGACGCCATTTACAGATGCCCAATGCCTTGCACAAATCCGCAGGAGGTTATTGCGCCGCCTTATGGGTCGCTAGTGCAGGTCAATGACCCGACGCTAGTACAGATGCCCGCCGGTTATTGGATAATGTATATGACGGGCAGCACTTCGCTAGGTGGTGAATTGACATCGCAGGGGATTTACTTTGCGACCTCTTGGGATGGTATTGCGTGGTCTACCCCACAGCTACTAATCTCCGGCTATTGGTTGCCGTCCGCCGTCCTGAAAGACGGTAGAGTTTATCTTTACGTTAATCCAACTGTGTCACCGAATAAACAATGGCGTTTCGATCTTGGTACATCTGGCGTGAGCGTGGGAACTCCGGTTATCACAAATCACGTACAACCATATAACTATGCTAACGTAGATGTTGCCTATCATCCCTCTATAAATCTTTGGCAGATGGTCGCTGAAAATATAGGCGATTTACCCGCTTCGCAGATTGATTATTTATATTCGAGCGATGGAGTAAACTGGACTTTTGGGCAGACTATTATCACCGCCCCGACGGGTGGTTCGGTTCGCACCCCTGCCATGCACCCCGGCACGGCGTATTATATTTATTATGGATGTTCAAACACTAGGGACGGTATGAGCAATCAGATATGTTTTGAGGACTGGTCGCCATAGCAAAACAGGACGGTGATGAGCCGTCCTGTTTTTTATTTATGCCGTGAGTGGTTAGCCGCCGTTTATGTTTTCAAGTATCAACTTGATTGCATAATAATTTGGGTTGGCAATATATTTGACCACTGAGATCAAAAGACCAAACGCAAAAACTCCGATTAAAGCAGATGCCACATAGAGAGTAATATCAAATCCTTCCCAATCAGTATCTTCGTCTTCTTGTTGCTTTGACCATTTAGCAAGGCGAATTAGAGTAACAATCGCCACAACAAGCCCGATTACCCAAAGAAAAACCCCAAGGGCTTCAACGTAAACCTGCCTGTAAAGTGTTTCCCAAACAAGCGGGCTAGCGGATTTCACGAACTCAATTAACTCTTGTAAAACTTGTTCCATTTTCAATTACCTTTCTTTAGGGGCAGGCTTCAACACCTGACCCTATGTGATGAGTGGTTAGAAGGTCTTAGCGGCTTCGATCTTGGCTTTGAGTTCTTTGCCGAGGTCGATAATTTCCTGCTCGCTCATGGTCGGGTTGATGGTGTAATCTCCATACCCTTCAACATTGAGAGCCTTCGCCTCTTCAAACAGAACTGAGAAGCGTTTCATA
>ERZ869907.471-NODE-471-length-10803-cov-46.338668_pt1 | contig 10803 bp, 19 predicted proteins | sample MGYA00579309_ERZ869907 | MGnify/ENA primary metagenome ERZ869907 (study PRJEB32216, sample SAMN09231814) | wastewater metagenome | place: USA: Maryland | collected 2016-07-30 | study: EMG produced TPA metagenomics assembly of the PRJNA472060 data set (Reclaimed... | reverse complement strand
GCAATATTCAACCGACCAAGGCAAAACCTGGCTGCCCTGCTATAAGGAAGTCTAATAGTATGAACCTCACAAAAACAATATGTACAAACGCTCCAAGCCGCCAAGATGCGACTGTAAACAACCCGCCACCGTCCATGTAAACTCCGCATGGCAATGCGAAAGATGCGCAAAGCTAGGTGAATATAGGCGGAACATAGATAGAGTAAAATTAGTTAAAACAACAAAATACTTAGCTAATCAAGCTCCCTATCAAGAACCTTATAGGGTACATTCATATGAGTAAGCCTAAACCAGCCTATACTAATATCTCACCTGAGCTATTAGCATTAGCTAAAAAATCCCGCCGCCCGCCTACTGGAATGTGCGACTGCGGACACTCGGCGCGGCTGACATATTATGGATACATATGCGACGGCTGCAAAGCTAAAGAGCGGCTAAATTTGGAAGGTACCCGCGACTATGGCATAGCCGGAAGTGACTATCACCGCGAAACAGGCCGGCATGTGGATACACATTATCTTGAACCTTATTCCACTTGTAGAGACAAGACAAGATCAAATATTACTAAAGAAATTAACAGACATGGGATGTACTAAAGACCGCATTGCAAAAGCTATAGCCGCCGGCTGGATTTTAGTACCGCCTCGTACCCAGTTTCGCGGCGGCGTAGAACGTGTTGTAGAAGAAGAATACTGGTATCATCCGCAGACAGATAGAAAATGTTATGTCGCCGCCCAACTCCCAGATTATGACTAATTCAACCGATCTCATCGCCGAACTTACACCTATCATCAAGGAAGGCATCCTCTCCGAACCTTCTCGCCCACCTAACACACCTATTAACGAAGCAGACATACCCGCGGTTATCCACATTTGCTACTCGGCTTTCTTGATGAATCTTCTTGAGCATCTTTCAGCAGGTAAGCCTGAACTTGTTATCCTCGACGTGATGGCAATGGCTGATAGCATCACTAAACATAATAAACAAAACAATTAGGTATGATCTTCCTTCTAGTTTTTCTACCGCCCTTAGCGACTAGTTCCGCGGTCTACTGGGCGTCTAGTAACATACGATATGCACTTACTTTTGGTATAGTGCATATACTGGGTATCATATTCGTACTGTCGTTAGCAAGGGCAGCAAGACATAACTAGCGGTATGCAAACTTTCATACTAGATACAGATTTAGCACAATCTGCTGCTTTCCTAGATACACGTAGATGTTTCTGCCAAGCCAAGGAATGCAAGCAAATCTACCTTGCAATAAACAATGAATCTAAAGGCTGGCGGAAACATCCCGCGGTACTGCAATGGTATGGTTGGGCAGATCATCTGCTGTCATATGGAATAGAATGCCTACTTGATTCATTCTATGATGCACCAAAGTTAGAGGCTTGGTATACTCAGCAAAAATTTAATAGGTATTCTGATTTCCCTCACAAATTTCACAAACTAATTCCTTTTCATCAAGGTTTACTAGTCAGAAAAGACTATCATTACTACCATGATATCTTTCCATCAGCTATATCAACAAGCTGGGCTAGATATCTCGATACAGAAGGTAAAGTTTTTCATATTAAATTCGGAGAAAAGATTTATGATCCGCCTACTTAAAGCCGCCGGCTATGCTTTCTTGACTCTGCTGGCTATTCTTTCTGGCTGCTTCGCATTGACCCTATTGTTTGGTCTCTTTATCTATCTCATTTCTTTAAACTATTTTCTATTGGTTCTTTGGTCTATCATTTTCCTTGTGCTTGTGTCCTACTATTACAAACAGCAACAATAACGCTGGCACGCCTCTTGCACTAACAATCTACCCGCGGTTATAGCCGTCCGGCTGGTTACTATAATCGTGGGTATCATAACACAACCAAATCAGCCACCTACTAATACAGTCCTATGTCAGACGAAACGCAGACGCAAGTGTTCACCTTCAACGGCAACCCCACTAACTTCGCTCAGTCCGCGCCGCGAAAGAAGAAGGGAAGTGAGGAGACAACTTGGTATCTCTTCCCGCACCTTGAAACTCCTGCCGCGGTGCAAGAATTCGTTACCAAGAACATCGACCCCGAGAAGTTCTGGCCGGCGGTTTACAGGGAACTGATCAAGCCTGCGGCTGCGGACGCATTTCCGCCGGCTTATGTGGCGGGAGATGACGGACAGCCCGAGTTCGATTCCGCGAAGTTCACCGAACTGTTTCTCGAACAATTCGAGCCTGCTAGTCGCCGGTCTAGTGGTCCTAGTACCAAGGACCTCAAGGATCGTATGTCCGCTATCGCCATCGAAGTGTCCGCGGCTTTCGCGGAATACGAGGCGGAGAAGTCCGAAGAGAATCACATGAAGCTCAACCGCTTGGTCCTTGAGATGACCGAACTCACGCAGAAGATCCAAGCCAAGTCCCGCGTGACTACGACTCCTCGTAAGCCTCGCAAGAAGAAGGAGGAAGCTGCGCCGGCTGTTGCCTAAGACTAATATATACTCCTCCCAATAACCTGCTAGCTGGACTATAACTTCCAGCTAGCAGGTTTCTTTTTGTCTGGCATCCATCTTGCTATACGATACATATAATGTCAAGACAAATAACATTATCATTAGAACTAGTCCGCTCTCTAATGTTCGAGTTCGAAAGTCTCGCACATCTTAAAGCGCTATCTGTCACAGACCGCGGATCAGAAGTTTACTTTCCTCGAATTATCCCACGAGAACTTGGTGGAGTATTAGAAGAACTCAACACAGATAACCTCTTTCACATCGTACATTACCCAAGTCACAGTGAAATATGGCATAAGAATCACTGGATGGATTCTGTATCACGTAGATGGAAACTAATCGAGGACAGCCAGGTTAAGTCCGCGGCTTATAACGAGCGGGCCGAACTCTTGGCAGCTAAACGTGCCAAAGTAAAAATAGTAGAAGCTGTCATATTGAAGTGGGTACCGTTGTATGGCCACCATTCTATGGCTACCCAACTATCATCCCTAGCATATACATTAGCCAACGCCTCCCCAGAAACCGCGAAACAAATTCCCGGCTTACACGAAGCACTTTATGGAGAAGAAAACAGAAAAGAAAATACTTGAACTTGCCAGCCGCCAAGTAGCCAAAGGTGAGCAACTTATTCTATTCAAGCAAGCTACTAGTTGGACATCCCTATCATCCGCACTAGGCATTGAGATTCCTTCTGCCTTCACTGATCTGCCGTTTAACTATCCTACATATAAGATGTGGGCTAAGGTCTGGAAGGAAACAGCATTAACAAGAGCAGGTAATGAGCAGAATAAGATTACCCAAATCGCGGAGAAACACAAACTTCGGCCATCTACATCTACCGATACCATCGGCAAAGTCAAGCTGTTCCCCGAGCAACAAGCCGTCTACGAAGCTATCCGCCAATCATTTTGGTATGACCATTCGACTAACATCGCGGTCAATGACGGTATCATGGGATCTGGTAAGACATTTCTGGCCGGAGCATTAATCAATGATGTCATCCAGAATAAAAGATGGCATGACGATACATCCGCGGTCCAGTATGATATCCCCTACCGCGTATTGGTCTTAACACCGAAGACTGTAGTCGAATCTTATAGTCGTGTCCTAGAGTCTTTCGGCCTCGGCCAATATCTAGGCAACCTCATCTGCGTCACTAGCTACTCACAGATGACTTCTTCTATGGGCAGCATATTCTACACCGAGAAGTTCAACGCAATGGGCGAAGATGACGAGCCACAAATCGTTATCAATCCGGCTATGCAACCTTATCTTCTGGTAACAGATGAGTTCCATAGACTAAACAATTGGAACACCAAGCAGACTAGGTTTGCAATGTCTATTGCCCAGTGTGACAAGCCGCCCTATATTCTAGCCATGTCCGCCACACCTTGGGTTAAGGTTAACGATTCAAGGTTCGTTGTATGTGCATCTCGCCGTAAGTATTTCGGCATGAGTATCAATAAGGATAACTTCAATATCTTTGCCAAAGAACTATGCAAGAAACCGGATAAGCCTAATGTCGCCGCGAGTAAACGACTACGCGAGCAGCTAGCACCTATCATCTTCTCATTTCCATATGTGAAATGGAAGGCTAAAGCAATCAACCAAGTCCTGCTAGTAGACTTCGAGAAGCCCGAACATAAGGTCGCGTATGAAGCCGCCTTCGACACCTTCCTCGAACGCAAACGCAAAGCCGGCGACAACACCAAGTTCGGAAGGTTTGAGGAATGGATTGCACTTGGCCAGTTCCGCAAAGCTGTCGAACCTTTGCGGGTACCTGCTTTGGTTGAGCGTACCTTCACCGAACTTAAGAACGGTAAAGCCGTCGTGATGGGCGACTGCTACCGCAAGACTGTGATTGATACTGTCTTCCGTCTCACTGAGCAAGGCCTACGAAGAGATCAAATCTCCGTCATCTGGGGCGGTAAGACCGCCTGGAATAAGAAACTCCTCTTAACAGATGAAGAGCTAAATGATATGTGCAACCGCGCGGTTAAGGGTGAGGAGCTAGACCCTTATGAAATCCGCTGCATGAAGGAAACCCTAGACTTCAAAGAAGAACGCATCTTGGCAGCGGAATCTGTCGACGAACAAGCATCTCGTATCGAGAAACAACATGCATTGAAACTCTACGATACGCAGTCCGCCTCTCAGCGGCAATACGAAATCGACCGCTTCCAATCTGGCGAAGCTATCGTATGCGTATTCACACTAGCCGCGGGTGGTGTTGGTCTAAGTTTGGATCAATCCCAACCGTACCTACGCCCGAGGGTAGGCTTGTTTTCACCATCATACTCGGGACCAGAATTCAAGCAAGCTTTGGGCCGCACCATTCGCCGCGCCACACTCGAAGATGTCTACCAGTATATGGTCTATATGAAAGGTACCGTAGAAGAATACCGTGTAGCGCCGGCTATCGACACTAAACTTAAATGTCTGGCGGAAGTAACTAAGTCTGCATTCAATTTGATAGACCTCGATACTTGTGTGAAAACAGAACATAAGTACCGCTCGAAAGAGCAAGCCGCCACGGATGCTGATAGTGAGACCAGCCAATTACAAGACTATGATGATAAGTACAATAATGAGGGAGAGGATTAAATGAATGTTGTTAATATTCAAAATGCAACACGAGCTGATCGGATAGCTGTCAGCGACCGGATGCTTAGAGCTCTTGAAAGCCTTAAAAGTACCGAAGATACATGCGAAGTTCAAGAATTTGTTAACCAAATTAGAAAAGTAGCAGAGGCTCTTCCAGATCTTGGCGATGAATATTACAAGGCCAACCACGAAATTAAAATTGCGGCTGATATTGTGCTTTGGCAAATAAAGCAAGCTTCATCTACAGAACAATAAATGCTCCCCCTAATAAAAGAACTAACGCCCGAGGAAGCAACCAAACGTAAGGTAACCAAGCTACTAGAAGAACTATCTAAGCAACCCACACCGCAGGCTAAAGATTTATTCTTAGCCCAAGCATTTAATTCTGCCACCGAAACTTGGCTGGCTTCATTTATTACTGACTCTCCAGAGATGAAGCAGATGAAGACGCTGGTAAGAAAGCTAGCTGATAAGCCTTGGCCAGTCTTAATTACTGGAGCCAGCGGTACTGGCAAAGAGCTTATAGCCCATGCTCTTCATGGCTCAAGAGATCCTGGAGACTTTTATGCGGTTAATGTCGCGGCTGTACCCGAAGGCTTAATCGAATCAGAACTATTCGGTCACCGCCAAGGTGCCTTTACAGGTGCGGTGAAAGACCACACTGGAATCCTCCGCGCAGCTGGCGAGGGTACAGTGTTCTTGGATGAAATTGGCGAAGCACCTTTAGCCCTTCAAGCTAAGCTACTTCGTGCGCTACAGCCGGACCCCAATGGCCGCCGCTGGGTCCGCGCAGTTGGGGCCGTGAACCAGGAGGAAATTAAATGCCGCATAATCGCGGCTACCAAACAAGACCTATTCGAATGCGTGGAAGCCAAGACATTCCGCGAAGATCTATATGGTAGGTTAATGACATTTGAAATTAGATTAACCAGCCTAGCAGAAAGACCAGGAGACATAGACATCATACTTAATCACTTAGGTTGTGAAGATCTAGAAGATTTATCTTCATCCTATTGGAAGAAACGTTTAGACTTATTTAATGTCCGCGCACTACAAGCATACGCACTACGAAAGAAACTATAACAAATGAAAACCCAACGCCGAACTATCTACATTGCAGATGATGGAAGTGAACATCAGACTAAGGCCGCAGCTGAGCTTTGTGATACTAGAACTAAGATGCTAGACTTGATTAAGCAAGAATGCTGTTTCATTAGTCTTACATCTACGGAAGTTGTTGATGTTCTGTTGCAGAATGGCACTTACAAATTCAATAAATGAATATAACCTGGCACACTTCCTGCTTATATACTCATACCGCCAATGGACGATCTAACTAAACGCGCCATTAATGCTTTCGATACTGCCTCTAGGCTAGGCGTAGTTACTGCCAAGAACATGCCCTATTACAAGCATACGTATGCGGACATGGTCTTGTCTACTATCGCGGAATGCCACAAAGATAAGTCTACTATTACTTGGGCCGCCGGCGGCCAGAGTTACAACACCTTGTATCTTAAGTGGCGCCAAGCTAGACAATACATCAAAGACAATATGCCGGAAGCCGCGGCTGCCCTGGATACAATTAAAGTCACTAGGATACAGAATGTAGGAGTGAAATTTACTCCTATCCTTGATCCCATCAACGTCACAGAATCCGATAACAGTTGGCGGTCTCCGTTGATTGACTATATCGAGCAAGCCTCTCCCGGTGAGCCGCCCTTTGAGCGAATCGGTATTGGCTTCTCACAAGAAGACCACGACTGGATTAAAAACATTATCCGCCCAGTCATGGACCAGTTCATTATCACTTTGCAATCTGATCGCATCAGCATAATGAGGACATGAAAATAATTCTCTATATTGCAATATCAGTAATGATCTTTATGGCCGGCATCTGGTATGGCAGCTACATCACCGCCCAAGATATGCTTTACAAACTAGAAGGCATCAACCGCCAGACCGCCCAAATAGCACAAGGATCTTATGAACTTGGCCTGAAACTAGGCTTCCTCACATACCATTTCACAACTAACAAAGCAAATATCACCCGCCTTATGGAAGTCGGTTGGCCTAATGGGGCGGCTGAATATCATAGGATTGTAAATGACCATCAAACAAATTCTGTCCCTGCCAACTGAAGATTTGGAACGCTTGTCAGATAAACAGTTGGTAGAATTACTAGGTCCATTAATTCCATTAGCGCGGAAAGAAGATAAAGACTCGGCCGCGGCAAGGGACGCCGACCAACTACTAAAACGTGCGCAGGCGGCGCTAGCTTCACATAAGGGAATATGAAAGTTTATACTATCGCAGTAGAATCTAATGAGTGCTATGGTCATGGAGATTACGGAAGCGAGTTGCGTATAATTCGCATGGGCATCTATGGGTCTGGTAATTTTCCTCCATTATTTACAACTCGTGCAGCCGCGGAAGAGTGGCTTAAGAATCGCAGCAACCGATTCCATTCTACGCGTATTGTTGAACTTGAACTTCTGGAAAGTCCTAAATGTACGACATCCCAATAGACTTCTCCGCCCTATCCATTCTTTACTGCGCCAGGAAATACCAGTTCAACTGTGTCCGCGGTATCGACGGTTCATCCGCGGCTACAGATTTCGGCAACGCCTGCCACGCATATTTCGAGGCAAGGAACAAAGGTGACAAACGCCAAGTAGCAGAAATAGTCACTCCTCTTATATCCAAGTGGAACATCTCCGCGGCCGACCAGACTAAGCTAATGCTTATCTGCATTACCTTCGATCAGCAAAAGAATCCTAAGCCGATCATAGACACAGCTAACAGTCCATTAGCCGAATATAAGTTTAGTTGGCCCTGGGCTACCTACGGGAACTACCGCATCATCCTCTGCGGCACTATGGATCTTGTCTACCAAGTAGATAATTTCTTATGCGTAAGAGACTACAAAACCTGCGCCGCGATGGGCACTACATTGGATAAGAAGATCGCAGAATATACTTCTTCTCTACAGTTATATTTCTATGCTTATGCTTTGCATAAATACCTGTATCAGTTTCTATCCGATACTCATGCCGACATGGCCCTTAGATTAGCTCTCAGCGGCCAATACACAATGGTATTAAAGTCTTCTGTTCCGCTACCCAAATTCGATCATACTCCTTTCTGCTCCATTACCCCATACGACATCATCAACGTAGAACGTATCCTCCATAACCTAATCCCTAAAGCAATAGCTATTCATGAAAGCCAAACTATCTCTCCGCCGGAAGGCGCGGCCTTCAAAATGTGCAGCGCTTGTAATTATTACAGATTATGCCTTGAGAAAGACGAAAGCAACCTGCTGGATCAAATCAATAAGCTGCCGGTAAGGCAATATGATCCGACTAATTTCCGCTAAATACTATGCTAAGTGATACAGTCAAAGCTATATTGGCCACCACTATTCTCGATCAATTCGCCAAAGCCGAACAACGCCATGGCATAAGTATCCCAGTAGAAGACAAAAACTTCCTTATCTCTATGATGCCGACCATGATAGAGAAACACATTACCAAATTTGTTAACGGCGCGGTTGAGCATCATGACTCTCCTTTTCTGTCCATGTCTCCCGATGACATGATCCGCGCCGCCATTGAAGAATCTTCCGACCTTCCTAATTATCTCTATGGATATTTCAAATCTAAAGCTTCCCGGTCAGCGGCCGGCAAGTGACTTCAACCACATCATCGGCATCCAAGGCGAGCCGAACACTGGCAAGACTACTGCTGCGGTAAGCTGGCCGAATGCATTACTCCTAGACTTCGACAAGAAGTGTCCGCCCGGCGTGCAGACTATTCCGTTCTGGGAAGCTAAGTGGGTGCATGAGTATCTTGGTACGAAAGCCCCGCTGTTTGCAAACCGTAAGCAGGCTTTGATTAAATGGTTAAGGGATGCCGGCCCCAATCTTCCGCCGGATCTTACTTTGGTACTAGACAGCTATACCGCGGTCGAGCATTGCTACCAAGAGTATGTAAACCAAAACCGCGCCGTGTTCACTACTACCGCCGGCGAATATAACCAGCGTGCAATGTACCTGGACAAGTTCAACTACAACATTGAGTTGTTCGCATTGTTGAAATCTACTCCTTGTCCAGTAGTTCTTACCTTTCATGAGCAAGTAGCCCGCAATGAGAAAGGCCAGCCGACTGGAAAGTTCCGCACAGTAGTATCAGGCGGACAATTCAAAGATGTTCTCGAAGGCTGCGTCGGTATGATGATCCGCACCCTTAATGAGAAGGGACGATATCTTCTCCAAGTGCGGTCCAACGATGTCTTCGACGCCATGATTGCGCCAGGCTATAAGATCCCTCTAGATATCAAAACCATAGATATCACCGACACAACCGCTTTCCAGGCCCTACAAAAATATAAGGCCTAACAAAATTTCTATCCGCAATCAAGCGGATAGGATAAAAAACAAAACACAAAACTAGTATGTCTGCAATTCCTCAATCTGAACTCGCACTCGGCAACCGCGGCTCCATCCCTGAACAAGTGTATGCGGTGGAAATTCTGTCCACCGAAGTTAAACAAAGTGACACCAGCGGCAAGACTACTCTCCGCGTCAAAGCGCAGATTATCTATCCGCTGTCTGTGGAAATCGGCGGCTCTCCGGTCAAAACCGCGGGCCGCCCGTTTGACTTCATGCCTACCTTGACGGATGCGGATTTGGACTACGGTCTGCCCGCTATTAAGGCTGGACTTGAAGCCTCAGGTTTCGACTTCACCAAGTTCAACGAACAAGGTGACATTGATCCGGACAAGTTCGCCGCGTTGATCGGCCACAAGTTCCAGATGCATCTGTCGTCGTTCGAAGATAAGCGTACTCGTAAGGCTACCGCTGACGAGTTGTCTAATAATCCCGCCCAGAAGTACGTGCCTATTCTGGACCTCAAGGGAAATCAGATCAGCGGCGGCTGGAAGATTTGCTCGCCGCGCAAGTCTAAGGGCAACAGTGTCTCTCCGTCGTGGGGCGATATTGTCGGGCCGTGGGATGGTGAAACTGGCGGACTGGAATAAGTAGGTAATATAGCGGGGCGCGCATGCTTATCGGTAACGCGCAATTTAATTTTATGCTACAAAATAGCTTCAAACAAGCAGGACAATTTAATTCGCTAGTAGCTCGGCGAGAAGACTGCGGCAATGCCATTGCGCCCATGCCAGACCGCCCGCCAGGCCCAATCTCTCAAGAACTGCAAGAACTTCATGATGTACTTGAGCAAATGGAGAAGCAGTACTTCACTCTAAGTGATAAGCTTCGTACAGCCTATCCTGTGGATAATGTACCGTCAACTAAGCAAGCTGACGGTGTTGCAATGGAGCCCGCCACTGGCTGTGAGTTGAAAGATCGTATCGCGCATATCAAGCAACAAGCCTTGTATATTAAGCGGCTTAATAACGAACTTATTGACAAACTTTGGATTTAATTTTATGCCTAAAACTCTTTTCCTGTTTCAAGAAAATTACATGGAGCCTAAGTGGCTTGAACTTGAGGGCGACTATAGTCATCTTAATCAAGTTTACATTAATAATAGTCCCGATGACGTAAGCCAAGTAGGAACTTTGAACGCATACTATAAGAAATGCGATGAGCTTACTGATCTTATCTACCATAAGGATTCTGGTAAACACAAAGTAACTTTCATTGACAAACCCACTAAAGACTGGGACTACTTCGTTGAGTGTGG
>ERZ869907.469-NODE-469-length-10851-cov-8.372545_pt1 | contig 10851 bp, 24 predicted proteins | sample MGYA00579309_ERZ869907 | MGnify/ENA primary metagenome ERZ869907 (study PRJEB32216, sample SAMN09231814) | wastewater metagenome | place: USA: Maryland | collected 2016-07-30 | study: EMG produced TPA metagenomics assembly of the PRJNA472060 data set (Reclaimed... | reverse complement strand
GGAAGTATTAAAACATGGACGTTTGGCACACTATGGATAATATAGTTTCAAATATTACGGTTGTCAGAAATGTTGTCAGAAGCAATATTTATGAAGGTATCAGGACCGTGTTCATTGGTTCAGTTCCTTCAGTGGTAAAATTTACCGGTAATGGATTAGAAACGTATTATTCAGCATTATTGATTGGGAAAACGGTACTGTTTCTATTTACAGACAACTTAAAAAGAGATCCGGAAGATTACACAGTTGATTCAGCTGCAGGAACCGTAGTTTTTAATGAACCGCGTGACATAGGAGAAAAAATTGAATTATTAATCATATAATGAAGAAGACACTATTAATTATAAGCTTGCTAAGTTGCTTGTTTGCCCAGGCGCAGACAGTCAACCGTTTCCGGGATTCTACCTGGCAGAAAGGAAATTTAAGAATTGATTCTAAGATAATATACATTACTGAAGGAGCCGGTAATCAGAAAGTGATGACATCTGATGATTATGGTCGTGCGACATGGCAGACCTTTTCCGCATCTGGTGTAACGCAGTCAGCATTGGATGACAGCATTGCACGTATAAATTCAACAATCAATAATATTGGTTCTGGAAGCGTGACCAGCATAGCTGCAGGAACCGGTATGAATTTTACAACAATAACCAGTACCGGTACAATTAATGCAGATACATTTACTTTAAGCACAAAAGCAAATGCGGCAGGTTTAGTTCAGGGAAAACAGAATACAATTACAACGGGAACGACTGCGCAATATTTCAGAGGGGATTTATCATTAGCAACATTTCCGACAAATAATACATCTTTTACAAATGGAGCAGGCTATACAACCGCATCCAGTACGACAACATTCACGAATAAGCGGATAACGGCACGGGTAGATTCTACCTCATCAAGTGCTACTCCTTCAATAAACACGGATAATGTAGACACTTATAAGCTAACTGCACAGGCAGCAGACATAACGTCATTTACAACTAACTTAAGCGGAACGCCAACAGATGACCAAATATTGCATATAGTAATAATTGGAACTGCGACACGGGCAATAACGTGGGGTTCTAAATTTGAAGCATCTACTGTCGCATTACCAACTACAACAGTAGGTGCAAACCGATTGGACGTTTATTTTATTTGGAATACAAACACAAGCAAATGGAGGTGCGGAGGTGTATGGTAAGATTATTATTCATATTATTATTTAGTGTTTCTGTTTGTTACGGACAAGCTAACAGATTTGCAGGTTTCGGATGCAGGACTTGTAATTGTGATGCTAATGCGCGTAGATACTTAGATTCAACAGGAGTAACAGATACGGCGAAAGTTGCAGGTATTTGTAATTTTTTTAAACAATTAAAAGATTCGTCTCTATGGGGTAAAGCTAAGGCTATTTACGTAGCTATAGATACAACGGCGGAAAGGTGTAAATGGAATTTAATGTCACCAACGGATGCTGATACTTCATTTAGGTTGACATTTGCGGGCGGTTGGACATTTAATTCAGGGGGCATGTGGGCTAGTGGAATTAATGCCGTTGCCAATACTCATTTAATCCCGTTGTCTGTTTTTAGTATAAGAGATTATGCTGTGTGTGCATATATAAATGGTGGAACACTTCTCGGCGGAGCAGCCCCCACTACTGTATTTACGCATTCGACAGACGGTAATTTTAATGTATCTGATAATGGTATAGTAATAAGACCTACAATTAAAGCTTTTATCCCAAATGGGGATGCCCAACCATTTGCTGTATCATCAAATAGTAGTATAACGGGTGTATTTTTAGGGTCAGTTTTAACAACTGGTGTTTCTAATCTTTATAAAGATGGAGTTATAATTAGAAGTACAACAACGAGCGGTGGTGCTCTGTCGGATAGACCTTTTTATTTAGCAGGACTTTCTTTTAATCCATTATATTGTCAAAATGTGAAATTAGGTGTAGTGGCAATTACAGTAGGATTAACTAAGGCAGAATCACAGACCTTGACTAATTTAATTACCATTTTAAAAAACAGAATAGGATTATGAGATTATTTATAGTGATAATGTTTTTAGTATTATCTGCCAATGCAGGTAAGGTAGCTGTTGTAAGTAAGACCAGAGCCATGAAGCTAAAAGGAAAAGAAACAACAGAGGACTTGTTATTCAATCCAATTCAGGATTCATTAGGAAGGTGGGTTATTTCAAAAGAGGAAATAGACCAATTAGATGACACCATTTATTGGTATCTCAAATCGCTTCCGTTAATAGATTTTATACCACCAAAAGATACAACTAAACTATTTTAATGGAAACAGCACTTATCATATTATCCGTAGTGTTTTCTATTCTTAGCGGAATATGCAAAGCTGTAATGGATTTAAGTGAGGAGTCTAAAATTAAAGGCAATCCTTTGTTTTGGCATAAGAATAAATCATGGCAAAATAAATGGAAGAATGGAGATAAAAAACAAGGTGAGAAGTTTTGGGGTTCATCTCGTTGGTTTGTGGCACAAACCGATGCATGGCACTTATTTGGGGTACTATTTAGAATTAGTTTTGCAGTAGCCTACACTTGTATCGGTATGCTGACCACAGTGTCTTATTTCTATCTGTTTGGGGTTGTTGTGGCTTATATTTTATTCGCTACATCTTTCCATATTTTTTACACATTTAAAATCTTAAGAAAATGATAGCAGAAGTAATATACAACAACCCTTTACCAATCGGCGCAATTATAGCGTGTGTGATTGGTTTAATTATCGGAGTCGGCTTATTCGTCGGCAATACTTTTCTGATTCAAAAAGAACTTGTCAAAAAGCTGGCAGCAGTTGTTTTCTACTTGCTGTCATTTGCAATTATAGCAGCATCTATTTTCTCACTCGTAAAAGCATTACAATGATTACTCAATTGACAATTTTAATGTGCGGATTGTTAGGCGCTGTAACCTACAAGCTAATCAATTACAGCACGGCTGGTAAGAAAAACACCGACAGTCCTATGAATTTTAGCTTTAAGTATTGGATTGCTGACAGAGGCAATTGGAATGACCTTTTATTAGGTGCAATTCTATTCGCAATTTTAGCTACCTACAAAGAAGATATTTTCAAGATTTATCCTGAAATGTGGCTTGTAAAAGCAATCGCACCATTTAGCAATTCTTGGCTATTCTACTTCATTTTAGGATTGTTAATGACGTACATCATTAAAATATTCAGAAACCTGATTTGGATGGTCGGTAAACTATCAAACACAACATTTAAGAACAAAGAAAAATAACTCGTCAGCCTTCTTGGAAGCATAAAAACCTATAAAGCTAAAAAGAAGATACAAATGGAAAACAAAATGAGCAACCACGTAGAAGAAATATTTGCAGCTTTTATTGCTTTTGCAACCTATAATCTAACACACCATTTCAACATTCAGTTGATAGATGCAAATGTGCTGAATACAGGCTTTGATTTGGGTAACAAATTCATAAATATGCTTATCGGTATCGCCACAGCTTGCATCGGCTATTTAGCTGTGTGGCTTATTAAAAAATACATTACAAAGGAAATCAAATGAAAAACAGAATATTAATACTAGTCACGATGGGTATATTGGCTATTGGGTGCAGCCGTAAGACTGCGCCCGCTATTGTGCTACCAACAGAACAGAACCCATGCGATAAAGCTATTAAAGCAGTATTGGACAGCGTACAGAGTGTTGATCCTGTCTTCATTTACGATGTCATAACAGAAGCTGGTGTGACCGACACAGTTGTTCGCATCGACTCAACCTCTTGTCAGCAGATTAAGTTGATGGCATTAGACATCGTTGCCAAATACAACACCGCTATAAAAGAACGTGAGTTCTACAAAGCATTGGCACAGAGTCAGGCAAAGAAGATAATCAACAACATCAATTCCGGAAACAAGAACAGTCAGATAGGCAACAACAACAACACACAGAAGAGTAAATCCGCACCTAACCAAAACGGTGAAGCAAATGTGGCACAGGAAACGGGCAAAGGCGTTAACCAAAACGGCGAAGGTAACGACGGCACATTCAAGCCTAAAGACTCGCAGGTCGGCGACGGCAACGATATGGATAGAAGCAAGAAAGGTGTCGGGTGGTTTTGGATATTTGTCGGCGGTTATTTATTCTGCCACGTGTTGCATAAAATAATCATTCCGGCACTTATGGGAACAAATCCATTTACAGCCGGTATTTCCAGAATAAAAAGAGCGTTCAGCGCGCTTAAAACTTAAACGATAAAAATTAAAATATGAATGTAAATAAACAAGGTATTCAATTAGTAAAGTCGTTTGAAGGCTGTTTTTTAAACGCTTATCTATGTCCAGCAAAAGTATGGACTATCGGTTATGGTAGTACTAAATATCCAAATGGAAAGTCTGTTAAACAAGGTGATAAGATAACGCAACAAGAATCCGAAACTTTACTATCTGATACATTAGATGAATTTTCAAAAGGTGTATCTAAATTGATAAAAGTAGAATTAAATGACAATCAATTTTCCGCCTTAGTTTCATTTGCTTTCAATCTGGGTATAGGTGCTTTAAGTAAATCAACGCTACTTAAAAAAGTAAATGCAAATCCAAACGATAAAACAATCGAGCAAGAATTTATGAAATGGGTAAATGCTGGCGGTAAAAAATTGAATGGATTAGTAAGACGTAGAACGGCAGAAAGTAAATTGTATTTTGAATAAATCGCGGGATGGAGCAGTTGGCAGCTCGCTGGACTCATAATCCAGAGGTCAAAGGTTCGAGTCCTTTTCCCGCTACAAAACACCGCTGTTGGTGTAGTGCGTTTTCTGATTTTCATACTAATGAAGGCGGGTTTTTACCTGCTTTTTTCATTTCCTGACCGCAATAAATACCGCAATAAACCTTATTTAAATGCTGAAACCACTATAAAATATAGTGGTTTCTGTCTTTAAAGTGACCCCCTACTGGGCGGCGCTTTTCCATATTCTTTTAAAGAATCAGGTTCTGAAATATTTGAAATGTTTGCGGAAAGTTTATTTAAGTATTTTTGTATTCTGTTAGTACTTCCATTGTATTTACCATTTTCATACATCCTATACATATTCTCTGAAATGCCTAGTTTTATTGACATTTCATTTTGAGATAAGTTATTTTCTAATCTATAACTTTTTAATATATCACTAAATGATTTTTCCATGTGGATAAATTGTTAATAACTTTACTTAAAAAAAGTTACAAGTTTGCGTAAGTGTTTCTACATTTGTATATCAATAATAAAAACAATTTAAGCAAAATAAACGGAATAAGCAAATATGTTACTACCAGAGATAAAGGAAAGATGTATGAAAGATGCGCAATTGCTGGCAAATATTGCTGCTGTTGTCGATAAATCTCCGATTGCAACATGGCAGCTTATTAACCGTAACAGCAGCAAACAGCTGGAATCTGTACACGTTATTCAGGCTATATCAGAATACACAGGATTAACACAAGAACAGATTTTATCACCTAAAAAAGTGGAGGCATAACAATGGCTTTTGGTTTAAAAAACAGTAATGGTTTATTCCTGATGACAATGGGCACCGCGCGAAACGATCATTCATTTACAAAGAATGAAGAACTGGCAGTAAAATTTGAGCAGCGAAGTGATGCGGAAGCCAGACAGAAGAAATTATTAATTATGAATTTAAAAATAGTTGCTATTGATACTGCTGCGAAGCACTTGACATAGTTTTTTTGGTTAACGTTTTTTACTATTCATGCTTTGCTAACGAATATTCCCATTTTCAAAGCAAAGCAGGAACGGCAGAAGTTACAAGTTATGGGGTTTTATGTTTCTATCGCTTCTGCCGTTCCATTATTTTGAATTACATCATTTTAAAATACAAGTCAACCAAAGACTATAAAATAAAGAGTTCTTTATATCCAATGTCCGTGTTACGCATACTTTATACTAATTTTTTTCATCAGGGCATTGGATTTCTTTCAGCAAACCACCACCGCGATATCAATGAGGATTGGATAGTTTAATAAGTAATTACCTACGCGTTTTGTCAACGTAGAATGACAGCCACTAAGAAGAAAAATGGTAAGTAGAGAAAGGTATTAAATGAAGACATCCTGGCAGCAGGGAACAGACCGCCACCGAAAGGTGTACAAATTATTTTAAACCAAGACTGCAACATGGCAAAAACAAGAGAACAACAGTTAAAATCTGTAATTACCTACGAACTGGAACCTGAAGAAGTACAGAAAACACTTATTAAAGGTGTGCTGTCCGGTTTTGCCGCCATGAACAATGCCATAATTGTAGATGCAAAGGACCTTCCTAAAATTATTAACCGTCAAACGTTTTGCCTGCTTACCGGTATTAAACAAAGCAAATATTACGATATGGTTCAGAAAGGCCTTATCAAAGCAGATGTGCGCAGCACCGGCGCAAAAACCGCCTATGATGTGAAGCGTGAAGATTTCTTATCCTTTTACCAACAACATAAATCAGCTAAACAGTATGAATTATTTCGATAAAAATCCCATCCGGAACAAAGCCATTGCAAAAGATTGTCATAATATTTTTTGTCGTGGATATGAAAGTATGATAAGACTTCAATGCGCTATCAACAGAAATGGACACACCATACATCACCTGGTAGTCATTAAGGATTTTAAAGGAAAAAATCATTACAGCAGCATTATTTTAAACTAACACTATGAAAAAACGACCGTATAATCAGGATGATATCAATGCTTATCTGATGTTTCTGCTTCTTTTTTTAGTTGGATTGTTGGCTTTAATATCAAAATATTCTAACTGATGCTGGTACTGGAACGAAATAATGAAGTGTATATGCAGGAAGAATGCGGTTCATCACCGCGTGAACTGGATGTGATGCTGCAGATTTTCAGAGTTCATTTAAAATCGTTCAAAGCAAAAGATACCTGGAAGATTTATTTAACCGTTAAAAGCAATATTTGATGCCTACAGAACATGATATTTTAAAGATAGAACTAAGACAAGCTATCAAAATACAGCAGAACAAAGCGTATGCAGAAGAACGGGTGCTGAAAGCATTAGAGGAAAGCCAGCGTGTATTGGAAAGCTATGAAAACAAAATATCAGGGCTAAAATCATCCTTAAAAACATTTACCGATGCAGCGGAAAGTGGAGGCTTAATAAGCAACGAAACCATTCAATCAATTAAAACACTTATAAAATAAATTATGCAAAATATTTTAAAATTTGTCGGAATCTACAAAGAAAGCCTGAATCTGAATAGCGGAAAAACCCGCGATAATGAAGATTGGAATGCAATGGATATTGTAATTGAAGAAACGGATGTACAATATCCCCAACAGATAACTGCTAATATTTTTGGTGCCGGGCAGTATGCCGACAAAGTGGAAAAATTTCTCGATTATAATGCCGTTGGTGATGAACTGGAAGTTGAATTGCGCTTTTCCGTTGCAGAAGGTAAAAACGGAATGAAATTTAATAAGCTGCAGGCATGGAAAATTGTAAATCTTACCAGAAAAGCCAGAGCACAGCAAAAAATGAAATCTGTTCCTGTAGTAGCTAACACACATAGCGGTAGTACAGAAGTACCGGCAGCACAAATTGATGATGATTTACCTTTTTAATGAAAATATACAAGATACGCAAATTATCAAAAAAACGGGCAGCGCAAAACAGAATATATCTGAAGATGGCAAAATAATTTATTAAAGATAAGTTTTGTCCGGTTACCGGGTTTCCTGCTACAGAAGTACATCACATAAATGGCCGTATAGGTGCGCTGCTGACTGATGAAAGATATTTTTTAGCTGTAAGTACGGATGGGCATCGTTGGATTCATGAAAACGTAAAAGAAGCGCGCATTAAAGGCTGGATAAAATGATAATAGAAATCGATAATAGTATATGCATTGATTATGTGTATGAAGTAATGGTAAAAGTGGAGGCTAACAAAACAGAAAGCTATTATCAAACATCATTTAACAGAAACCAGCAGGAAAGCGCTATAAAACGCTGTTTAAAGGTACTAAAAATTGAAGAACGTCATGTACATAAGATTACCATAAAAGCTTTACAACAGTTAGGATTAAGCCAAATAAAGAAGAAATAATATGTCATTAGTACAGTTAGAAATATTCACCATGATTCATCCGGAGTTTCCTACCGATAGTCCGGTAAATACAAAGAAGCTGACCGGGCAGAATATGGAAGTATGGAATCTGCTTAATGAACATGAAACTATTGATAAATACGTTGCCAGAGAATTAGGAATAGATGAATTGCGCAGCCGTATTTCAGACCTTAAAAACAAGTTTGGTAAAAATATTTACAGCAAATTATTTACTACTGAAAATAATCTGCAATACAGCAAATATTCTTTGAAACCATTCGAAAAATAACGAACAAACGAACTACTGAAATGGCACGACCTAATAAAAAAGGATTAGACTTTTACCGCTGTAACACGAACCGGTATCAGGATTCGAAAATAAAGCGCCTTATTTTTAAGTATAAAAGTGATGGTATTGCTGTCTGGGATTTTATTCTGAATGAAATTTACCGCATAGAAGGAAGCTTTATTTCCTTTGATGAAAACCTGGTATTTCTTACCGCAGATTCTTTACGGATAACAGAAGAATTGGTAGATAATATCATCAAATACTGCATTGAAATAAATCTTTTTAGTAAAGAAATTTTAGAAAAAACCGGGTTTCTTACTTCCATTTCCATCCAGCAGTTTTATAAAGAAGCGGCAATAGTTTCCAAACGAAAAGTTGTAAATATTCCTAAATTAATTCAGTTAATTACGGAAGAAACTACATTAAAGAAAGAAAATAAAGAAGAAACTATTTTAAAAGTGGAAGAAATGCCACAACATAACATAACAGAACATAACATAACAGAACCTTTATTTATTTATAGCGAAAAATCGCAAATTCAACCTTTTTTTAAAATTGCCAACGACACGTTTATTTTAAAATTCAGCGATTATTTTTTAAAAAATTACAAACCACTTTTTGAATCTGAACTTATTAAAAGATTCATTACACATCGTGCTGATGAAATTTTGATAAAGTTAGATGAAAAGTACACTTTTTATGAATTTGAGAACAGCCGGCATGTAATTCACGCATTTAAATCATTTTTGGATAACATAGATGCCAAAAACGGAAATCAAAAATCATTGGTTTCGGTAAGATCAAATCAAAATACTAAACAATTAACCAATTGGAATGCAGGTAACTAACGACATACAACCACTGTTTGAAGTCATTCTGGCAAACGAGGACAATTACTCAATTGTTGAAGTGAAGAATGCCAGAAAGCAACAGCATATGGAACAACAGGCTGCTGCTTCATTAGGATTATCAGTTGAACAATACAGACTGCAGAACCGATTAAATCTTATGGAATACAGTAAAAAAATGCTGGCATCTAATGAAGAACTAACAACCAGACAAAACATAGATCTGAAAGAATTTGGAAGATTGGTACATATTGAATTACATGCAGCCTGCGCAAAAAAAGGCGGTCAGTTTATTTTCCATGATGACAATACCAAACAGAAATATCTGGAAGTAATTCGCTATATGTTTGATTCACCAACAGAAACCATTGTTCCTGGAAAGTTTCTGTATTTGTTTGGTCGCTATGGTAATGGCAAATCATTGCTGCTTAAATCATGCTACAAAGTACTGAAGAAAATAAGGAAAGAAGAATTGAATTGGAGCTATTTTCATATTCCAACACTGGTAAATAAAGCGCTTTCAGAGCAAAGTATAAAATCTTTTGATGTGCTGTTTAACTGCAAAAAGAACATGATTCTGGATGAATTTGGCGATGTATGCGAAAAGCAGAAGATTTACGGACAGGAACAGATTCCGATGCGGCAGCTGATTTTGGATATTTATGACAAATGGATCTCTAACAACGGTACCGGGCAGAAATTAGCCATTACCAGCAATCTATTTCCGGATGCATCATACTTCTACCATGAACGATTGAATGCAACCACACTGCACGAATTCTATGATGAAAAGCTGTTGAATAAGATGCAGGAATCATTTAATATCATCCGTTTTCCTAATGTAAGTTTTAGAGATAACAACGTAACAAAAATGCTGTAGAATATGAGTAACAGAAAGAAAATTTACATAAAAAATATAAATCCGGCGGTAAAAGACGCTATGGTTAATTACTCTAAAAATTTAGGATATCCAACATTCAACAAATTCCAGATAGATTTTCTGAATGAAACCATTAACAAGTATACACCCAAAAGCGAAAATTTAGAAAAGAAGATACCTGCAGTATCAGTAGAAACAAAGAACAATAGATTAGAGATACAAAGTGTTCCCAAATTAATACATACCAGATTGAACATAATAGCTGAAAAATTAGGATTTAAGAATGTCAGTGAGTTTTTAAGATTTGAAATGCACATAAAATGCAGCGATCAACCGGCACACATGCTAAAGAAAAACAAAGGATTTGAAGAATTACCAGAACCAATAAAAGTAAAATAATGGCAACTCAAAGAGAATCATCAAGACAGAATTGGAATTCAAATGAAACGATTCAGGATATTAATTCAGGATCACTGCAACGTATTGCTGATGCTACTGAATTGATGGCTAAGAATCATTTAAAGCTACAACAGGATTGTAATTACTATGAGAAAGAAAGAAATAAATACAGAGAATTATTTTATGCAGAACAGCGTAAAAATTCAGCATTGCGTGGTGTTATCACTAAATTGAAAAGTAAAACTATAAAACAATTATGATATTAATTAACACAATATCAATTAATTGTAAAGGTACTCCCAGCGATCTGTGGGCCTTCCACAATGTATGGAACAC
>ERZ869907.468-NODE-468-length-10883-cov-6.294422_pt1 | contig 10883 bp, 12 predicted proteins | sample MGYA00579309_ERZ869907 | MGnify/ENA primary metagenome ERZ869907 (study PRJEB32216, sample SAMN09231814) | wastewater metagenome | place: USA: Maryland | collected 2016-07-30 | study: EMG produced TPA metagenomics assembly of the PRJNA472060 data set (Reclaimed... | reverse complement strand
CATATTGTTCTATATTATCATCTTCAATATTTTCTATTTGCCCAAGAGGCTTTGGGAATGCTAGTTTTAGGATTCAAGAAAGTATACAATACGGAGCAATTCCAGTTATTGTGTCAGATAGTAGATTAGAGCCTCATAATATCCCTTTTGAAGAGTATGGGTATTTCATTGACATGAAAGATGCGGATAATATTTATGAAATACTAAAAGAAAAGACAGTTGATGAAATAACCAGCAAGCAGAAAAAATTAAAGTACTATTTTGATAACTTTTTTACCTACGAAAAAAATAAATTATTAGTTCTTCGTTACATTAGGTCATAAGATAAATACATATATTTGTTTTTTATGAAAAAGGAAAAATGGGTTGATATTATTGGTCTTGAAGGATTTTATAAAATAAGTTCTTTTGGCAGGTGTAAAAGTTTAGAAAGATTGGTTAAAGGCAAAAAAGGGAGCATTAGAAAAATAAATGGTAAAATATTGAACCCTGTTTTGAGTAAAGGATATTGGAGATATTGCATTTCGATTAATTCTAAAACCAAGCATTACTACGCACACATACTTGCCGCAAAGCATTTCATCCCCAACCCTGAAAATAAACCAGAAGTTAATCATAAGGATTTTGACAAAGGAAATAATTGCATTACAAATTTAGAGTGGAATACAAGGGTAGAAAATAATAACCACATGATTGCTGGAGGCAGAAGAAAAATTATTAGAGGAACAGATGCGCCAAAAAATATTTTAAGTGAAAAAGAAGTGTTACGGATAGCTTCATCAAAAGAGACAATCAAAAATTTAGCAGCAAGGTATAATGTATCTGAAAATACCATATATAGCGTACAAACAGGGGATAACTGGGGATGGCTAACTGGAATAAAATATAAAAAGAAAAATAGGTATGTCTCAGAAAAAACTGTTTTAGCTATATTTAATTCAAAAGAAAGCGGAGTAAAACTAGCAAAAAAATATAGTTTAACTACTTTTTGCGTCAGTTCAATAAAAACAGGGAAGGCTTGGAGTTCAATAACAGGCAAAAAGTATACAAAAAAATTAAAACAATGATTGATAGAATTAAAAGCCCAACAGCTATGCCAATAGAAGGAGCAAATAAATTGGTGTCTTTTGAAGAAGGAGACTTCCCGAATGAGAATAAACCAACAGTATTGTTTGTTGGCATTTATTCTCCATTATTCAATAGTGACTTTATGGTACGGGGGTTTGAGCAAGCAGGGTATCGGGTAGAAAAAATGGATTGGCAGTTGATAAAACTAAACGAACAGATACCGGGGCTTAGGGAAAGGCTTATTGCAAAGGCTAAGTTATCTCAACCTGATTTGATTTTCCTGCACATACAAAACGAAGGGGTATTAGACCGGGGAACGGTAGAAGTGTTACAAAGTGTTGCACCAACAGTAAGTTATAACTTCGATTGCCGACCCTACGAGCAAATGAAATGGGCTTATGACCTTGCGCCATATTTTGAATTAAACCTGTTTTCAAATACAGAAGATGTACAAAGGTGCAAAGCGTTAGACATAAACAATTGTGCTGTATTGCAAAGCAGCGCAGATTATGGACTGTACAAGCCGGAAAAATATTTTTCAGACCCCAACCATACAGAAGAAATAGTTTTTATAGGCAATAAGTTTGACAATACAAACATGAAGTTTGACAATGCGGCAGAAAGGACACAAATGGTTGAATTTTTGGATAAGCATTACGGTAAACAATTTAAGGCGTGGGGAATAGGTTTTAGCCGAATGGTAAAGCCGGAAGAAGAAGTGGTTATTTATAACAGTGCCAAAATAGCTGTAACACACAATAATTTTTTGCGTTCAAGATATTGTTCGGACAGGGGTTTCAGGGCTATGGGATGCGGCTGTTTAACCATACACCAATATTATCCCGAAATAAACAAAGACTTTAATTCGCATGTAGCATCCACATGGTTAAATTTTGATATGCTTCGTGAACAAATAGACATTCATTTGGAAAACGAAGAACTAAGGATTGCAAAAGCAAAAGCCGGGGCAGAATGGGTACGTGAAAACCACAGTTGGCATAAAAGGGTATTACAGTTGCAGGAACTCTTAAAAATGAACAAGTGAATATAAAAGACATAGACAGGATATATGTAATATCTTTGCCGGGTTCTGAAAGAAGAAATGATGTAAGGCATCACATGAATGACAACTTTATATGGTTTCACTTTTATGATGGGATAGAGAATAAAGAAGATGGAGCAGCCGGATTAAAAGAAACATTTAAAAAACTTTTTACCGAAGCCTTAAACAAAGGGTATAAAAATCTAATGGTGTTTGAGGATGATGCTTCTTTTACATGCAGCAACGTACACCATGAAATAGGATGGGTTATAAATGACCTGCCAGCAGATTATCACATTTGCAAATTTGGGGCGAACCTGTTGCTGCCAGTTGAAAAAGTCACTGACAATATCAACCGGGTAAAACTTTCATACGCTTTACACGCCTGCCTATATTCAAGAATTGGTATGGAGTTGATACTTGAACACATTGATGATACAGATGAACCTATAGATGTAATAATAGCTAAATTTGTGGAGCCGCTGGGTCATTGTTATGTAAGTAGTAAAATGATTGCTACCCAAAGACCTTATAAATCAAACATATTTCAGTATGACCAATTAAAACACCGTGGGTTAGGTAAATTTTATGAGATAGATAAGGGAATAATAAGATGGGATTTAATGATGGAAGATAGGTGGGAGGCAGCAACTAAACATTTAAAAAATGAAACTATTTCGGGTGTCAATCAATAAACGATGAAGTGTGCATAGAGTTAGAGGAAAGCGGTCAATGGCGGCACGTATTGACCAGTGAAATAAAATCTTGGAACAACGCCACTTATGGCATCAAAAAACAATAATAAAAATTAAACCAATGGCAAAAGAAATTTTTTTCAAAGAAAATGGAAGGAACAAGATGAAGGTAGGAATAGATTACGTTGTAGATGCTATAAAAACAACGATGGGTGCAGCAGGGCGTAACGTTTACTTATGGAGACCGTTCGGCGCTCCGCATAATACCAATGATGGGTATTCTATTGCCAAAGAGATAACTTTTATTGACCCTGTAGAAAACATGGGCGCTGAATTAGTAAAAGAGGTTGCCAAAAAAACGGTAGATGAAGCCGGTGATGGCACAAGCGCATCTTCTTTATTGCTTCAAGCTATAATAAATGAAGGACAAAGACAACTAACTGGAAACGTGAATGTAATGAATATGAAACGTGGTATTGATAAAGCGGTGGCGGCTGTTGTAGAAAAAATAAAATCACTTGCTCAAGAAGTGGATAACGATGATAGGCTTTTGCAGGTAGCAACCATATCAGCTAACAATGACCCGGAAATGGGGAAGTATATTGTAGAAGCGGTAAAAGGTGTAAGTAAGGATGGATTAATAACGGTTGAAGAAAACAAACAGTATAAAACAGAGGTTGAATTTGCTGATGGAATGGACGTGGATGCCGGGTTTGTATCCCCATATTTTATGAATACTCCTGAAAAATCCATGTGTGTTTTTAATGAGCCGCATATTTTACTATACGGAGGAACATTATCATCTTTCAAAGATTTTGATAAGTATATAATAGAGCCAATGGTAAAAATAAACCATAAGCCACTTATAATAATTGCTGATGATTTTAAAGGTGATATAGTTTTGGGCTTATTAACTAATATAAAGAATGGGTTACAAACCTGCTGCATAAAAGCACCTGTTGCAGAAATTATGGAAGACATTGCATCTGTTACAGGGGCAACTTTCATAAATACAAAAACAAATTTAAAGTTACAGGATGTAAAGATTTCTCATTTCGGCAAATGTGAAACAGTGAAAATCACAGCCACAAAAACATCATTCATTGATGGGTATGGCAAAGAAGAAGTTATTGAGGAAAGAATAAAACAATTACAAAGCCAGATAAAAAATGCGGTATCAGATTTTGACAGGGACAATTTAAAACAAAGGCTTGCTAAAATGCAATCAGGGGTAGCCATTATAAAAGTAGGTGGTAAGACACAGACAGAAATTGATGAGAAAAAAGACAGGATAGATGATGCCAAAAGTGCTACAATAGCAGCGATGGAAGAAGGATATGTTGCAGGCGGCGGCACTACGTTCCTTCATTGCTTACCAGCTTTAAGCAATCTTAAATTTGATAATGAAGATGAGGCTAAAGGAGCAAAAGCAGTAGAAATAGCCATTCAATATCCATTTGCTCAAATACTTTCCAATGCAGGATTAAAAGCCGATGATTACTCTGTACAAATAGTTATGCAGCCTTATGGTAATGGAGTAAACGTAAAAACAAATAAGGTAGAGAACTTATTAGAAACGGGGGTTATTGACCCGGCAAAAGTTTTAAGGTGTGCTATTGAAAACGCCGCCAGTGCAGCATCATTATTTTTAACCACAGAATGCGTAGTAGCAGAAAATATTTAAACTATGATACAAAAAGCCCAAATTTCATTTAAAGATTGGTTTTATGATAAAACACAAATCGGGAAGGGTGTGGATTATTGTTATACTATAATATTTGAAAACCATACTTTTAATGGGGTATATAACTTTACACATACGCTTGGAGATTTACGTGACATTGATAATATGAACAATCAATTAAAAAAATTCAGAGAAAATGTATTTTTAAATCTATTAAAACAAATAATGAATGAAGAAGCCATTAGGGAACAGAGTAATAGTAAAGCCTAACGATGCTATAACAGTATCAGAAAGCGGTATGGAAATGCCGGAAGAAAGCGTAAGCAAGCCAGTAGAGGGAATAGCCGTAGCAGTTGGAGATAAGTGCGAAGATGTAAAAGAAGGCACTAAAGTAACTTACAGCAAGTACGCCGGGCAGGTAATAACCATAGAAGAAGTTGATTACTTAATTATGAGAGAAAGCGAAATTATAGCCGTTGAATAGCGTATTTAAAAAACACAAACAAATGACCCCATTTAATAACGTCGGAAATAACAAATGTGAATTACAGCATGAGTGGAACGGGGAAAGACCCAAAGTAAACCCTGACAAGCACGAAATTCAATTCCCGGAATTATACGGAAAGCAATGCGACTGCGGACAAGTGATATGGTTTGAGGAACTATGCGGATGTGCTATTAAAAAATGGGAAGCAAGACCTTTACCTAATCCTAACAGATAATGCCTGATAAAACCAAATGGGATCTAATATCGGAAAACTTTAATTTCTTCTTTCATAAGTTGACCGCAACAATGACAGACCAGCAAAAAGATGTTCTGCCAAAAGATTTATACTTTAAACTATTCAAAACAGGCGGCAAGCATAATACCAAAGACACCACAAAGCTATCTTTCTTAGCCAAACTTTACATACTAATAAAGTCATTCAAAAAACGGGTGATAATTATTGTAGAAGATGATAAGGAAGGCATGGATGAAGAACAGTATTTTAAATACAAGAAACAACTTCATAAAAGACAATATACCGTTTCCGGGGCATCAGACTTAATAGAAGATGCCACCTTTGTTTTAGGGAATAAGGAACTGATAGACACATATTCCGCCCTTAATGGATTGAGTACATCAGGGGCTTATAACTATCTCATCAAATCAAAAAATGCCGTAACATTAAAGCCGGATGAACAGGTAAGGGCTATGCAATATGTGGCAAGATTCCTGACTAACTACGAAAGTGCAAGAAAACGCATACACATGAATAGCGGCTTAAACATAAACGAATGGTTAGTTTTAATTGCTTTATTTCATGGAGAGGAAATGCAGGGGGCGAAAATATACCAAGAAGTATACAAGCATTCCTTTAATAGCAGTGCTCATAAAAAAAGAACTGCATTTTGTACACTCGAAGTTTCAAAATATATTGAAAAAATTGGAAAATCAAAAGGTATGAAATTAAAAATAACTGCACTCGGTAGGTTAAAAGTGCTTGAAGTACTTTCAAAATATGCCGTTAATTGCTAAAATTAATCTGTACATTTAAGATGGAATATAAACATTGATTTTTCCCCGTGGAACATGAGCCAAATAATACAACTTCAAGAGAATCTTTATCAATATGAACTGCCGTCATTGCCTGACGAAAAGGAGATATGGTACTATGACTTGCCAAAGGCTCAACAATACTGGAAAACACCTCATGCAAAAAACTTTAAGTGGTTAAATGAAAAAGGGGAGTTGCGGAATGTCAAGCAAATGACCGAAAAGGAGCGCATTGAATACATAGATTACTGGAGGGATAAATGGCTCAATGGATTATGGATAATGATTAATGGGGAGCCTACATACATTACAGGAGAGCACCTTGACCATATAGCTATTAACAAATTCAAATCAAAGCATTTTATTTATTTGGATGCCCAAAGGGAAAGATTTTATTTTAGAGATTTGACTAATAAAAACCCTAAATGCGATGGAAGAGTTTGGGCTAAGGGGAGGAGGGTCGGTATTACCGCAGAACAAATCACAGCAAATATCCGGTGCCTAATTTCGGATTACGCAAATCACATAGCCGTTCAAAGTGATACGCATGATAAAGCAAAATCCACTTTGCTTTCTAAAATTATTGATACATACATAAAGCGCCCGATATGGTTACGGGAGACCTTTTATTCGAGTAATGGAAAAATCCCAAGAGCATCATTAGAATTAATTGATGTGGTTATTAGGGATGATGAAAATTATCCATTGGGAGGAACAGCAAGGGCATTCCCAAGCACACCAAAGGCATTAGATGGGGAGGAATTTATGTTGGTTACAATGGACGAGTTGTCTAAATGGCTGGACGTATCACCATACGAAACATACGAAATCAATAAAAAAACAATTGTAAATCCCGGAAAGCGGGGAAAGTTGGATGCTCTTTCGACAACTGGAGACTCAAAAGAAGCGCAAAAAGCCACAAAGGATTGGCATAAACTTATTGCCGATTCCAACCCAAAGGTATTAAATGAAAACGGGCAAACAAATAGTGGATTATGGTACTATTTTGTTTCCTATATACATTCCCTTGAGTTACTCGAAAAATTTCCTGATATAAAAGATGTTTATGGTAAAATAAATAGAGACAAGGCAGAGCAATATATATGGAATGATATTAAAAAATATCCGAAGGACAGCAAGGAATATATATATGCTTTGTATAAACAGCCAATGGAATTAAGGCACACTTTGCTTACACCTACTGGACAAGGCTATTTCAGTAAAATAAGAATAACAAACCGACTTGACCAGTTGCGCCAAATGTCAAATGACAGTAAGCCTTATGTAAGGGGTTCATTTGAATACGACGCTAAGGGGAATGTTTATTTTGAAAGTAATGATGAGCGAAGAATAAGGTGTGAAAAAGAAGGAATAATATACGTAGAGGGGAATTGGTTAATAGCACTTCATCCATATTTTTCAGTTGAAAAAAATATAGATACAAGAAACAGATACAGAAAAAGTATTGATGGAGTTTTTTTTCCCCCGATAAATCCCGAATTTGGCATAGGTTATGACCCTATCAGATACAAGAAAGAAGATACCTCAAGTAACAGCCTCTCACAAGCCTCAATAATAGTTTACAAGAAATTTGACTATTTTAATTCAGGTGAATCAAATCAATATTCTGCGTTGTATTTACATAGACCGGATGATCCAAGAGAGGCGAACAAAGAGTGTATAAAAGCCTGTAAATATTACGGCGCTCCTGCAATGCACGAAAGAGTAATTGAAAGCGTAAAAGAAGATTTTGATGAGGCTAATTGCCTGCCGTTTCTTCAAAAAAATCCTAAAGATGATTTGCATGGGATATGGATTGATAGTGGGGGTAAGGTGGTAAAGAATGCTGTTGATTTAATGGTAACAAGGTTTGCTAATCCTAAAACACCGGAAGATATTGACCAAATAGCTATTATGCCATTTGAAGATTGCCTTGTAGATATGGATTTGTTTGATATAAGCAATACGACAAAGTTTGATACATTCATGGCTATGGTAGAACTGGAACATGGGTTAAAGCAAATCGAATATACCAATTTAACAGAAGCCAAAACAAACGAGATGGGGAACCTTATTCGAGAATTATTGCCAACCAGAAATTAATATTTATGAAACTAATAAAAGACAAAATACTAATCCGCATTTCATCAGAGTTAAGAGAAAGTATATATTCTAAAGAAATATTGGATAGTAAAGGCAATAAAGTAAAATTATTTAAGAACGTAAAAGAAGATGACTACCTTGATGAACGGGCATCATTTTTAAATGTACAGACAGGCATCGTAGAAGAAGTAAGTGATAGTACATGTAATGCAAAAAAAGGAGATATAGCGTTAATAAACTATGACATTTGTAATTCCCCGCAAAGGTTTTATAAAGCAGATGGAGATGACAATATTTATTTCTTAGAAGCTAATACAACCTACCATGAAACTGATAACATTGCTTATAGGACACAGAGATCAAAAAGGGATGAAATAGTATGGAGTGCTGGAGATATAGACGAGTTGAGTGGATTGTTGGGGGTCATAAGCGAAAATAAATTAATGGCAAACCCTCCTTTCGTTTTTTTAAAACACCAAAGCAATATTCAAACTATGATATCTCCAAGTGGAATGATGTATGACGAGAGTAAAAAAATAATTGAAAGAGAAGTGTTAGCTATTTCGGAAGAAAGTAGTTTAAAGTATGGAATAAAAGTAGGGGATATAGTAACGATAGATGATTATGATTTATTTTCAGTTAGGCTTGATGACCAAACCGCAATAGACTGTATAAACGATCAAGATATTTTATGTGTATAAATTTACTATATTTGGTTAGTAAATCACTTAATGAAGTAGAAGTCATTAAGTGATTTAAACTTTCACAACAAATACCGTCATTCAGCTTCTACCTGATTGGCGGTTTTTTATTTTATGGTAAAAAGAAAACCTGTAGTTGGAAAAAAGTTTAATAGGCTTTTAGTTTTAAAAGAGAAGTCATATCCAAGATATGGGGGGACTGGAATACATGTATGTTTAAGGTGGCGGAATAAAAAAAACGGGTTTCTTAATTTTTTATCGGACATGGGGCTAAGGCCATCCAATAATCATTCTTTAGAAAGAAAAAACGGACATCTTGGTTATTTCAAAAAAAATGGCAATGATATACAATTTTACACCAAATAATTTTGTAGTTTGATTTTTTGAGCATATCTTTACACCATCAAAGCCAAAAGATATGTTACCAGAGTTTAAAAGCATCTTCGATTTACTGAAAGCATTTCCCAATGAACAAAGCTGTATAGATCACTTAGAAAGGCTACGTTGGAACGGAAACCCGGTATCGCCATTTGATGCTGACAGCAAGGTTTACAAATGTTCTGGTAATAAATACAAGTGCAAGGCAACAGGTAAATATTTCAACGTTCGCACCAATACTGTTTTTGATAATACCAAAATTCCCCTGCAAAAATGGTTCTTAGCCCTGTACGTTTTCAGTTCCCATAAAAAAGGCATTTCCAGCCACCAGTTAGCAAAGGATATATCAGTTACGCAAAAATCTGCATGGTTCCTGCTGCACCGTTTACGCTATGCCTTTGACCATCCTAACTTTCAGGCTACAATAGGCAACGTGGTTGAAATTGACGAGACATTTATCGGGGGCGAAAGCAAGAATAAGCACTCAAACAAAAAGAACAAAACAAAGGGTATTGGTGGAACTACACACGATCAAGCCCCTGTTATTGGTATGATTGAAAGGGGCGGCAATGTGATTGCAAAGGCTATCCCTGAACGTACAAACTTCTTTATGATACCAGTGGTACAACAGAACGTAAGGAAAGACAGCCTAATAGTTACAGACGAGTTCAGGGGCTACCGCAGGCTGGATAAGTACTACTACCGTTTTACAGTAAACCACAGCGCAAAGGAATATGTAAACCACATGGCACACACCAACACAATAGAGAACTTTTGGAGCCATTTAAAAAGAGGCATTGACGGTATTTACCATTGGGTAAGCAAAGGGCATTTACAAAGCTATGTTGACGAGTTTACCTTACGTTTCAATACAAGGGATTACAACACGCAAAGCAGGTTTGATTTAATTTTGTCTGCTGTGGCCGGAAAGAGATTAACTTACCAAGAACTTATAAAATAAGATGGAAGGATTACAAGGGACAACAGATTTTCTTTTTTATGCAGATGGCACTACTGCATCAAGGGTGCAAGTAATTGTTGGAGAAGATACAGTTTGGACTACTCAAAAAGGTATGGCCGAAATCTTTGGGGTTGAGGCCAACACGATAACATACCATTTAGGTGAGATATATAAAAGCGAAGAACTCAACGAAATCGCAACTACTCGAAAAATTCGAGTAGTTCAAAAAGAAGGCTCAAGAGAGGTGGAAAGAGAGGTTAATTTTTATAACCTTGACATGATAATTTCAGTGGGTTATAGGGTTAATTCATATAATGCCACAAAGTTCAGAAAGTGGGCCACGCTGGTCTTAAAAGAGTATTTGATAAAGGGCTTTGCAATGGACGATGAGCGTTTAAAGCAGGGCAATAATCTTTTCAACAAAGATTATTTTAAAGAACTCTTAGAGCGTATCCGGGAAATACGTGCCTCTGAAAAATTGTTTTATGAAAAGGTTAGAGATATATATGCTACCAGTGTAGACTATGATAAAAACGCTCCGGTTACAATAGAGTTTTTCCAAAAGGTTCAAAATAAACTTGAATATGCAATTGTAGGGCAAACCGCACCGGAAATAATAAAGTCCAGGGCAAACCATGAGTTGCCACACATGAACCTTAAAACGTTTAAAAATGCAAAGAAAGGCGGCGAAGTTCAAAAGGCTGATGTAACTGT